>TARA_R110000744_G_scaffold380562_1_pt1 | contig 25018 bp, 24 predicted proteins | sample TARA_R110000744 | Tara Oceans TARA_R110000744 (sample SAMEA4398083) | marine metagenome | biome: Polar Biome; feature: [DCM] deep chlorophyll maximum layer (ENVO:01000326); material: water (ENVO:00002006), including particulate matter (ENVO:01000060) such as... | depth 36 m | reverse complement strand
CATCGACTACTTCTGGCTCAATATCTAAATCGAACTCCACCCCAGACTCAACTTCTGGCATTGAAGCTTCATTTTCTGGCAGCTCATCTTGAACGTCTTGTTCAATTTCATCGACTACTTCTGGCTCAATATCTAAGAACGAGTGTTCCTGATCTACATGTGAATCAAGAGAAACCGAGTCGCCGCTTTGTAGTTTTAGAAACTCATCTAATCGACTTTGATTTGTCGACAACTCGGGAGTATCTAAAACCTCATCAACCGGCGATGGTTCTGAAGCTAGCTGATAAGTTGCAGCTTCGGAGCTTTGGCTTACTCCTTTTTTTTGCGCTTCATTCTCATGCAACTCTTCTTCAATTTCGTTTATCAATTCAGCAAAAGCACTATCTGAATATTGCTCATCTTCATTTCTATCCATAATCCCCCCCTTATCTGGTTTTGTTCTATGAGAATACGCTATCTGTTTTAGGTTAAAACGCGGTCAGTTATTAAATGATGCTAATATGAATCAATCAAATGACTCATCAGCAATATCTAGCGCCATAATGACATTCTTTAGGGATGTGATTTCTAACAGAGCTAAGTACTGAGATGATTCAACCTGCATTGATATGGCTAGCTTGTGTAGCAGTCCATGGTGATTTAATTGAGTGCTCTCAGAAATTGAATCTGGAGATACCAACGTATCAACCTCATTCCCTTTAATAAGGCTATCAGTGCTTGCTCCTGTTTGACTTGTAAGAGAATTTAGCTTTTTAAATTTGTCTGTATCATAGAATGAAAACTTTGAATGATATTTTCCAATTGCTATGGCTAATAATTCTCTTCGGGCATCCCCGAAATTTCCATCTGTAAAACGAAAAATATTTTGAAATCCATATGCCTTTGCAAGTGTATTTGTGCTGCCCCAATCAGAGTTTGGCATAGTTAAAAATTGAGATTGAGAGTTTTGAAAGGCAAGTGTATGTTCGCGGTCTCTTCTGTTTCCGAACCAGTTCATCGAGCCATCATTTACGATAGTTGCAAACGTGGAAACACTTGTAGGGAATGCCTCTAAACGTTTAAGGATTTCGTAGACTGGCTCTACATCACAATCGTCACAAACATTTTGAGTTAAATATACTGAGTTCGAGCGAGCATAATCAGCATATCGATTTTGATTGATAAAGAATTGCTTGGTTTTGGCGCTATTGTTCATTGCCCCCCAAATAGTTGAATTTATTAGGTCAACCAGGTTTGAAAACGCTATGGTTTGTGCGTCCGTGCTTTGTACTATTTTGGAAGTACTTGCATCTAGGCCAGTGAACATGCCTTGATAATAGCTTGTTACGCTTGAAGACATGTTACTTATAGCTGTCGTGATAGCTGCTGCCGTGTCATATCGAGCGCTTTCTAGCTCATAACAGGTTGCTTTGACAGTGCTTAATGCGGACGTAGTTGTTGCTGCAAGTGATGTCATTGCTGCGCCAGAGCATTCCAGATCACAAAAAGGCATACATGCCTCCCATGCATAACACTTTTCCACCCCAGCAATTAAGAGTATTGCAACTAAGTAGCTTGTAATCTTCACTGCGCCTTACCTGCTAAGCTCACGTTTGTGGAACGCATCAAAGCTAAATAGTCATTTAGTTGTTTGGTCTTTATTCCTTTTGAGACAGTGAGTTCACGTTGCACACCGTATTTAGAATTCTGACTAAGGGAATCCAGATTATCTATATAAATTAACCCTGAAGTGCTATCACTGAAGTTCATCTCCGCTGTGCTTGAATTCAGAGTGTCGCTTGGCGATTTCTTCAAAGCCAAAACCTTAGCAAGTCCTAAGATAGATAATACTTTAGAGCGACCAGTAGCCACGATGGCGAGCTTAGAGGCAATAGATTTGGCATCCATTGATAACGGTTCATGGCCCTCGGCAATCCCTGACAAAGTGAATGAATCGTCGTTAACGCCCTCCGCAAAGGTTTGTGACCAAGAGTTTTCTTTTGAATCACCCTCCAATTCCTCTACTTGTGACACGTATGTCATCAAATTCGCTGCATACTCTTGATTTGCGACATCATATTCATTACGCACTTCGCCCTCATTTATTAGCTCCAAAGAAGTCTGACTTTGAGATAATTCACCATAGCGAGAGTCGTTGTTGAGAATTTCTTTAACTTTAGCGGTTAACGAATACGCCCGAAAAAAAGCGGCGTTGATAGAATCAATCATAGCTTCTAAAGATTTTTGCTTTTTTAAAATAGACAAGTCTATTTTATCAACCAGTGCATCCAGCCCAGCAAGCAGCTCTACAGAGTATTCAGTAATATTGGCAGTTGAGCTTGTATAAAACTCAGCCATGCCCTCCCCGGTCATTACGGTTTTATCAGTCATCTCATTGAAAGAAGCTGCAGCGGTATCTAGGCCGGAAGACATACTTGCTCCCCAAGATGTGAGTGCGGCGCCCGAGCATTCGTTGTCACAAGGTATAATTCCACATATCACCCCTGAGCAGCATGTACCAAGGCCAAACGTGGCATTAGCAATAGGTGATATCGCCAGAAACACAATTGAGCAAAATATACGGATCATTCAGCTACTCCTCTACTGACTTCAGAAGCAAATTGTCCTTCTGAGCATCTATTAAAGAATTGAGCAAGTAATTCTGCATGTTGGATTGATGTACTTGCTCTCTTAGCAGCCCGACATCGGTAAGTGATGAGATATCATCGTGCCAATCAGTTGATATTAGCTTTCTATCTGATTCAGAATGCATAAACTCTTCGAGCGAAGTCATGCCATCCTCACTTTCTACTTGCGTATAACCGATATCCCAAGAGTCGGTAGACAGCAGAGGCGCTTTCATAAGCACTTCTTTTGCAAGAACTTTATAAGCAGCAGCTTTTCTTTCGACAAATTGGTTGTACAGAACTTGCCTTTTTACAGACAGCTTCTCGGAATCAATGGGCTCTGGAAGCACAACTAACATTAAAAAAGTTAGTAAATTATTGACGTCATCACTAGTAAGCAAACCAGTTGATAGTTGTGGAAGTAATGCACTGTACTCATCATATTTTTCCTCCACCTTCTTCAGCCTTAACGTTTTTGACTCTTCCCCTTTTTCTACGACATAAGCCCACTCATGAAATATCACCATTTGTTCTTCAAGTTTTCCGTTAAACTCCACCAGTGCATTAGTTAGTGCTTCTGCACGATTCAGCGCAATTGCGCCTGATTCTGGTAACGCATCATCGCCATAGGTTTGTGCGTTTCGAAAAACCTGCTCTAACTTAATTTGGTTTTTAGCGTTTGTATTAATTGTATTCGTCAATGTATCAGTTAGGTTTGTGTAGGTTGTCGTGGTTGCTTCGTTACTAAATTCAATTTTATTTGTAGCCGCATCTAAGCTTGATAGGAGCGCTGATTGATTCGCCTCCAAAACGGCAATGTATGATTCACTGGCGGTTGTAATAGTTTGATTAACAGTTTCGGTTGCTGTTACAACACTACTAGCTGAAGTATTTAGCTCAGTAAGCGATGAGGAAATTGAGGAAGAAGCAGATTCAATCTTGGCCTGCAAGCAGCTATCACAGCCTGTGGCCATTGCTTGAAAAGTTGAAAGTGACGCCCCCGCGAAGATTATACAGCTTATGGACAGGTGTTTAATTGTCATCATCTGTCTCACTCTCGGTAGACCACAATCTATTAAAGTCCAAAGCGGACTCCAACTCTTCCTCCTCTGACGTTCGAACAGCCCGCTTAGTGGTACCATTTTTCTCAAGATAAGCCCTATCCATCGACTTCTCTGTAAAGTGCTTAGCCGACCTGACAGTAGAAGAACCAAAAACTGATTCAACGACATCTTTCTTCGCTTCATCATTTGTTAATTTCACGCGTGTTTCAGTTAACTCATCAAATGAATTAATATCGTATGAATTACTGACAGAAACCTCTCCTAGGCCTAGCGGAGCTTCTAAAGTTGTATCAAGTTTTTCGGTTTGTTCGTTTATTTTATCTTCGACCGCCGAGCAAACCTGACTGGTTAATTGGTCCTTAAGACTGGAATATATCTCACTCCATAGTGAGTATGGGTCGACTGTCATAACGGAAAGGTCAATAGATCTAATGTCATCCAAGCAACCCGCTTCAACTGCGGCTTCAGGAGCAGTCATGATATCGTCAACCACTGTGCTTGCTGACTGGTTCATATCAACCCAAATTTCCTCTATGTTTTCTTTCTGCTTACAAGCCAAGGAATCGTCACCGTCTTCACAGTCGTAAACACTTGATGCGTTAGCACTATTCACTAAACAGCTAAAAGCGATGGATACCGCTAGGAATTTAAACTTCATATTATTTTTCCATGATTTTCGATGACTTGCCTAATGGCATACTGAACGAGGGCCAATCGGTCTATGCCTAATGCCGAATTTATAGCGCTATGCTGATTAGCAACTCGAAGTCGATCCAAAAATATAACGGCAATACGCCGAAGTTCATCATCTTCTAAATGTGCACTTGCAAAAGAACTAAGCTGATTCAATATCGTCGGAAATGTTTCGGATAATTTATTGAGTAGAAAAAAAGCTTTATCAGAACCAATGAATGCTAAAACCGTTAAAAAGGAGGCCATCCCCTCACTACTTTTTAAGAAATGTCCGTTTCCTTTTGATAAATCACTGGCCCAAATAGCAAGTTCCGCTTCAACTCTTGGGTCGTGATCAAGCGTCCAAGACTCCCTCTCTAATAGATAATCAATGAACCCTGCCGAGTCGGCTTTATCTTTCCAGAAGAATGCCACTGAGTTAGGTGTTAGCTGAAAGTCACGTGCCATTAAATTCCTCCATAACCGGAAAACCGTTGCTAATACTTGCGTGAAGTAGAAAATGCAGTTTCAACAAATAGCAATAGATGTTCAATTTTCTAATTGCTCCAAATCCAGAAAGTATTCAGATGGAGAGATACATGCGAACCAGGCTAATAAATTACATTTGGTTAATAGGTATTATCTTATTTCCTAGTTGTGCATTAGCTGATTCATTGCTCGTAAGCAATACAGAAGATTTTTCAGTTCAATTTTTCAAAATTATTTTTGGTAGCGTGGCAAATGTCATGCTAGGGCAGGATGTTGGGATAGAAGAGCCTGATACTGTCATGGGCGAAATAATGTATTTATGGAACTCTTTTCTACATCTAGTTTGTATGTTGGTCATTCTCTGGAACGGCTTCATGTGGATGGTTCAAGCAATGATGGGCAAAAGCAGTAGCTACGACACCATAGGTATCCCTTTGCGCTTTGTTATCGCTATTATCGGCTCCGTACCTTACGGCCATGGATATAGCTTAATACAGCTCGTTAATTTTGTTGGCGCTTCTGTAGGCATACAACAGGCTAATGAATATGCAGATGTTGTATATGACAATATGAATGCTGGGGGTGATATAACGCAATATTCCGCTTACTTAAATAGTGACGAATTGGTAAACAATCTTTTTCTATCCCATGTATGTATGCAACTGATTAACAACTATGAAGAAGAACAATACATAGACCGTATTAGTGAATCAGCGATTCCCTCAGAAGGGTTGTCCGAAGATATAATATTAAGCGGGTATTTAATGTCATTTGGTCAAGATTCATGGTGGGGAACTTATGACGAACAGGAGTGTGGTAGCTATGAATTTAGTAATCTGGCCGGAGACGAATCATATACAAACGGAATTGCCGAAGAGGGCCTAACAAGCTCACTTTTCACAGCGGCCACGACTCTTGACAATAATATTGGGGATCTCGTTACTGAGTTTATTCCTAATATCTGGGGGGGGGCGAAGATTGATTCTGAAGAGGCTGAATATGAAACGTTAATGGAGGAGATGAACGACTCATTGGAAACCATTCGTGGCACGTACAAAGCAGACGTAAATGCTGCCTTGCTCCAATATGAGGATGATAGACAAACGTATATAGATGATAACCAAGAAGCTGTACCAAGCTTTACCAGTAATTTTGATGCTCGGGAGGTAGGTTGGATGGCACTCGGAGCAACATATATGCTTCAGTCTATCCAAACCCAAGCTGGCCTACAGTTTGTGAAAGGTAATACTCTAAAAACACGATCGGACATTCTACCTGACGTTTACGAAATAGAAGATATACAAGCTGCACTATCTTCAGCGGCGCAAGTTGTTGGCGTGAACATGCCTAGTGGTGAGAAGGCAGTAAGCCAGCTCAAAGAATTGCAAAATAATTCATCAGCTCTCATAGCAAGTGCCGCCCTTTGGTTTGTTAGTAATGGGGATGACCCAATCATGTCAGCCATGAACTATGGGCATAACCTAATAGCAATAGGTGAACTTTCAATTTTACTCAGTAAACCGTTAGAGGCACTATCAAAAACCTTGTCAGCTGAAGTTAATGAAGAAACAACAGATTTGCCAGTCGTGGGCGAGATAGCCAACATCAGAAGATTCACATTAGCAGCTCTTGAGACGATCATATCGACGGGCATGACCAGCCTTTTAACAATGGCCTATGCATTAATTATAGCCGGTGTCTATTTCGCTTTTTACTTACCTGCATTGCCATTAATCCATTGGATTGGAGCTGCGCTGGGAGCTGTTATCGCGAATGTTATGAATATTATTCTTGCCCCCATACACATTATCGCTCATGCACTAATAGATGGTCATGGCATAATTGGGCAGAACGCTAGGCAAGGTTATTTAATCATGTTTGGTGCTTATTTAAGATTCCCGCTAACAGTTATTGGGTTTGTCGCTCTATATCCGCTGCTATTGGGAGCTGGAAAGCTGGTTATATTACTTTACACTCCATATGTGAGCTCAATGGTTAGTGGCCACGTAACCGGAGGAGTAACTTTCATAGCGATAACAGTTCTTCTAGGAACATTACTATCTGCGGTCATAGAGAGGTGCAACAATGTTATGCATGAACTATCCGATTCAGCCATGAGAATGATAGGACATGGCGCCGAGGCACTGCAGGGTGGCTCTTTAGCTTCCAGCTCTACAGGAAGATTCTCTTCAGATTCAACATCGGTCACTCAATCTGCATTAGAAGGAAGTAAAGAAGGGCATAGAGCCAAGATTAGAGAAGAGGCTGTTCAAGAAAACCGTGATAGTCAGAAGGATTTAAACGATAAGCTATAGAAAGCTGGGGCTAGTATTTAGCCCCACCTCCCCTTACGAAGAACGCTCTTCTCCACCGGTCAGTTTTTATGTTTTTGGAAGGAAGATAAATGCTTGAGTAAAAATACTCAGAATCTTCCTCGTCAAACAGGGCAGTTCTTACCGTTCTGTTTGATAACTTAACGCCATCGATTATTTTGTGGTTTTTCTCATCGAGTATTTCTGCAATTTCACGAATATTGGCGATTCGCCAGTCGTTATAGCCATACATCGTTTCCTCATTTAGCATCGACATTAAATCAAAAGTATCATACCCCCTTACTCGAACAGCACATTTACCATTATGAAAAAACTCGGTCGAAGGGCAGCGCATCCACATTAATCCCGATTTTTTACTTACCGCTATAGGGCCATCGATAGCAAACCCCTTTTTCCTATCTAAAGCTTCTTTACTTCGTAAGCCACGCGAAATTCGGCTCCGAGTCCCATTAGGAATATGATCCCATATGATTTTGCTTAATTCCTTGTCAGTAATAACCTCATCTGGAATGTGAGATTTCAACTCAGCCAATTCGCGCTCCGTCAACAATATTTCTATTTTCGTATTTGTCAGCGTTTTGTTTGGCACATCTGCATACCAATATGCCTGCCCAAAAGTAGCTACAAGCAAACTCACAAAAGATAGAATTCGATACGTTTTAAAATGCATGATCTAGTGTCCTAATTATGTCTTTTTCAACCACGTTCCTCTTATAACCCTTAAGTAAAGTAGGGGTTACCGTTGATACGAATCTCAAGTAGTGACGCTCATTCAAGTTTGTATTTTTTCTTTTTCCGTCTTTAAAATCCACGACTGAAAATGTTTTACTGGTAATGTCGAACGCCCAGTAAGGCGCAGACTGCGTATAAGGAAAAACGGAAAGGTTTGCCGCCGGTGACTCGCATCTTTTCTCAACAATACCGCTCAGCTCTTCGGGGGTCGGTATTCTCATAATCCAGTCACGATCTTTGTGATTACTATTGACTGAGGAAACTAATTCAATTGCCTCAGCTGCAGTGTACTTTTTAGCTGTGTCACATCGCACAAGGGAGTCTGCCCCTTGAGCACACCGGTCCCACATCAACAGTGGCGATTTTTGCATTACCCTCTTTGATTTAAAAGTATTTTTTAAACGATCCGTTTTTTTAGGTGACCATTTGTACTTTTTATTGTACTGGAACAGAAAGGCATTATTTGACGCTGTGAAATCAGCGCCTAAATCACAGCGCTGCGGCGTTTTTACTGCGTTGCTTTGGCGCAACTTATTCCAATAAGAAGCTTGTGCAGAGACTGTTTTATCGGTGTAAGACAACGAGCCTAATAGCAGACCAGTTCCAAACAATACAACAGACATTTTTAAATAATTCATTGAAACCCTCCATTTGACATAGCCATAATAATCGAATCATTAGAGCGGTCAAAAAAGAGGGCTAGGGAAGATTTAACCCGCTGTAACTGGGATTATTTTACCATTTTTAAGTAGAAAGCCATTCTTGGCGGCAGGCTTAGTGTATATGTAAACCTCTCTATCACCATCACTGTCAGTAATAATTGTGGGCTGTTCGATGTTAGGTTGAGTAAAATCCTCATCCACTTGGATTTGCACTAACTTTTGCTCCCAATCCACTACAAAGTTCAAACCATAATTTTTACCCATATGGCCTAACACATCCAAAAAGTAATCATCAGAGGAAGACCAAGAAACGGTTGGGAAAGCTGTAACTTGTTCATCAATGTAAGCATACCACCCAGAAGGTAAAATAAAGTACATGGCGTCTTCTATAGCTTGATTTTCACCCTCACTGGATACCCCGCCGAGGTCAAATGGAGTTCCAACCTGATATACCTTACCAAAATAGTCACCTGTCAAAAGCTTGTAACCAGGCACACTACTATGTGATGTAGGGACAATTTGCTCTTTTTGCATATCGATGTAAAAGTTCGCGTTGGCCGTGAAGCTTATAGCGAAAATACACGTAGTTAGTAGTTTTTTACACATTGTTGACTAACCCTTTTAATTTAAATTTTGAACTTACTCTTTTTGCATTAGCACTGGATGGCAGCTGTTGGTTTTCGTGAATAGTGGCCGATTCTTGAGTGTCATCTACCTTTTTTTCTTCTCTGATTTGCTCGATGATTTGGGGCGCATGCGTATGCCCTTGAACACTTTCAACAACAGCTTTTTTACCGTTATTAACGCATTCCAAATAAAAGCCATGAAGAAGCAATATTCGTAAATATGAAGTTCTTATATGACTTTTTGGCCTGCCTACGATTTCATTAAGGACGCGTTGAGCTGAGCCCTGGGACTGACTATCATCAGTTGATATTCTAACCGTAATATGGCCGAGTTCAGCACCATCAACCCCCTCTTTATTTAGGTCACAGCCACCAATAATAAGCCCGCAGCTTGCTAAGAATTTCTTAAAAGCAGCTCCTTGGACAAGCACCCTTCTAGCAGCTTCCGGTTTTAAATTACTTATGTACTCATACAGGCTTAACTCAAAATCAACTTCTAAATCAAAGGGCACATTAAAGCGTGAGTAACTTTTCATAACGCTCATATCTATAGGCTTTTAGCCAAAGCTAAGCCAGCCAAGTTATCAAATTCAGGGGTATCTGTTGTTATTGCTCCCTTATAAACGTCACGCAGCGCGGTTTTGAGTAACTGAGCACCACCACCACTAAACATAATGTAATTAAGTGAGTAGTCTCCCACTAGTTCATCGATGTAATTCATCAGTCTTTTTGCTGTCATAATCAAGGAAGACTGAACCAAATCAGAAACATCATTGGCTTTATTCATAAAGTGAAACACGCCGGTAGTTAACGCTCTGTTGACTTCCGCTGGTGGAATGTTTGTTACTTGGAATTTTTGCTGCAAAAAACTTTTTAAAGTGTCTTTAATATTCAGAACACCAATATGCCGCGAGCCAGAAAGTTTGTGGTTTATTGTGATTTCATCACCAGGTACCAAGACTGAAATATCTGTGGTATTTCCGCCTATATCGCAAACACAGAAACTACCATTAATATCCTCAAATTCCTCTGCATCATCGCGGAGCACGTAAGCTAAAAAAGCACACACGGACTCAGGTTGTATAGTGTGCATGTTAGGTACTATAGACGCCAAATCTGCCCCATCAGCTGATGTAAACGGCTTTTGTAATGCATCTCTTACTTTCGATATGTATTCAATATCCGCAACCCCGTCTTTGTAATAATATCCAATCGGTAAGGTTGTACTCAGGGATACCTTTTTTCCAGAAAAACCCGCCAATTTTAAACCATGGTGTATTAATGCGCCTTTGAATTCAGAATATGCAAATCCTTTGTTTCTAGACACTTCATTTTCAACATATTCGCTCACTGTGTATGACATACCATCGACGTCATAAATTCCAGATCCGCTACTGTTCATTGATGAGAATACCCGCCCCATCTGAGCACTAGTCGCATACTTAAAACCTACTAGGGTTTTTTGGCCATCCACATTACCCCAATACCCGACTTTGTTTTGGTCATAACCATCATCCATAAACACATCATGAACCTCTTGGTCTTGGTCCCAAATTGGGGGTAACTTTTTTAAATCATTAACTATCTGCATTTGTGAACCTCTTCGCTCTATTAACTTTTGAATTGAATCGCTTCTTGCCTGCTAACAAGCATCTCAATTGTCGCAAAGCTATTATTGGAGTTACTTTTCTGATGCGGGCGTATACAAAAAACGATACATAAATTACGCTGGCTACTAGAATCGGCCAGCTTCGATCAAACCAAAGTGGGATGAGTGGCAGGATTGCATACGCACTAAGGGAAACAGTTTTCACACCAACTTTAGGTTCATTTCCCAACCGCCAAAAATGCATAGACGTGTAATTTTTTAATTTATCACTCATACTTTAGCCAGCCATCCTTATAATCCTGCTGAGAAAGCAACTCTCTTTGAACAAGTTGATCTCCAACAGTTTTAATAATCTTTAAATCGTTTGGCGTCCCTACTGTTTTTATTGTGTTTATATAACCTTCCAAAGATATCAATCCTCCTGAAAACTTTTCGATCAAATCATCCGCCAGCAATCTCCCGTTATTTTTCATCTGCTCCCGAACTATTGCCCCTATTTTTTCAGGCTTATTAATGTCATTCAGAAGCTTCTCCTGAGCTACAGCGTCGAAGAAACACCAAGACCGGACAGCCGTGCGACCGTTGCCGTTTAAATTTAATATTAATCTTTGATGCATAATCGTATCGATAGCTTGGTAAATACGAACCGCCGCACTTCTTTGCTCCTCAGTTGGATAGGCATCAATGAGTCTAGGTAGGGTTTGCTCTGTTGAATTTGTATGTACTGTTGATAGAACATAATGGCCCGTTAGGGCTGAAGTAATCAGGTTAGATATTGCTTCACTGTCACGCACTTCTGACCAAAAAATAATATCGGGTGCGCGTCTCAAAGAGCCTTTAAATGCTCGACTAAAAGAGTCTATATTCTTTGGCACTTCACTTTGTGCTATATCCCCAACCTTGTTTTTTATCCCCTCCAAGTTGAATTCAATAGGGTCCTCAACCGTGATGATGTTGTCATGGTGATGCTGCACGTGATGCTGTAAAGCAGATGCTATCGATGTGGATTTTCCAGAACCGGTTGGTCCCGATACCAACATGACACCGACTTCTCTTTGCAGTGAATCGACAAGCTCCATAGGCAACCCAATTTCGCTTACGTTTGGGATATGCTCATTTAGAATTCGTACCGTCAATTCCGCGCCGTAATCTAAATCATTGGAACCAAGCGCCGTTATATGGCAACGACAATAGATCATTGAGTCATCTTTGAGCATTATTGGATAACGAAACGGGGCGTCACGGCCTCTTCCTAAATTCGATGTAATAGAATTCTGGTAAATCTCTTGAAGAGTAGTGAGCAGTTCATTATGTGATACTTGTAACTCATTTATTCTTACGAGCTGATTAAACTTTTTGAATAGAATAGGGCGACCTGATCTGATGATCACATCGGACACTCTTTGGCTATGAGCTTCAATTATAGTTGCATTTAGGTTAGTTCGATTAAACGTATCAAAATCAAGCATAGTCATTGCTCTCTTTCGACGAACACGGGGCGCCACTTCTTAATATCATTAAAATAAGCGTCGTGATTAATTTTAAATCTAACATCGTCTACATAAATCGTTTGCCCATCTGAATCTAAAATTACCCCTTCATGCACAACCTCTGCTTTTGGCATGCTGACTACATTAGTTAGATTGGCAAATCTGAACTCATATAACCCGTTGATTTTATTTTCGAGTCTTGAAAAGCTCTCATCTAGGATCACTTTAGCCTGCTTACGCCCTAACTCCCATCCTTCACTAAACGCCTTTAAAAATGCATCTTCTTCTTCGTTGGTTCTTGGCATTAAAGCAGTAGGCATCATTTCTGGTTTTTCTAATGGAAATGTGAGGTATTCCCGCCAACTAGGGGGACTCATTACAACTTCTGCTTTATCGTCTAGAGTGTAAGATGTTGTCACGCGCCGCGCTTCTCTTGAGGAGTTTTTTTCGAACAATTGGATAGTCTTTTGAACGGTAGGCAACAGCATATTTCCGTTCACAACGAATTGATTAAAATCGACTGTTTTATCTAGTTGAGTTGAGAAGTCTTCTAATCGCTTTTGATTTTTTGAATGAAAATAATACATTCCTTCATCATTTCCCCACTGCCTTGCCTGGTCTTCAATTTGCTCAAACCTTGCATTATTGCGCTCAGGATCTTTCTCCTCAGAACCTTGGCTAATCGCCGCGTCAATTAGTTTCTCTTTAACGTCTAGTTCCTCTCGGCTAGGTCCATGATTTAACTTTAATAGAGTATCTATCGGTTGAGCAGCATGCGCCGCACCAGTCAGATTTAAAGCAATACATAGGGCAATAGTGCGGATTCGCATTCTTATAACCCTCTATATTTTACTTCAAGCAGGTTTTCACTCGCCTTATAAACCACTATCGCCCTTGAACCTGTTTGCTGCCCAATATCATCCATAATGTCAATTAAGGGACGAAAGTTTACATCCACATTAACTAATACTCCGGCAGACGGTTCCAAGCCCAAGTACCTAACCTCATTCATTCCCACATAAGCTGATAATTGCCTCAAGAATGGCTCTAGAGGGCCGGTATATGTCTCACCCAGATTAATAGTCTTTTGCATTACAGGTAGCTCCCTTACATCAAAAGACAGATCTTTATTACCTTCTTCGATATATCGAGCTCTTTCCAGATTCGCTAATTTATTGCTATTAGCTACCATTTGCTCAGCAAGAATCGCAATCTTTTGCGCTACTGGGTCTGACTCGTCAGGGTGAAGTTGGGTTGGAGCGGCCGCACACCCCATCAACCCTATTGAAACAAGAGCGGTTAAACCAAAGTTTTTTATTGCAATCACCAAAAACACCTTTTCATTCAATTAATAACAAGCCTACCTGTCTAGCACTGCTGAATCTGGCGACGAAGTGCTAAATATGTCAGCGAAGTGCCAGATGCGGCATTTCATGTACATATCTAAATAACAGTTACTAATAACGTTAGAATTAACGCACACATTACTCAGTGATTTTTAGCCCGCAACAGTTTTCCGGATTTGGAGACATTTACCTTTGTCACCAAAAACTACGCAGATGTACTATCTGGTCATAAACATAGAAATTAAAAATCATATGAGAACTCGAGAAAAAAGCACCTTAGAGCAATACCGTTCAATCACAGTTAGACTATTAAACAGCGTGGAAAAACTTGGGACGCCACCAACACCAGAAAACGTCAAACATCACGTAGAGCACCTTGTTCCACAACGCGGATACGCATGGCTTAGGTTGGTAAAGGCGAGCTTAATAGAGCACTATTCTCAAAATAACGATCCAGATGGGATTGAATTAATTGAGTCTATCTCTTCGGAACACTCAAAACGCAAAGATCTAAAAACGAGTGCAGGTAAAAAGAAATCGATCACTCCAGCACAGCTTGAAAAGCTTCGAGCGCACTTTAAGGCGAACGTTGACAACTCAAAAAACATTAAGCCAATCATCGCATTAGTTGAAGCGACGTTAATTGCAGGTTTACGGCCGTCTGAATGGGCTTTCGCGCAATTAATTAAATCCTCTGATTTACCTTCAGATCTCATTTCTATTTTCTCAGATTACAGCGGGGACTATCCGGCTTTACTTGTCGAAAACGCGAAAGCCACGAATGGTCGTTCTTTTGGGAAGTATCGAATAATTGACCTAAGTGGGTTAGACATCAGCGCAATGAGCTTTATAAATCTAGCCCTGCTCTACGCTCAAAAATATAAGACAACAAATTCAGATTGGGATGCGTTCTATCAAACGATTCGCTGCTCTTTATACAATTTAATTAAGGCACATCTCCCCTCACTGAAAGGGGTTAGCCTTTATACCTTCAGGCATCAATGTATCGCAAATCTAAAGCTTCATTATAGCCCTGCAGAAGTCGCAGTTATGGTAGGACATGGTAATGATTTAACCGCCTCTGAGCATTATGGAAAGCGCAAGTCAGGCACCAGCACATCTGATTTAATCAAACCAAATGAAGCAGATATCCCTAGAGTGCGCCAAATCCTTAGCTCCAAACTTTCCAAACGAGCTTTTTCCGACTCACATCCGGAAATCCCCAACGCCTGAACTCCGTATTAGCATTTTATTTTAGGGATATCACTCCACTTTGTCGTGTATTGAGGGGATAGGAACTCTCGTCGCATAGCAAACTTTTGCTCGAAGCCTTTGGCGGCCATTTGAACTGTGGAACGACCATATTTAGCGTTAATATTATCCATACACGCCATAAGTTTGCCGTTGTCATTTGATGGACTAAACAAGTCGTACTGAAACAGTCCCTCATCGTGCAAGTCCAATAGCCCCACACCGCATTTATAATAACGAACACCTGATTGATACAGCTGCACCATAGCGCTTTCAATTACTTTTACTATGTTGCGGGTGTCGTTCGTCGGCACAGTAAAGCGATGAAAGTGTGAGCGGCGAAAATACCCTCCTGCATCATGAGGAGAACTCGTCGCAAATAGCGTCATGCTTGCGGTTAGACTCTTTTGCTTGCGCAGCTTTATCGCCACCGTTTCAGCATGGCTAGCTAACGCACTGCGTAGCTCGTTGAATTCTGTAATCCGATTACCAAAGCTTCTCGTGCTGTATATCTCTTTTTTAGCAGCACGCACACTATCCCAAGTATGTCGTACCTCACCGTTTAACTCACGCACCGTATTTTCGACAATTATTGAAAACTCCTTGCGGATTTGAGACGGGTCTCGATTAGCTAGCTGCCATGCGGTATTAATTCCTAATGCGTTTAGTCGCAAACCTAATCGTTTACCAATACCCCACACTTCCGTCACACCCATTTGTGATAACACGCCTTTACGGATTGCCTGAGTATCTAAGACAGCAAACCCCTTAAAGGCTTCTATTTTTTTAGCTGCATGGTTCGCCACTTTGGCTAATGTGGGCGTTCGGCCGATACCCACGCAAATGGGCAGTCTAACCTCGCGCCAGACGGTTTTTCTAATCTGAGTCGCTAGGCTTGCCCAGCCTTCTTGGGGCGGCGTAGCCTCGTTACCGTAATATAAAAAACACTCATCAATGGAATATACGTTAATGTCAGGCGCGAAACGTGCGCAGGTATCCATCATGCGCTGACTTAAATCAGCATAGAGCTCGTACAGTTGGCTAAAAATAGGCGGATAAGTGAGCAACCATTCTTCCGCATGGGTTGCTGGCGTCTAACACCAGAAAAATCACCCAGCCCAACTCGCTGTCTATTTTTTAAGGTGGGCATTCATCTACATGTCTAATTTTTTACCTATTTAATCGCTAAGATGCACTAATTTGATTACCGAGGGAGACTGACGGACTAATTACTTAGGGGCTCAATCGTACAATCTCCACTCGACACCACACAACTCACTTCTGGACATTTTCGTATTAGCTCGAATGAGTGCTTTGTGCCAAAAGCTGTCATTTCACACATTTTGATCTTAACTTCAGCTTAACGCCCTAAGCGGACATTAACTCCTCGCTAAGGAGTGTTACACATTTGGTAAAACTACGGAGTACAAGCTCTGAGCAAATTGTTAGATGATTATTCTACGTCAACATGTTCAACCAAAAAATCTACAAAAGCTCTGATTCTAAGAGGAAGTATTCCCCCCTGACCTACAAAGACTGCGTAGATATCTTCGGTGTAACGGCTAGTAAAGTCATCCATCAGGGGGGTTAATTTTCCTGATTCGATATCGTCTTTGACCTGAAAATAGGCCAGTCTCGCAATACCTGTACCGGAAAGCACCAATTGCCGCAAGGAATCGCCGTCACTTATTTTAACATTACCACGAGGGGAGACAGTGTGCTCTTGATCCTTAATATGAAACGGCCATTCGCGTGTTGAACGCTGAAATGTAAAGCTAAGGAGGTTATGTTTTTTATAGTCTTCAAGACACTTAGGCTCACCATAATGTTTAAGATAATCCGGCGAGGCGACAACGACCATTCGGGATGTCCCAAGTATCCTCGAAATCAAACTGGAATCCTGAAGTTTGCCAGACCTGATTGCGATATCTGCGCTTTCCTCAAGCAGATTGACAACCTGATCGGTTAACTCTAGATCGATGGTAACACAGGGATACTTCTCCAGAAATTTGGGGAGTAATGGGAGGATGTATCTTTTCCCAAAAGGTATATTGCAGTTGATCCTGATTCTGCCAGCGGGTGATTTCTGTAGACCAGCCAATTGTTCTGCTTCGTTTAAATCAGCAATTATCCGCACGCCACGTTCATAGAATGCACAGCCTTCACTGGTTAACTCAAGAGTCCGGGTAGAACGATTAAATAGTCTTACACCCAGTCGCTGTTCTAGCCTTGATATGGTCTTGCTAATAGATGATGGAGTTAAGTTTAGATAACGCGCAGCAGCTGAGAAGCTACCTTGCTCTACAACCTTTACAAACGTTTCAAGTTCAGCCGACCGATTACATTCGCCTTTTGCCACACCACTTCCCTAATTGTGAATTAAAAGAACAAATGATATTCCACAATGAATATTTTTCATATGATTTGAATGGGGATAATAGCAACTTATCTCACACGTAAGGATCTTAGCAATGAAGAAAAAGCTGAAAATTAAGTTAAATCAGGTTATTGGAGGAATCATTATCGTACTGAATACCACCATTGTATTTGGGCAAGGCTACTTGAATACTGAGTTTGTCACAACATGGACTGCTAGCCCTCAAGTAGTTTGGAACGATAGCTTCATATTTCCCACAAACATACCGCAAACTCTGCACGACCAAACCGTCCGACAGGCAATAAAAGTAAGTCTGGGAGGCGATAATCTGCGAATTGAACTATCCAATGCACATGGAAATTCACCAGTCGAACTAAGGACTATTACGGTTGGGGTACCTGCTTCCAGTAAAGATCCTTATGTGCTGAATCAGGTTGTTAGCGTAACTTTTGATGGCAAACAATCCGCCACTATTTTGCCTGGTTCATCGTTGGTCAGTGATGACATACCTCTTTCTGTTCCGGACCTTTCTCAACTAGTTGTCTCTATTTATATTCCTAGTGAAATAAAAGTAGAAACATTTCATTGGGATGGCCGGCAGACGAACTACATCGCTAAAGGTAATCAAGCTCACTCACAAACTCTGGGTGGCGAGCTATACCATACTACTGCTCGCTTGTTTATTAGCGGGATTTATGTAGCTCGACAAGGTGCCACAACGGTAGCGGTTATCGGTGATTCAATTACAGATGGAGCTACCGCAAGCATAGATAAGAATACTCGATGGACAGACTTCCTAGCAGAGCGGCTTAAACCACTTAATATAGCGGTTATCAATGCCGGTATATCAGGAGCTAGATTACTTTCAGATGGCATGGGCAGTAATGCTCTGAGCAGATTACACCGTGATGTTTTGTCAAAACCCGGTGTAGACTCCCTAATTGTACTTTTGGGTATAAATGATATTTCCTGGCCAGGGACTCTCTTCGCACCTGATATATCGCTGCCTAAATTAGAACAGCTAAAAGACGGATTTACTCAGCTCGTTAAACAGGCCCACCTACATGGCGTCAGAGTTGTAGGAGCAACGCTACCACCTTTTGAGGGAGCACTACAGGACACGCCTATTGATAACTATTACAGTGATGAGAAAAATCAATTACGTTTAGCTCTGAACGAATGGATCAAGAACAGCTTAACCTTTGATGAAGTAATCGATTTTGATAGTATTTTGCGAAATTCCGAAGCGTCAAACCGAATAGCTCCAATGTATGACTCTGGTGACCATCTCCATCCCGGGGATGCGGGAAACAAAGCGATGGCTTACGGCTTCGAAGTCAAAGTTCTGAATAAGGGACTACACGGAAGCAAAGAACAGAACGAAAGGAAGGGAAATTAAATGTTGTTTACCCCATACCAAAAAAATGCTCTCCAACTACCTAATCGAATTGTCATGCCACCAATGACAAGAGCTCGGGCAGGAAAGGGCAATGTTCCTACACCATTAATGGCGGAATACTACGCACAGCGTGCTTCTGCCGGATTAATTATTTCAGAAGGTACGCAAATTAGTCAACAGGGGCAGGGTTATGCTTGGACGCCTGGAATATATTCACCAGAACAGGTAAATGGCTGGAAGTTGGTAACTCACGCCATTCATAAAGCGGGCGGCAGAATGTATGCCCAACTTTGGCATGTTGGTCGAGTATCACATTACTCATTACAGCCTGATCATGGTGCGCCCGTGTCGTCATCAGCACTTCAAGTTGATGGCGTGAAGGTTTTTGTAGACTTGGACGGAAAAGGCCACGAAAACGGCGTTGGTCAGATGGTCCAGCATTCAATGCCACGGGAGATGACAGTGAAGGAAATAAACTTAGTGAAAGATGATTTTAGGCAGGCCGCAAGAAATGCAAAGCTTGCAGGATTTGACGGTGTGGAACTGCATGCGGCAAACGGCTATCTAATCAACCAGTTTATTGATTCTGAATCCAATGTTCGGCAAGACCAGTATGGTGGAAATCTTGAAAATCGTCTGCGTTTTTTACAAGAAGTAGTATTAGCTGTCAGTTCAGAGCTTCCCGTTGATAATATTGGAGTTAGAATTGCTCCGCTTACAACGTTGCAAGGGACAGTGGATAAAACTCCTGAAGCGACCTATCTTGGGGTGGCGACTCTTTTGGCGAAATTGGGTGTAGGTTATATTCATGTAGCAGAGGCTGATTGGGAAGATGCTCCGGTAATGTCTAACGGATTTAAGGAAGCTTTACGATTAATCTACGGAGGCACTCTGATTTATTCAGGGAAATATAATGTGGAAAAAGCACAGATCGCTTTGCGAAATAACTGGGCTGATCTAATTGGATTTGGTCGACCTTTTATTGCGAATCCTGATTTACCATTGAAATTGGCTCACGGGCTTTCTCTAAATGAGCCGTTAAGTGAACATTTTTTTGGAGGTACTCACCTCGGCTATACCGACTATCCCAGCGTTGCCCATCAAAAATAGCGTTTGTAAATAATTATACACAATCCTGACACAGGAGGTAATACAACATATTAAGATCGCAAATCATATTATTTGTTAAGCCCGATTTGCGGCTGACAAGCAATTTTTAAATGTTCTTCGTCAGGCTTTGTTGATTCCAAATTGGTATTTTTGAGAATTTAACAGGGCCCCTTTGGCACTTTCTTGCCCTTCAAGTTAAGATTGGCTTCGGTCATTAGCTGACTAATATACACCCTCTTCACGCCCAAAGCGGACTTAATGAGTTAGCAGGCCGAGCGGTAAACTTGGTGATAAATAATACGTTTCAGCGAACCTGACCCCACAGGTTTCACTGACCCCAGTTAATTGATGGTTTTAGCGGGCGCTTACAGTATAATGTTCTAAATGGAAAGTATTAGGGTTGTTTTAGGCATGAGGATTGATGTTTATCAAAAGGAAGTGTTACAAAAATGTGATGCATTAAGGAAGTCAGGTTTGTGGCCTTCGGAGCAATTTTTGCGGCCAACAGCATGGCTAAACAACTTTGAAATACAGGACAGAGGCATAGCCGCATTTTTATTAGACAAATTCACCTTTTACAGCCAGCGTTATACTGACGCTTTATTAACATCCTCATATAACTCGCTTAATTCGTTTTTGAGTCCTTGCTCACAAGAAGAGGCTAACCAGCTAATTTCGGACGCAAAATTTACTTTGATAACCGGCGAAACACCAAATCCAACAGACTCTGGTTTCTTAATTTGTAGGAGACTAAGACAGCTTTTCAACATAGAAGAAAGCAATATAGTTTCACCGGAACAAGCACTTTCACACGCAATATCTGGCGGAATGGTAATTTTTGTTGATGATTTTATTGGGAGCGGCGATCAATTTCTGAGGACTTGGAAAAGAAATTACTCTTCGAATTATCCTTGTTCGTTTTTTGATATTGCTAGTCAGCGTGATTTTCATTCTATCTATCTCACAATAATAGCTTTGGACAGCGGGTTAGAGAACATTCGTAATGAGGCTCCGAGTGTAAATGTAGCCGCTTGTCATGTTCTTGATGAGAAATCGACGATTCATGGAATCGTCTCAAATTTATTTACCACTATAGAAATCAATAACTTCTTGGAGAAATATGTTGATAGGCTAACTCCAAGAGAACACTATATTGAAAGACATCGCGAATTTAAGAAGTTTGGATACCATCGCAAAGGATTGATGCTTGGATTTGAACATTCAGTCCCTGATGCTTCATTACCTATATTTTGGTCCATTGGAACCGATGGATGGATTCCACTGTTTGAAAGGGCATAATCGTGACAAATCAAGCTAAATTTTTAAATCAGTTGTTCGGTGACAATCGAGCAGAGTGGCCATCAGAGTACTTTAAGCAACTGTTTGTTGAGCCAACTTACATTGCAAAACTTGAATCAATGAGGCCTTGCGTACTTATCGGTGGGCGTGGTACTGGAAAATCAACATCACTGCACTCTCTAAGGTATGACTCTACTTTAGAAAGATTAAACTCAAATGGTTTTGATTTGTCAGATCAAACTTATTTCGGGGTATTGGTTAGGATGAACAAGAACCGAGTAAAAGTGTTCGATGGCGGGGGATTAACCAAGAATCATTGGGAGAAATTATTTGCTCACTATTTCAACCTATTAGTCTGTTACGAGTTAACAAAATTAACTAAATGGCTAGTTGAAAAAACTGGTAGAGAATTATCTGAAGAATCAATTCGTGCAGTCGCAATAGATCTTGGAATTGAAACAGTTCAATCACTTGATAATTTAGAGCGAAGTATAAAAACTGCTATTTCAAAGTTACAGCTGTATGTCAATAATCCAAGTTCAGAACTGACAATATTACTTTCAATAGCAGAATCACCTATTAGAACATTCTCTGAAGTTTTAGATACTGATGGTCTTCTAGATGGGAGGATATTATTTTGTTGTGTTGACGAATATGAAAACCTCTATGATTATCAACAAGCCGTTTTAAATACATATATTAAACACGCTGAACCACCAATATCATACAAAATAGGAGTCAGAAAAAACGGGTTGCGAAACCGACAAACACTTGATGGTCAAGATTTATTAAAAGTGCCTGACGACTATGCTGAAATTGAGATTGTTGACGAAGGATTTGATTATTTTGCTAAAGCTGTAGGTGAACTCAGATTGGAGTGTGCATCTCAACAAGGTGTTAATGTAAAGCTAAAATTATCAGATTTTTTGCATGATTTATCTTTCAAAGAGGAAGCAGTTCTTTTGGGAGCTGAAAGAATAGCCAAACAAGTTTTGGCCGATGTAGCAAAAGATAGTAAAGCCTTTACCTTTGTTTGTGATAAACCCCCACATGAACTTTACTTTTTGAAGTATTGGAGTGAAGTCTCAGGCAAGTCTATTTCAGATTTAGCTGATGATTGGCGTTGTAACCAGGCCGTATGGACAAATCGATTAGGCAATCATGGTTATGCAAGTCTATTTTGGCTCTCCAGAGGTAATAAAGGCCAACGCATAAAGAAATACTACTGCGGCGAAAAAACACTTATAACTTTAGCCGGCGGAAACATTAGATATTTTTTAGAGCTAATTGATACCGCAATAAAATTTGAGCTAAAAGAACAACTAGACTTCCCTAGTAATTCGATAATTTCTCTTTCTCCAAAAAGCCAAACTGAAGCTTTAAAAGAAGTTGGGCAACGCAGGTTAAACCAACTCGAAGGACTTGCTGACAATGGTGTTGAGTTGAAGCGTTTAGTTCTTGCGGTTGGTAAAGTATTTTTTGAATATGCCAGAACACCTGAAGGAAGAGCCCCTGAAATCAACTCATTCCTTGTAAAAGGTGATGAAGATAAAGTTAGTAGAGTAACTGCACTGTTATTAGAAGGGGTGGGACATTTGGCATTCGAAGCGGAGCCAGCCACAAAGGCAACTTCAATAAACGAAATGCGAGATAATGAGTATCGATTACATAAGATTTTTAGCGGATTCTTTGAAATGTCCTATCGGAACAAAAGAAGAACGACATTCAATGCTAAAGACCTGTTGGATGTGCTTGGTAGCACCCCCTCAAAAGCCATAGCATCAATGATGACCCCAAGCAATCAACAGTTGGATAACCAACTAAGTTTAGTAGAAGACTCAGGAGCAACAACGCTTGATGCTCTTCCTGAGCAACTAGCATTCTTTTCATCTTTTTATAGCGATGAAGACAAACAATGATATTTCCAAACTCACATACTCTACGAAGTAGAAATTTCGGAGAATCCGATTTATTGGAAAATGAAATAGTAATTACTGCCGAGCTTCCTTCTGAGCAACGCGGCGAAATAGAAGCGTGGAATAATATTGATGCTGACAAAATAATTTTAGTCAAACCGGAGGCTAAAGACGAAATCTCAGCGTTGATAAACAGATCAAACCGAGTCAACATAAATTTACGGAGCACTGAATCGATCAGAAGCTTGCTAGAAAGTGCTGAAAGTTTACTGATTGATATTACTAGCTTAAGACATTCTATTTGGGCTCCCTTAGTAAAGTTTTGTTACGAACAAAACCTAAACTACAGAGTTTTGTATGTGGAGCCAGCTAAATATCAACACCACCCTAGCCCGTCCTCAGATACATTTTTCGATTTGACCACAAAATTTGAAGGGATGCTTCCCTTACCCGGGTTTGCAAAGTTAGATAGAGATGTGCAAACCGGTAATGACATTTTCGTTACGATGCTCGGCTTCGAGGGAAGTCGCCCGAGGAGGCTATTAACAGAGTTGGAGCCAGAACCGAAAGTAATACCAATAATTGGAGTGTCTGCTTTTAAAATCGAATACCCAACTTACACGATAGCATGCAACAGAGGGATGTTAACGGAATACAATATTTTTTCTGAAATTCGTCATGCAAGAGCGAGCTGCCCATTCGAAATTTATGAGACGCTTTCACAATTAAGAGCAGATTTCCCTGATTCATATATGTATATTGCACCAGTTGGCACAAAACCACATGCTCTAGGCGCAGTTATATATCATTTAGCCAATGCAAACAGTACTGAGTTACTTTACGACCATCCAATAGGAAAAGAAAACAGAACTAAAGGAAAGTCACAGGTTCATGTGTACAGTATGAATAAGTTCCCACAACATAATGATTGATAAATTTTATACTCCAAAAGCGCTTGCAATTGAACTTGTACAAAGTATTGAGGTTGTAAACCCAAATTTGGTCGTTGATCCAACGTGTGGTTCTGGAAATTTACTAAAAGCAGCTTCTAATATCTTCGAAGATATTCAATGCGTAGGCATGGATAAAGACCTAATAACAATTCGGAGACTAAAAAAAGAGAAACCTCAATGGATTCTTTCCGTAGCGGATTTACAAAATGATAATAGCTACAGAAGAACCCATGCAATAACAGCAGCTGGAAATTGCGATTTACTTTTACTTAACCCCCCATTTAGTCAAATTTCAAATCAATACGTCATCACGAATTATAAAGGACAGAGTGTTCGAAGTAGTGTGGCCATGGGATTTGTGTTGCGTAGCCTTGAACTTTTCACGCCTGAATCTGGAGCTTTAATCATAGCTCCTGAATCAATGCTATATTCTGAATTAGATGAACACGCTAGATATATTGTAAACAGAGACTTAAAATTAGAACATTTAGGAGACCTTGATGCTTCAACGTTTTATGGAACACGAGCAAGGGCGGTAGCTATAAAAGTTAGTAACAAGTCAGATAATCCCATTTCCTTTTGTCGTTTTACTGATTCATCAAAAAAGATTCCCATGAAACTCATTAGAGGGGGGATGCAAATGCACAAAATATCCCGTCAAGTCTGCTCAGGAAAATATAGAGTTATTCACTCTGTAGACCTAAAGTATTTATTCAAAGGATTGCTTAGTTGCTCTGGATTTGTTCAAAGCTTACTTAGGGGCGGTATAGAAGGTAAGCATATACTAATACCAAGAGTAGGCATCCCAAATGTAAAAGACATGCAGATAGTAGTGTTTGAATCAGCAGTCCAATTGTCTGATTGTGTTATGTCGATATCCACCCACAATAAGGACGAATTGCCTATAGTTTTAGAAATAATTAAAAGTAATGAAGCTGATTTCCTAAATTTGTATAAGGGCACTGGTGCACGTTATACAACGATATCAAGATTAAGCCAATGGTTGTCCCTGAAAGGCATGATTATTAATTAATAAAGGTTCATACGTTGGACATTAAGAAATAATCGGTGTCAGGCCGGGCGC
>TARA_R110000744_G_scaffold375_6_pt1 | contig 25042 bp, 39 predicted proteins | sample TARA_R110000744 | Tara Oceans TARA_R110000744 (sample SAMEA4398083) | marine metagenome | biome: Polar Biome; feature: [DCM] deep chlorophyll maximum layer (ENVO:01000326); material: water (ENVO:00002006), including particulate matter (ENVO:01000060) such as... | depth 36 m | reverse complement strand
GGTATAGTATGCGTTAACATGACTATTGCCATCTTGGACAGCGTTAATTTGTAATATTTGCATTAGAATGTCCTCCCTTTATAGTCTTTAACACACTTAGAGTGTGCTTCTTCCCTAAATTCGGTAGGGTCTAATATTTGTTTACCACAAAGACGACATCTAGTTGCTATCTTCTTATGTTCCCCATACTCAGCGTATTCGGGGTTCTTCTCTTCCTCCTTCTCCGTCATTCATTTCACTTTCCTTTAATTTTTGTCTTGATATAAACACATGTGGGTGCTTATTTAGTATGTCTGGTAGGGCGTCAAGAATAGTCCCCAAAGATGGGTATTCTTGTAGCCATACACTTCCACTGCTTCTCATTATTCCTACTCTATATCTTACCTGTTCCATTATATCACTTCAGCATTATTCGCATAATACTCAAGGCGATATGTCGCTTGTTCCAACTCATCAATTAGCCATCGGTGAGTAAAGAACCGCAACTCGCCCCTTTCTCTTGCAAGTGCGCCTATGGCTTCTTCAATAAAGTCCTTTACCAATTTAGAGACCCCAATTTGTCGGTCTTCTTCCAATTGTTTAGTTAGAAAGTAGCGGGAGTCGTAAGTGGTTAGAAGGGAAAGAAGTAAGTCTCTCTCCTTTTGATTAAGGTTTAATTCATTTATCTGATTTCTCAAATGCTTCCAGTTCTTTCTTGGTTTCATCCCAGTCCTCCTTAAATATTTTACGAAGACATTGATATGTTTTACTCTCATCATCAATAATTAATATAAATATATTACCAAAGGGTTTGGCTATAATCTTGGCTTCCGCTTCATCACTTGTAATGCCTAATTTTACCTTTAGGAAAGATAAATTGACTTTCCAAGTAGTTACCTCATACCTAGCGCCTAAAGTTCCTATTGTGGAAATTACCCCAGTTTTAACAAAACAACCCCACCTTGGTAGCCAGTTAGCCACTTGGTTTACTGTGACAGAATGGTTCTTTCCCATTCGCCCTTCATTGTTTAGTCTATCCACTATCTCTGTGGTTGATATGTTTGGAAAATCTATCAGTAGTTTTACCATATTGCACATGGTTTTACTTCGCTTTCCTTTGAATTCGATTGTGTATCTCATACTTGTCTCACCAGTAAACGCTTGGTTGTTCGGCTACGAGTTAAAGGTTGCCCTTTATCTGCTTAAAGAATAGTCAGTTTCTCAACATGACTAGGTTGGTGTTGTGGCGAGGGGTTGGTGATGCGCCTTATTGGTGAGGATGGGAATGTCCACCTACCCCTTCTCCTTGAAACCTAATGGTCTCAATTCCCACCTACGATAGCAGGTGTGAGTGTTACATCATTGACAGATTCCCAGTTGATTGTGTTAATAGATTGGCGTTGCACCGCAGCACCATCTACAAACAACCAATGGGTTGGGTGGCTATTGATTACTTCCATTGTTTCATCAATACTTACGCCCGCCATTTCTGTGTGTCCTGTCTCATTCATTATTGTTACATTTACCATATTATCATGCCTCCTTTGTTTTTCCTTCATCGTCTAGTTTGCCTTCGCTTGCTAGTTTCATTATTTTAATCGTGCCTTTCTCTTCAAGGTAGGCAGCCTTACGCTTGGTAATCAAACCAAGCCCCGCTAGGTTGTTAATACTGCCTAACGCTGTTACCATACCCATCTCAAATCTCTTAGCGTCCTCTAATCCTAAAACATACTTACCGGTGATTCGGTGATACATCCTTTGGTATTCTGATTCCGTCAGGATGTTTTGTTCCCTTTGGACTTCAATCATCTTTAGTAGTTGGTCTTTTTCATTCATTGGTTTTCCTCTCCATATTATTGGTGTTCTGTTCCCTATTTAAGCGGTGCAAAACAGTTGGTCTTGCGCTTTGGATTTCATTCTGCAAGTATGATATATAATTGCTCAGAGTGTGTTTACAGGCTACCAACTCTTGACGGTTGGCAATCAATAACGCCTTGAGTGATTGGATTTCCACCTGACAATTTTGACTGCAAAGATAAGAGGTTTGGTCTGCTTTCTTACCGGCTCCCTTAGTGACCCATATAGAATCAACATGGACTCCGTTTTCGACGACCTGTTTGGTTTCCTCGACTAACAGTTCTTTTTGTCGTAGGCGGTTATAGATGCGATAAAATGAGGAGACGCTCCTCGTAGTCATACTCACCCATTTCTTTCTCAGATTACTTTTCGTAATCATATCACCTATCAAGTGTAGTAGTGCTTCTTCGTTTAGTTTATCTATTGTTTTCATCTTTTTCCGCCCCTTCATATTCATTTTGTGTTTCTGTTATTGCTCGCATTATTTCCAAACTAACATTCTTGACATCTAATCTGTCTTCTTTGGAATCATCAATAATAATCATTATTTCATCAACCAAACCTCTAAGATGTCTAATCTCTTCTTCATATTTGCCAGTCCATACTCTCCAACTCAATGTTTCAACTCCGTTATTCTTTCACTTGCGGCCTGTTTAGTAATCTGTTGTAGTTCTTCAACGGGTGTAATTGCCAATCCTGCTCGTCTCTCTAAAGCGTTAATATAATTTATTTGCTTTGGTGATGCTAGATGGCTTGTGCTTGCTACCCCGCTGTCCTTAGTGGCTAGAGTTTTTCTGACAGCGTTGATTTGCCTCTCAGTTAAAGCGAGTTCTCTTTCCATTCGGTATCTCATGTCTTTCATGAAAGTAAAGGCCCACTCACCTACTTTCCACTCGTCTGTAGTCCACTGGCGAAAGTTGTAATATTCACATACATCAGTAAAGGCCTGAAGATATTGTTCTTCACGCATATCTGCTGCGATTTCCTTCTTATTTTCCAAACTTAATCGGGTTGTTGTGGTAACTTTCCTTTCTTCCACAACTTCATCAATCCTATCCATCCGTTCTTTATCGGACAGTATAAATGAAGCCTTGTGTGCCTCCATAAGACCATTAAACAATAACAAATCCAACCATAATTTGTCGGTTGGAAATCCTCTTGTGTTGACTTGAGCCTTTGGGTTATCGGGATGGTTCCATCTCCAAACAATAGAGGCCATCTTGTAATCTTCTCCACCATACTCGCCTTTGCTTGACTTTCGGATAGCGGTCAACTCTTCATATCTCGATGTCTCATGGTCGAAGTCTCTTCCAGTGATTCTGACATTTGCTCGTAAGTCCATCTCTTTAACATTGTTAAACATCATCTCAAAGAGTTCACCGTTGGTGTCCCACCACCATTGAGCCTTAAGTCCCTTAACTTTCTCGTTAATCCACTTCTCGATTAACTCATCTGTTATCTCGCTCTCTTGTAGGCCGCTCGCTTTCAATGCCTCAATAATTAGGTAAGCATCTATGTGGTCTGAACCAACAATCTCCATGGCCCCATTGCTCATGTTCTCAATTTCAAAATGCCAAACTACTGAATGGCCACATAGGCAATGATAGGGATGGGCTGCCAAATGGGCGGGCCAATCTTCTTGCTCTTCACTTCTGTAGGCTTGTGTGATAGTGTTACCTGATGTGGCATATTGGGCATCATCACCATGATTGCGAAGTAACCACACCTTTCCGGTGGCCCTCCATTCAAATCTTGCTTCTGAATAGTTATCAGAAACAGATAACGCAGTAAGTCGTTCTATAAGTTTTTTATCCCATCGGCCAGTGCCGAGTCTTCTCTTAAAATCAAATTCTTCATTCATATTTATTCCTCCATGTTTCTTTTTATTGACCAGTTTTTATATGATAACCCTTGTAAGGCTATTCCAGTAATAACACCACAAACTGAATCATACCAGTTAGCAGTGTTTATTCTATCCCCTAGTAAAAGCATTATACTTAGTAGGGTTGTAGCCCATATCCAATGGTGGAGATGATATTTGCCATATACCAAACTTGGCATCAAAGGAGTTACCCACTTGGCGATTCCATAACCAATAACCAATCCTAGGCTATAGACTATCATTGCTCTCCCTCTTTCTTTGTCCTAGTAAACTTCAGTTCTATCCCTTCATCTAGTAGTTCCATATCAACATGTAAACACATATCGTCAGGGGTGTTCTCCAATTCAGCATCAATTCTTTTCTTGATTAGAAGGTCTATTTCATCGGCGGCCTCTCGGGCCTCACGGCTACAATGTTTGCAGTTTACCTTACCTTCAAACTCAGGTTTATGCTTCATAGGCTTAACACATTTCATCGTCGGCACCAACTTCTTTATCCATCATCATCATCTCATGTTGCTCTTTCAAGTAACCATTCAAGACTTCATTAATCTTTACAATCAACGGTGGCATTGACCCATCTATAGATGCAATGACTCCACCGATAGTTCCCTTCTGATATCCTAGCCATGCTGAGTAAGCACGGTTTACTGTTACCGATAGATATTCAACTCGCTGGCCATTCTCGTTATATTCGTAATTCTCTGCTGGGCTAATAACTAGGGGTGGAAACTCTAAGTCGTCCACAACTTTCCAATTAATATATACCTCTTCTCCATTCGTTTCTGCTTTCATATTTTCTCACCGTTTTATGTCTTGTTTTTCTTATTGCTCTCATTCTACACTTGGAACAATGAATATTGCCCCCATTATTATAGGAGTTCTTATTGGTAAGTTTACGCTTACACACATCACACCAAGCAACTGTTGTTATCATAGTCTCACCTTATTTGTTTAATGGTCTTAACCACTAATAAAGGGTTATACTTTTTTCTGTTTTATTAACTCTGTTTGGTAGGCTATTACACTTCCCCAAGCAGTTTCTTCTTTCATTGAATCCTCAGCGTGGGCAATAAATTCCTCTAATATACCCAACTTAACCCATCTAGGGGCTTCTTCTTCTAATGCCTCATACTCCTTTAGGAAATATTCTACTCTTCCATTATCAGTAATAAACACTCTTACATCTCGTAGTTTTTTGCTAGTGTTCCTGAAACTAAACCAACTTTTTGGGATAGTGACTGCGAATTTAATTACATCTTTGATAAATAACCTTACCCATACAAACATAATCAGTCCTCCTTGAAGGTGGAGTATAAAGCACCCAAGATACCAAATATTAGTAGTGCTGTGAAAAACTCAATCAGCATTATCTTCATCAAATCCTGCTTCCTTTTTAGTTTCGCATATCAAAGCGTCACCACAAAAGTCTTGTCCGAAATATATTGGGTGAGCCATGTCGCTTAACGATTTATTGAATGGCAACTCATACAGTTGACCCTCCTCGTTTACATATGCCCACTTGTTATCTTTCAACTCAATAAGTGCAAAATAACCACCTACTGCCTCTTGTATTTCTTCCATAGATGCACTACCGTTTGGTAGGTCTACTTCTTCAGTCTCTCCATCTGCTCTTAATATATATGCCATCTTATTCACCTCTATAGAACAATCAACACAAGGGCTACTAGCGTTGCTATGTTCACTACATTCACCATCATTAAAACTCTAGTTGTAAATTTAGTAACTATGAGTAATTCTTCTAATAATTCATTCGTTCTCTCTATTGAATCGCCTAGCATTTGCTTCACTCTCCTTGAATGGGTTTTTACCCCATGTCGCATCCTTTTCGGCTAACTCTTCATGCACTCTTGACATGAAGTTTAGACTGTTCCATTGTTCCCCGATGATATGGGTCTCTTGTATTTTATCGGCTAATTGAGCCGTTGGAAACAATCCAATTAATTCCAATACTTTCTCTTGCTCCATCAATAACCTTGAGGCTATAAACACTTGATGGTCTAATAAATCTGATAATATCATAGCACTCTCATCATGTTTGGTGCTATGGTTATAGTGGAGTTGCAGTAATTGCATCCATGTGTAGTTTCTCTCAAACAGATACAACGCATAAACTATAGTTGCGCTGTTTTCTGACTCGTAGATATCAAAGGCTAAATCAATGTCGTCCTGTCTTATTTTATACCTGTTAGTCAACTCACCGATTATTATTAGATGAATCAACTCTTCCAATGTGTCCTTAATTTCCAACTCGTCAAAGTTAGAAAGCACATTTAATAGTTCATCATCACCCGTTCTATAGTTTCTTAGTAGACCCCAATCAATCAGGTGAGTCTTTAACATATCCTTCTGCTTCTCTATACCCATGTTGTAGGGCAGGGGATTTCTACCTATAATTGCTCTCTCATCGTAATTAATAAAAGAATACAATATCCGGCCAAATCCTTTATGACATCCTCATCAGACTCCATGCTGGAATTACCTCTCGCCAACCTAGACAGTTTATCATCCATCCTAATCCGCAACAGTTCACCCCTATCATGCTTTTTTGCAAACACCCTGATGGGGTCGCCAACTGAATTACCATACTGTTCATTCTTCTGCAATAGGAACTTTCTAAGTTGATTACAAGTTTTAGTAATCTCTTCTTTCATATCTTTTTCATCATTGTTAGTCATGTAAAAACCTCTTTTGCTCATAGTGTAAATTAGTGGAAAGATGGAACCAGAAGTATTATTCTAATATGTTTCTACATTATTCTTATTGGCACAATGGCACACTGCGAGACATTTCTAATGTTTCTAATGTTTCTAATGGTGGCCGTAGACTTTTTCCCTGTCTGACACCACCATCTTTTCTCTCTCACATATATATTATTATTATTAGAATAATAAGAAACATTAGAATAATGTTCAAAAACGCACCACTGCAAGCCTGTTTATTATTCCAATGCCAAGGAAATCAATCGGAAACATTAGAAACATCTCAGAAAAAAACTCACCATACATGCACACCGTCTCCATCTTTCATCACCAAATACTATTGGAATATTAAATATTGAAATTGTAATTATTATTGTAATTCACTATTCGTAATATACCAATTGAACGATACCCATAGAAAGGTATCTAAAAATACTAAAGAAAAATTGTGAGTAATGTTGTTACTCTAAGACTAATGCTTAGGAATAAGTCGCATTAATGTGATACTTGTCGGACAAGTAAGGAATGGGTGTAGCGAGTAGGGGAGTGTGTGTCCTACTGCTACAATATGTAAATGCCAGAATCCTTTATATGCTCTCGGAGCAGCGGATGTGCAATTTATTTTGAAAAAAATCTATCATCGCAGAGAAAACCATTTCCAACAACCATATGGTTCTGCTTTTGCGAATTGAACCCTAAAGAGGGCAGGGGATAGGGGTTTTAGCCCCCATCCCCCACAGGGGTGGTCTTGGTGGATGTAGTGGTCTCAGAGACCTTCTACACTTCCGTCCCATGTCTTAGCCTTGAATGAGTCTGTTAGGACTCTCTTGGCACTACTTATCAAAGAAGTAGACAGTTCATCACATGATGTGTATTTTAGTGGCCCTCGTTGGGTGTGCATTAGCATTGCCATTGCAATTGGGTGGGTTAATGCTGCCTCGTTGAGCAAATCGTCTAATTCTTGGTGGCCTACATCGAATGTGGTTTTTGCTTGTGCGTTCAATACACTATTGCCCCTTCCGAATGGGTTTCCTGCTTGGTCTTTCAGCATTGACTTGATTGCTGCAATCATATTGCCGGCAAACTCAGGCATGAGTGTTGCTGTGCTTATGTTGGTCTCTATTGCAGTTGCAAACGGGTGGTCTCTGTTTGCTTCTACCCAGTCGGTTGCTTTGGCTAATACTATGTCGTTTTTCGGTTGTTCCATGTTTTTGTTCTCCTGTCTCTGTTGGACAATATATTACAGGTCAGCACCGTATTTATAGGGTCATAATAACGAAAGTAAGACCATATGGTAATGCTTTGCGATTACCCCCGAAGGGCGAAACAAGTGGGATTAAACCCACATTGAATCGTTTTGAACAGCATTATCTAATGCTTGTAGTATTTCGGTAGAATCCATACCACAAAAGTCTATTAAATACGCTACCCTTGAGTTGATAGTTGTTCCATCATTCTTTCCGAGTATAATTGCTGCTTTACGAATACGGTTTTCTTTACTATGTGAGGCAACCTTCTTTCTTGTTGCTTCCCGTTGTAATATATATTCTGCTTGGTTGGTAAAACCCATTTGTCGCCATTCACTCATCTTATTCACTCTCTACTATTATTGTTTCTAATTCATCAAGTTCATACTCAGCCGAACAAGCCCAACATCGAACTCCTTCTACATAACTAGTGATTGTTTTACCATTAGCACCGTCAAACTCTGGTTCTTTATCATCATTAGGATAAACTGGGAACGCCGTAGTTATGATTTCGATAGACCTTAAATCAGTTGAACCACATCCACATCTATACTCAAACATTATTCATCAACTCTGCAAACTCTTCCATAGCCAAATCATAATTCCTCTTGACTTCTTCAAGCGTGTCTCCCGCTACTCGTAGTTTACTAATACATAATACAAGAGAAGAACCACTCTTCATGTGTTTTACTTCTATTACATACGGCTTCTGTTCTATATTTTCTATTTTTGTTGTGTCAAACATTTTATTCACTCCTTTCTTGATAAACGGTAGATACTGAACGAAGGCCGTCTATTACCTTTCTTAAGTGGAGCGTTTTCATATGTAAACTTACATACGACTGCCCATCACTTGTAGTATAGATTTCACAATCGTCGAATGCTTTGGTGTTTAGTGATAACTTAATCACAGAACCCGCATTTGTCTTTCTTACATATCCTACTAATAGATTTTCGTTGTTCATATTGATTTCTCCTGTTATATAATGAATAGGTAGACTATTGCTTACTATGGCCAATTAAAGCAGAAACATTGACCTACCGACTTACAAGTTCTATTGCGATGTTGCACCTCTTAGGGCTAAAACGCCCAATACCATGGTATCGGACTCAAGAGCCTGTTATCTCTTGTGCTTGTTGGGTGGGGAAGGCTCAATCATGCCTGTCGGTGTGTGTGTTTCCTAGTCTAATACATAATAGTCATAAAACGACTAAATGGGGTAAATGCAAAGCATTACCATATGGTGTTGCGCTTTGCTTGTAAAAACCCCGAAGGTAAACCCCGAAGAGTTTAGTGTTGGTAGAAGAAGGACAACTTTCCCACCTTATTGGGCATCCTCCACGGTTGCCTCAACGACTACTGGTTGGCTAATTGCCAAAGTGCCGTCTTTGTTGGTCTTTCCATTCCAACTTGTTTTGGTCTCGTCTTTGTCTGCACGGAAATATCCGATAAAACGGGCGTAAAGCATTGAAGACAAAGCGCCTTCGATGCCATTGCTTAAATCGCTGTTAGCACGGCCAAAAGATTGAATGGCTTGCTGGGCTGCTGGTGATAGTGTGCTGATTTCATCAACTACTGAAGCAACATGGCCCTTAGCATTAGCATCGACAACTGGGTCAATGTTTGTAGGGGTTCCTCTGCCTATTGGGTTATGTTCACCCAATGTAGCACACAGTTGACAGATAGCATTCCAAAAATGCTTTCTGTTATCGGGCATTAATTCGCCGGTGTCTATTTGGGTTTGAATTGCTGTCTTAAGCACTCCAAGTTTTTCAGTTCCGAAAGGCGATGCCATGAAGGCGATTAATCGCACCATGTTTCCGCCATTCCACTTTTCATCATCCATATAATAATTATTTTTTCCTGTCATATTTACACACTCCATTAGTAGGTTATTGTCCTTCTTCTCCTACACTATATTATGGGTGGTGCAGTCTAAACGGGGTAAATGCAAAGCATTACCATATGGTGTGGCTTTAGCGAGGACACCCTAAACGAGTGTCCGTCTACCCTTTAACTTGGAGATGATAAAATGAGTATTGAAAAGAAAATAGAGCAAGATGTTGATGAAATGAATGATGATATAAGAGAAGACCACGGAGTAAGGTGTGTTCTCTGTGTGGATAGTATCATTGATGATTTCTGTAATGATAATGAACTAGACTATGACGAAGACCTTTGTGGTAATAGTGATGAAGACGGTTCTATGTGGGCGTTGTATCGTGCTTGGGGTAAGGGGAGATTCACCAGTAAGAAACTTGCCAAACTCGCAGATGAAGCCCGCAAAGAGAATGCTCGTGATTTGCGAACACAAGCGGGGGAAATGGGCTTTCACGACTACTCATCCGAGAATGGTGGGACATACTACCCAAGTGATAGTTTCCCCAACTACTACTGAGAGAGTAGCCAATGACCCCTTAATCGGGCGAGGTTTATACTAAAGTAACAACCATATGGTGTGGCTTTAGCAATGACACCCCGAAGGGCGGCTTTCGCCTAATACTCAAAGGGGTTGCTTACCCCCATTTGTCGCCATTCTCTGCGAATCATTGCCTTGCTTTCTTCACTTCTCTCATTCCATGATTCAAGGTTGAGTTGGAAACAATCCCCACAGACCCATGCGTAAGGCATCTTTCTGTTTGCTTCGTTTTTGCATCCGTCTGTATCTCTACATTCTACCATCTTCAAGCCTCCTCAAAAGGTGTCCACTCTTCCATGAATGACTCATAGTAAGCGTCGAATATATGACGCACCATTACCGTCGCAATATCTGCCCCAACATCAGAGGCCTCAATGGGCGCAGTGAAATTAAGAAAAGCATTACTGATATCATAATAATAATGCGGAACTAAACCGTCAATATACTCATGAATACCGTCGTCGTCTTCGTAGTTCTCTTTATATTCTTCTACTGCCTTTTTCCAGTTAATATGATTGCTCATGATACATACTACCATTACACGGTTTAGGGTTCGTGATACAAAAGTTCCTTACCATATGGTTATGCTTTGCTGATAACCCTATTGTTCGGTGAGAAACAAAGGGGCAGAGTAGGGTGATACCCTGCCCCCCTTTCCTCGTAGAATTGTTGTGCGTCTGACATCAACAATCCAATAGCATCTATTGCGGCCCCCTGTTTGCTAAGTGGGCATCTGCTAAGTCTAATCCGTGAACTATTGCTGCGTCCTTTTCTGAAAGAGCCGCATACCATCTAATATCTTCTAGCAGCGCCCGTTCATCTATAGTTAATTTCATTCCTCCTTCACCCCGAAGTTTAATCTGCTGCCCAGTATGGCAACAAAGAACTTATCTCGTTGAAAGTTTACATTGTCCCTTTCAAACATCTCGCATAGTCTGACCATAAACAAACTAAACTCTTGGCTTGCTTGTTTGAGAATCATAGCCTCTTTTCTTGGTATAAACCTAGTTGGTGTTAAGATTTCATCATTGAACCATTGGATTACTTCTGCTATTGCTTGATAGTGTCTCCGCTGGAATCTGTTTCCTTGTGTCATGGTATAAACTGACATGGAACCGTTTAGGGTTCGTGAGAGCAAAGCCTCCTTACCATATGGTAACGCTTTGTTGTTACCCTATACGCACTTCGGGGGTTAGGGTAGCATTGCCACCCCAACCCCTTACTGTCTCTTTGGTCTTATGCACTCAATAGTCTCATTCTTCTTCTGAAGTTGACTCGTCTGGGCTATTTCTAGCCTCACGAACTCTCTTGACTATATCAGGAGCGCACTCGCTGCGAGTTTCTGTCATTGCATCAAAGTGGCAATCAATTTCGGGTGCCTCTCCGTCCCATTCTAATAAGGATAGTTGCCTTTCAACTATGCCTTGTATTCTGCCCATGTCCTTTATTGGTTTGTCTACCATTGCTAGTTCAATGTCTCCTTTCTTTTGAACTCGGCTAGGACACCATGTAATTACAAACTTTATTGTCATGGTTTGGTTGCTGTAATCGTTTTGACTGATATAAGTAACCAGTTGAATCTCAGCATCATCGTTCTTAACCGTATATTTAAGAGTGCTATTACCCTCACCTGATGGTTGGCTAATAAACATCTTTGAACTTTCAGGAATACCGTAGTCATTCAATTCTGTTGTGCTGATTTCATCTACTTTTGAAGCGTCTATTTCATAAGCGACTAGTTGCTTAATCAAGTTGCTAATTTCACCGTCAAGCATTGAGTCGGGACAGTTTAGTGTAAATGTCGGAGCCACTATTTGAGTAGTGGTCTGCTCTTCTATTCTTGTGTGCTTTCCCAACTTGTCTGATGGTTCGTTCTCCCATGAGTAGTTCATTGCTGAAACACCTTTATCATGTAAGTTGCTTAGGAAAGCCCCTATTACTTGTTTATCCCCAATACTATTGGCTAATGCGTATGTTATCTTCATTGTTCTGTTGTATGTTATTCCCATTTAATCACCTGTAATACTATTACTCTTCCTACTACCAAATAGGGTTGATGCAAAGCACAACCATATGGCTTTGCTTACAAATTTTTCTTTTCCTTTTCTTCTTTCTATTCTTCTAAAAGACTAACAAAAGAACACCTACTCTCTATTTACTGGCTGTTTATCAATCAAGTATAAGAACTTTAACACATTCCCCTCTCATAATGGCACAGGTAGAGACACCAACTTGGGCTACCCACCTCACCATATACAAACAAAGGGATGCGTTAGTTCCCCATTACTCTCCCGTTGAGAAAACTAAACTGATAGGTGAAATCAAGTCTATCAATAAAGAGATAAAACTAATGCTCAATCAATTTAGCAAAGGGGGAACTCCTAGTGGTATAACAAGTGCATTAAAGACCATATCAATTAGTTTGGCCACCCTATACAAAACAATAGAAGAGCGATTCTATCCCCAAAGTAAACTAAGTCAATTTTAGTTTGACTAACAAAAGAACTCAAAGAGAACAAGGCAAACAAAACAAGGTAAAGAGAACAAGGCTTATTCTGTAAATAGAACAAAGGAAGAAAAAAAAATTTGCAAGTGATAAACAGATTACTGGACATTTTGGAAAAAAAATTAGGCTAAAAAATTTGGAGGATGTTAATATGAACTGGCAAGATATGTTAAAACTTAGCAAGGGTAGAACTGTTAACTATACAGGAACTTGTTCTAGATGTCATAAGTTTGTAGGGCAGAATGATGAGTGTAAGGGGAATTTACCTCCCCAAGACAGGTCTAATCCTGTGACTGCCAATATGTATTGTCCTATGTTATTGCCGAAAAATGCACGGAAGCAGACGAACCCAAAGGACGCAAGGTCGCAAGGTGCGTTCACTAGTAGGGACTGATTAATATGGGTCAGACAGTAGTTGCTCCCCCTGAAGATGAAGAGGCAGATGAGGAGAATCATGTGACTCGTTGGGGGACTACTATGAAGTGGAAAGAGCAATTAAAAATGGGTGGTGTGATAACTTCTGTTTCTGCTCCTGCTCTTATTGGTAAGCCCAGATACAGCCCTAAGAAGAAAGAGGAGGAAGAGGACGATGAGTGATTGGCGAAGTAGTTTATTAAAAGCACCTATGCGAAAGAAGAACTATGTTACTTGGAAGGGGAATGCTGTTAAGCAGGTTTTAGGAAACTATGACTTTGTGAAAGAGTGGGCAGACTGGAAGAATAAGTTAATGGGCATTGATGCTGGTAAAATGGGATTGAGTGGCAAAGAAGGAACTACCATGTATATGATGGTTATGCAACATGGTAAGCCTAAGCGGTCAAAGTCTCCGAATCAGAATGATGGTGTTGGTAGTATTCTGAGTGGTATAGACGAGATGATTTTGAAAATTTCGCAGGACAAAGCCCCTATGATTCAGAGTGATTTAGACAAAGTGTTAGAATACATTGATGATATTGAAGATATGGAAGATAGCACATTAGACCCAAGAAATATTCCTTTTACAGTCCCTACCAGTAGCCGTGGTAAGGTTGGTAAATTCCCTGAAGACCCTAATGCTTTCGGGCATTACAATACTCCCGAATATAGAAAACTACGGGAGGCTAAAGGTAAGCCTGTTCAACCTGAGATACCTGATTCTTGGTGGAGCGAAAGTGCTGGGGGAAATACTAATCCTCTTTATCAGGTTATTTTCATGAAAAATAATGAGATGGGTGTTGTAGGTTTGATTCACATTCTAAGAGACTTGGAGCAAGCAGCAGAGGATGCTACAATAGAAGAGTTAGTAATTAGAACCCGATACAAATATTCAGATTTATTAAATATCTCCGATTTGCGAAAGAAACTTGCTAATATTATTCGGAAGGATGCTACTGCCTACTTGGGTGGTAAGCATAAAAATGTGATTAATCAGTCTGCGCTTCTTAGGAAGGTAAAGGAGTTGACCCTTGATGTTGCTGCTAATGAGCAAAGGTATCTTAGAAAGATTCCGGGTTTAGAAGAAGTCATGGGTGATTTCCAAACCTTCAAGGTTGATGTTACTAAAGCGGGCATTATGAATCAGTTACTTCCTCAGATGTTTAAGCGGGTTGGTAGAATGAAAGCCCCCAATGGAGAACCAGTATTATTTAGAAAGCCCAAACCTCAGCCACAAGAGGAATCTCAAGAAGAGAAACCTCAAGTAGACGAAGGAGAAAAGGGTGCAAACCAAATGAAGAAATCATGGAAGGTGGGACTTTGGATAGAGTAACTAGGAAGAGATGTCGTCTTTGTCAACATGATGAAAGAAACGATTTAGAAACTCAACTTTTTGGTATGGACATTACCGTGGATGATTTAGACGAGGCTATGAGTTGGCCAAGTGGCACAAGTTCAAAGCATCTTAGAAATCACATGGGTGACTTTGAAGACAAGTCCAATCCCCGTTGTGTGTTATGTGTTGACTCTAATCGTTCTCAGTATGAATTGGGAATTAGAGATGGTGAAATGAAACCTACTGAAGTTGCTGGTGAGTTAAACACCACCAAGGCTCAAGTCATTAAACATATGAAAAGCCATCTTCAACCGTTGGTGCAAAAGTCAGCGTCTCAGATTATTGCAAGGAAAGAGATTGATGAAATTGATTTATTGACAAAGAATGTTCAAGGGTTAGATGAGAAACTAACTCAACTATTACAAGATGATGATTTAGAAGACCCACGCTATGTTGATTCTTTGACCAAGTTAGCAAGAGAAGTTAGGGAGAGTCTAAAATATATGCTTGAGTTCAAGGGTAAATTAGTTCATCGTAGAGAAGAAACTATTATCCACACTCAAATGGAAATAGTGCAAGAAGTATTGGTTAGACAACATCCTGATGTGTGGATTAGCATTAGAGAAGAGATGCAAAAAAGGATGGCTTAACTATGGTTGAATTAAATCTCCCCGGTAAACCTACTAATCGCAGGTGGATGTCTGTTCTTACTGATGATGCTAAGTTTGCAGAGTTGATGAGTATTAAGCCAGAGACAAAGGTTAGAAATCTGAATCGCACATTGGAAGCCTTTGGCGGTTTGAAAGACTTTGATGATTTAGTAGACCAAAATAGTGCGGTTAAGAATAAGATTGCGGGCAATCAAGCATTAGCAGAAGAGATGGAAAAAAGATTCATTCAGATTACTAAAGGTTTGAAAGCCATTCTTGAAACTAAATTGGAGAGTGCAAAGAGAGTAGGTGGGTTAGCAAGAGGTTCTCAACAAACTGATAATAAAGCGGGGAAGAAGAAACTTCTAGGTGACAAAATAAAAGAAATCATGGCTGCTCATAAGTCCAATGCTGAATTAACTAATGATGCAAAGAAATTAATTTTACAGTTTTCAGAAATAGCAGGGGATAAAAATACTTACATGAAAGAGTATTCATCAGACTTGGATAGAGAGTTTGGTAGTGAAATGGTAGATGTAATGTCGTCATGGGGTTCAGATGTTATTACTGGTAAGTCTCTAAAAGACCATCTTCTAGGTAAGACTTTTGGTTTTGTCTCTATGTTACAAGTCCAAGATAATTTTATAGTTCCAGACATTACTTTAGAGAAGGCTAAAGTATATTTGAAAAAGTATGCTTCTCAATACAGAGGAATAACTATGCCTACTGGTAATATTAAACAGAGAACAACTGGTAACAAGGTTGGCCTTGACGCTTTATTATTTAGAGGGGCAAAGGGTGATAGACTAGATAAGTTAATTATGCCTCTATTAGAAGAAAGTCAAACTTCCAATTTACGAGCCTCTCTTAGTGGTTTTGTGAATAAAGCCATGGGGTTGTCAGTTTTAAGCACTGAAGATATACTGATTAGTTTTTCTAATGATGTGCTGAATAAATTCAAAGAGGGTCAACTTAAGAATAACAAAGTAAGATATATGGGTAAACCAATTAACCCATCAGATAACGCTGACAGTTACTATTTAGGGGAGAGGTTTTCTCAGTCCAATTTGAATAAGAACCCTAATGTTAGGAAGGCTTTCACAAGTATGGTTAGAACCAAGGTCAAAGAGAGCGATAAATTGTGGGGAGAACTTCAGGAATTATATTTACAAAAGAGAGGGGACGATATAGGGAAAATCAAAGATGATTTCCAAGCAATTGGTGATGAGATAATTGATGCTTTCAAGAATGGCGACGAATCTGCCGAAGATTTACTTCTTGAGTATGAAGACTTCACCGACGCCGTTAGTAGAGATAAATTATTAAGCGATAGTGGCGCAAGAAAACAATTTGCCATGAGGATGAGACAGTCTGCTGATGAACATGGTCTTCAACAAGAGTATGAGAAATTCGAGCAGAAGTCAAAAAGAAAATCTGGGGTTTTAATTGCTTCGTCTCTATACCAATCTAGTAAAGAAACCTCTATTGCTAGGAATGAATACCCATTCCTTAAAAAGTTACCAAGCAATGACCATTTCGACGAGATTCTCTATCTTACTATTACTCAAATCTACAAAGACGGGGAACCTGATAAGATGGATTACTTTAGCCAAAGACCTAAAGGTGAAGTTTACAAGGATGTTTTCTCTATCTTCCAATTCATTGATACTGTGCATTGGTTTGTTACCAAAGAATCCAGCACAAAGGGAGACGAGTTGATTAAGAAGATTAAAGGCGTGATTAAATCCGCAATAGCAACTGAAAAGCATAATAATGAATTATTAAGGCACACTTATTTATCAGAGTTAGAAGACGCAAAGGATTTCTTAACGATTGGTGAGGACATTAACAAGTTAGGTGATTATTTCGCCGAGGCATTACAGGATTGTAGGACGCAAATCCCATTAATCGTCAAAAACCACCTTCAGACTTTAGTGGATAGTAGAGCCAAAGCAGAAAAGATAATGGGAGACACTAAATTAACAGATAAGCAAAAGGAATCTGGAGGTTTACCCCAGCGTAAAGCGGTGGAACTTTTTACTAACCTAACAATAGATGGTCTACTAAGTAGGAGATGATATTATGACATTGACAGCAGAACAACAAGAGCGAGTTAAAGATAGCATTGTATCTTTATCCCAGAAAGACCGAAAAAAGTTAGCAGAAGCAAAAAGACTTAATGATTCACCCCGATTAATTGCTAGATTATTTGCAACCTTTAGAAATAGTGGTCAACAAGTTGAGAAGGATGCAATTTTAGAATACGCTAAAGCCGCATCTTTGGAATCTAAGTCTGGAGAATCTGATGAGGCACAGAAATATTTACTTAGCATTCTTGCTAGTGTTTTGGGCCGGAAAGACAATAGGAAACTTGACTTGGAAGAGTTGATGAAAAGACCTGACTTTACAGAATATAGGCTAAATGATAATGCTGAAAAAATGTGGGAAAGTTTGGGTTCTATGATTGGGATGTTTGAGCAATCACTTAACGACATTAAAGACCAGCGTTCAAAGTCTAGACTAGAGGCTATTATGCAGGAACTAGAGAAGGTTTTTGAAAGAAAGCAAGCAGTCCAAAGAACTCCTGAAGAATTAGATATTTTAGATTTACCAGATTTAGATGGATTAGTAAAATACATTGGGACTTTCAACCCTAGGAAGTCAGAAAGAAGAGAAGCCATCTACACATACTGGGAAGATGTGGGTGACAAGTTTGCACCTTTGAAGTCTGCCTACGATGATTTAATGCTAATGCAGTCTAATATTGAAGGGTTAGAATTATTATTCGATAAAGAAGGTGACAAAAGCATAAATAAGTTGTTTGAGAATTTGAGCAATAATCCTCCTAGGCAATATGTGCTTAAAGTAAAGCCGCTTCCTCTTTTCACTAGTAAACATAAGAGATTCTTAGATATGATGCAGACTTTCGCAGAAGCGTTAGGTTATGTTGCCAAAACAAAAAAGGGTAAGAAACGCCGAAAAAGTAGCGAACCTGATGTGGAAGAAAATCCAGTTGGTGGCAATATGCAAAGATACACCTTTAGGGATAAAGAAAGTGGGGAACTGACAACTCAAGATTCAATGAGTGGAGCCACCGCAAAAGACCCAACCATTGGTATGACTCAACGAGAAGCAGATGATTACATTAACCAAATGTCAGCAGAGGAATTTGCTAGATATAATGGGGATGTTAAAGAAATACAAGAAGATGTAATAGAGATAAAAAAGAAGGCGGAAATAGACCCCCTTCTATTTATAGCATACTCTCAAGGTAAAATGAAAACTAGTGCTTTTGGATATGAGGAAATTTACTCAATCTCTAAAAAGATTGAGACGATGAAAGGTTTCCTAATTACTTCAGAAGATGGAGAAGATGTTGCTAAACTTGCTAAGGCCATAGATAAGTTAGAAAAGGATTTGCAAGAAGAAAAGAGTGCCAGTAGGCCTCGTAAACATTATTCATTCCCAGTTACCACATATACTACTAGGGAATTAAAACTTTTAGATACAAAGCCAGATATTAAAATTAATGAGTATGTCACTCTTTGGGGGACTAATACTAAAGGTCTAACTGAAGATAAAGAAGAACAGAACAGAGCATTCTTGCAAGCATTGGGTGAGTTGGCATTTAGCGTCAAGGAAACCTTTGGGTCTGATGGTCGCTTTACTGTTGGTGGGGATAGAACACTTGGGTTGGCAAGGCCAAACTCTTCTTTAGATTATGCGGTTTCTTCTTTGAGTAACAAGTTTTACCCTGCCCAATTAAAGACTCCATACTTAGGAAATAAGGGTAAGGAGCGAGCATTACAAAAGAATCTTAAAGAAAATGTGGAGACCTTGGTTGCCATGATGGATGGTTATTTCTTTGAGCCTTCGACAAAACAGTTTTGGCCGAATGGTGTTAAAAGTAAATTCACTACGGCTCCTGAGTTTAAGTCATTACAGAGGTTAGATATTAAATCGCCAACCACTAGATTCCTTGATAAGATGCAAGACGATACTATGGGGACAATAAAACATACTCAGATTAACCACTTGGCTAAGTTTGCACAATCAATGAGAAATCCAAGAGCGAATAAGAATCCTCAAGATATTGAAGACCAAGCGACTAGCGCCTATAAGACACTTAACTCCATGTTTGGTAGGGCTGATAAGAAAGACAATGAAGTGTTTTTATGCTCCATACTTTATGATATTTATACAATATTTGGTATGACTGATAAAGAAGGTAATATTAAAAATAAAGATTTCCAACAATTCCCTCCTACTGGTGGGGACATTAAAAAATTAAATGATAAATTCAAATTGGATTATGTTTACCCTTTCCAGCGTTTAGATTTCTTAACTGACGGCACAGCCTTTGCTGGTGCTATGACGATTGGTTTGTCAACTAGTAGTGCGGAGAAAAATATGAAAAACGCAATTAGTAGTTTAAGAACTGCATTAACACAGAAAGAGGCAAGTATGGTTTCAATTAACTTTACACAATTAAACACTTATGATATTTTGAAAAGAGCAAAGGGTGAAGAGGTGTCTTATGGTATGTTAGACCACGATAATCCTGATGATGTTTCATACATTCAAAAGCAAGTAGTAGATATACCAGCAGCAGATATTATGGGGGTTGTTGAGTCGGTGTCTAGTTATGAACGAATCAGTAGCAATTTTGGAATATCTGAAGATAATGTTTACACTATTAAGGGGTTGTTTAGATGATTAGCAAAGAGGAGTGGGTAAGAGGATTAAATGCCGAAATCAAATTTGGTAATATGACTCTGATTGAAGCGGAAGAAAAACGGTATAGGGATTATAACCAACAAGGCAAAGGGAAAGAAGTCGAAGGTTATCTAACCCAATATAAAATACCCAAAGGTTTCACTAGTGGTAGGACTTCCTCTGGCGATAATTATAACACAGACGGCTCTGTTCGTAGGAGCATTGTAAGCACTTTGAAAAACTGGTGGAGTATTATTAAAGGAGAGTGAGTCAATGTCCATTACCTATCCTTCAAGAGTTTACCGTGAAAAAGAGGTGATGGATTTGTGGAATAAGCATAATGAGCATTACCCTTTTTTAATGAGGAAAGATAGGTCTCATCTTCCTGTTGAATCCCGAGGGGAAGGAATTTATCTTCTTGCTTTTGATGGGGAGCAAGCAGTAGGATATACGGGATGGGTTGACAAAGACGACCATTTCAAAACCGCAGGTGTGGAAGTTTTACCTGAATACAGAGACAAAAAAGTTGCTGCTAGATTGATGGTAAAGAGAACTGAGAAATTTACTAAGCCTACTGTTGCTGTTTTTAATAACCCAGCATCGGGGTGGTCAAATCACTGGAAGTCAAGAGGTTGGTTAACAGTTGACCAAGCAGCAGGGCAAATAGACCAAAGTATTTTAGATGCGTATAGTAGATTCAAAAGAACCACATTAGTTTATGTCCCTGATGGAATGACCAAAGCATGGAATATACTTTGTCCCGTGACTGATGAAGAAGTGTTGAAGTTCGAGGAGATGTGAGAATGGAAGAAGGGGTGATGAGTTTTGATTTGGCTTCACAGATGGACTTTGAGATGTCTCGTAACTCTTTTGCTTATTTTTTCCAAACAGTCTTAGGCTATGAGTTTGCAGACTTCCATCAAGAATGGCATGATAAAATACAAGAAGGAGACAGGACAGTAATAGTTTGTAGTCGTGACCATGGCAAGTCTGTTTTTATGCACTCTTGGGTTGTTTGGAATTTAGTCTTTCAAGAGCCTCCATATCAGATGCTATACATTTCATCTAATCATAAACAGACAATGGTTCACATGCGAGAAATTGATAAGTATTTTAATCACCCAATTCTTGCAAAGTTCCGACCTTCTAAGGGTTGGGCTATTGGTCACATTAGATTGACTAACGGTAATGAAATCTTAGAGCGTTCAGTTGGTTCACAGATTCGTGGACTTCACCCCAATGAAATCATTATTGACGACCCTTTGAAAGAGTTCAGTTTATCAGCCATCAAAAAAGTTAGTGATTGGTTCTTTGGGGATATGATACCTACACTTCACCACTCTGCTAAATTAAGAATGATTGGCACACCTTTTACTTATACAGATATTTTCTCCACTTTACAAGAACATTCAGCATACGATGTTACAGTTTATCCTTGTCTTAATCAACTCAATGAACCACTTTGGCCAAGTAGGTGGGGTTATGAGGAATTGATGAGGAGGAAGGATGAAGTCGGTTCTTTGAAGTTTACAAGAGAATACCTATGTATTCCTATCTCTTCAGGGACTATGTTATTCAATCCCGAATACATTAATGATTGTAAAGCCAAAGGTAAAAATTCATATTTAGGACATCGTGCCAAAGAAGGAATGAAATATTATGTAGGTATTGACCCTGCAATTTCTACTGATGGAGACTACAATGTTATAGTAGTTTTAGAAGTAGATGAAAATAAAAACAAACAGGTAATTTACATGGATAGGCAGAAGAATGTAGATTTCAGAGAGAACATCCACAAGGCTAAAACCATTGGTAAATTGTTTAATCCTGCTATGGTTATGTTTGAGACAAACACTTTCGCAAAGTCATTCACTCAGGAATTGAGACATGAAACAGATTTGAATGTTAGAGACTTTACTACCACAAGAAACTCTAAACAAGAAATAATTCTTAACTTGCAAATGAATATTGAAAACGGTAAAATCATTTTCCCTAGAGGTAATGAAGAATCAAGAAGAGTTACCGATTTGATTATTGAAGAGTTGGCCATGTTTGGTATTACAGATGGTGGTAGGTTTGAAGGAATGGGAGCGCATGATGATACCGTTATGGCTTTGGCTTTAGCAAACCATGCCACACATAGAGGCGGGGAAGGGGTTGTGTTGTTAGACGATTTAAGTAGTTTGTTTGACGAGCAACCGTTTATCCCACAATATAATGGAGGTGGTATTTATGCCCTCAACTAATGAATTAAGAGAGACTAAGGACAAGGCTAATGCTAAAGTTGCAGAGTTAGAACGCATAATTGTTGATACTGCAAAATTAGAAGAGGAGTTAGATAATTTAAGTAAACTGCTTAAAAGCAGACCATTGGAAGATGAAAGAGATACAATCATTAGCATCTCAAAACATTTTAATATTAATTTATCTGAAGCAAAATTTATGTTAGAAGACAGACCAATATCCCCTACTATGGATGGTATGATTCTGCCAGATTTAGTAAAAGAACTAAGATATACTCGCAGGGGCTTGAAGGGAGATGTCAAGATAAAATTCACTGGGGCAATTGAAAACATTGTTAAGGAGTATTCAAACCATCTATCTGACATTGCAGGTTGTAATGAACTATACTGGCTCCATAAATATCACGCTCCCTTTAGACAAATGAAGTTTAACGAAAATGAACTATACAAACTGTGTGAAGTAAAGGACTATACTACTCGTTCTTTAATTGTCGATTCACTTTGTAAGCATTGGGAAGCAGACCTAAAAATTAAACATCTAACATTTGGTCAAGAGTATGGTAATCTTATGAAGGTAAAATCCACTGCCAAGAGGGAATTTAGGAAGGTAATCAAACAACTAGATGATATTACTAAGGGTCGGAAATCTCTTTCATCCCAATTAGAAACTCATATTCTAAAATCAGTGTGTAATACTCAAGGTATAACTGCTAAAGAAATACACGAAGGTCTGCCTACTAAACTACACAAATCTACAACTTCAAACATGATTAATAAGAGGGCTATCAAACTTGGAGTAACCAGTATAGATGGCCAATATTTCAAACTACCCGATGCTATTAGAAAAGATTTATATTCCTATACAGCAGGTATGATTGATTCTGATGGTTACATTACTATGGATAGTAACTTCAATCCTAGAATTGCAATAACCGCAACTGGTGATAGAGGAAAGGCGTTCTGTGTTGAACTACAAAAAGAACTTGGTATTGGTAAGTTACACTTAGACCAAAAATCTCCTCAAGATACTCGCTCTGTGCAAAGACTTGCGTTCTATTCTCAAAGTGATATAGGAGAGTTGTTAAGTAAATGTGGCCACCACCTAAGAATGAAGGGAGCGCAGTCAGATGCACTCCTTGAGGTTATTCGTATTAAGAAAGATTTCAAAAGAGAAGACTGGGCTAAAGAGCGCATCTTACAACTCTTCAAAATTATAAAATATGAGAACCATAAAGATGCGGCAAACACTTGGGAATTTGATAAGTATAACATCGACCCCACAGAGATTGCTAAGTATAAGGAGAATAACAGAATGTTGTATATGGATAAGTCGGAGGGTATAAAAATATGAATAGTAGTTACGGTATTAACCTTAATACTAGTTTTGGGGTGATTTATTATGGGTGCTAGAGATTCTTTCTTTGGGTTATTTAGGAGACAAACCCCACCACCTGCTGATAGAAAGGTGTATAATATTGGTATTCAAGAAAAAGACTATGCTCTTTGGATGACAGCCCCTATACTATATCATACAGCAATGACTTCACCAATTGTAAGAACATGTATTACTCAAATAAAGAACGAGGTGTTCAGAAGGGGTTATGTGGTAGAGAAGAAATTTGCATTAAAGTGTGCAGGGTGTGGTTTTGAACATCAAGAAACCGTTACCCAATGCACCCAATGTGGTGATACTTCTAAATTAACTAAACCTAATCCAGAGGAGAAGGAATATTTGGAAACTTTCCTTGAGCATAATTATTGTAATAAATCAGGACAACTACTTATTGATGTGTTAAAGGAGATGGAAGACGACCTGAACATAATGGATGATGCCTACTTAGTGTTAGTTAAAGAATACTTTATGGACACCAATGGTAAAATACTTGCTCATAGAATTAAGGAGATGTATAGGGGCGACCCCGTAACAATGTTAATCAATGCTGATAAGCAAGGTAGGAAGGGAAGTTCTAGTTATACTTCCATTAATGATAGGAATTTAATTACTACAGAAAGAACAGATAGGGATGTTACTGGGGCAACTGTTGTCCCCGTTAATTTCATCAATAGGGTGTTTGAAGATGAGCAACATTTTATTGAGGGAGAAGTCTTACACTTTAGTAAATACTCCCCTACCCGACTATACGGTAATGCTCCACTTGTTACCCTATGGAATCATGTGACCACTTTACAAGCAATGGAGACCTATGTTAATACTTCATATACTAAGAGTAGAATGCCTAAAGGGCTACTTGCGGTTCAAACTCGTAATATGGAATCTATGAAAACTTTCTGGCAAACTGTGAAGGAGAAGATGGAAACTGACCCACATTACATACCAGTCATGGGTGTGGAATCAGAAGGTAAAGGCTCTATTGAATGGGTTAGGTTTATGGACTCCTTGAAGGAAATGGAATATATTCAGGTAAAGGATGATTTGAGAGATAGGATTTCTGCTTTCTATGGTGTTAGTAAAATCTTCATGGCCGACAATTCAACTAGTGGAGGGCTAAACAATGAAGGTATGCAAATACTTGTTACCAACAGAGCAGTTGAGATGGCTCAGAATGTTTACAATAAGTATGTGTTTCCTTGGATTGGTAAGCAATTTGGACTTACTGATTGGGTTTTGAAACTACCACCTTCTGAAGAAGAGGATGAAATAGCCACATTAAGGAAGAGAGAGATTGAAGTTAATATAGCGGGTCAAATTAAAAACTTAGGCTTTGAAGTAGATATGGATGATGAAGGTAAATTCACATATGTTAAACCACAACCAAAAGAAGAAATGGGTGGAGCAGCACAAGGAGAAGAAGAAGCCCCTGTTGAAAAAGACCCTTATGCAGGAACAGACCTTGATGCTTCTACTATGGGACAATTACAAGAACAAGCATTGACTGGGGGTAATGGGGCGGAAGCCTCCGAACCACCTCAAGCGAGGAATAAACCAGCAATTGCAGCAACTTCACCAAGTAGAAATAAAGGACTGCCACAAGATGCTGCTAATAACAATGTAGACCAAAGAGTAAAGCGGAGATGATTTATAATGAGTTGGAAAAGTGAATTAAAGAAA
>TARA_R110000744_G_scaffold74005_2_pt1 | contig 25062 bp, 19 predicted proteins | sample TARA_R110000744 | Tara Oceans TARA_R110000744 (sample SAMEA4398083) | marine metagenome | biome: Polar Biome; feature: [DCM] deep chlorophyll maximum layer (ENVO:01000326); material: water (ENVO:00002006), including particulate matter (ENVO:01000060) such as... | depth 36 m | reverse complement strand
GATGACTTAGTGGTGATTGATGAAGAAGACATGGTGATGTATGAGCTAGGAGTGAAGTCCACTATGTTCGATGGCAGCCTATACGTTTCTGCCGCGGCGTACACTATGAATTGGACTAAGCAGCAACTGACTGATAGCTATGATGAGGTTGAAGGCCCACCGGTTTCTTATACGTCTAATGCAGGCTCAACTGAAATCAAAGGGATTGAAATTCAAGGTAAATGGATTATCAACGAGCACTTCAACTTGGACTTTGGCCTGTCTCGCACCGATGCACAGTTTGAAGAATTGTTTGACTCTAACCAATGCCGCTTCTTCGCCCCTGGCGGTGCTTCTAGTTTCTGTGTAGGTGACAACCTGCGAGAGTTTGGTGACTTAAAAGGCAATACTCCGCCGCAAGTACCGAAAAACGAAGCCACGTTAGCATTGAATTATTCTACCCAAATTAATGATGGCATGGAGTTGTTCAGCCGTTTGGACTTCGCATACGACTCAACGCGTTATGCCCATGTGCATAATTTAATTGAAACTGGCTCACGTAAGTTGTTGCACCTTAAAACGGGTGTTCAGTTAGAGAATATACGGTTAACAGCCTGGGTGAACAACGTAACAGATGACGATACGCCAACGTATGTATTTAGGTATGTTGATGTACAAAGCTTTGCTTATGGTGCTCGTGCATTCCCTGTTGCGCCAAGTCGTGGTCGTGAATTTGGTATCACTGCTTCATACAAGTTTTAGTTTGATACTCAAACACAGAGTGTGATGCGCTAGTGGCTTACATTCTTTTCAACCCATAAAAAAGCGAGTTATCTCGCTTTTTTATTGACTAAAATTAAGTACGACTGAAACGGAGGTACCGTATGCATCGTCGGCAGATCATAAAAGGTTTAGCCGCTAGTTCATTATTTGTTGGGGCTGGTGGAATAGTTGCGCCGCTTTGGGCCGCAAACGATAACAATGTTGATATCATTGTTATTGGTGCTGGATTGGCGGGGCTTACCAGTGCGCGTTACTTAAAAGAGCAAGGCTACAAAGTGCTAGTTTTGGAAGCGCGGGAGCGCGTTGGCGGGCGCATACTTACGGTTAATTCCCACGGCATAAACGCGGAAGCAGGGGGGCTTCAAATTGGTCAAGGGTACGGCATGATGCGCACTTATGCCCAGCAGCTAGGTTTACCGTTGGTGTCTTTGGGCAACTACGCCAAAAAAAATACCTTTGTGATAAACGGCCAGCGCATTAGCGCAGCTGAATGGCCTACCCATCCGCAAAATAAGCTCCTCGGCGATGACAAAAAAACCTTACCTTCAAGCTTGTATTATAAAGCGTTGGGGCAGGGGCCAAAGTACGCGTTGCCCTCTGACTGGACGTCAGCGAAATACGCGCCATTGGACATTTCACTGAAGGAGTATTTTCAACAGCAAAATATATCAGTAGAAGCGCTACGCCTAATGGAGGCGAATGTAAACGCATCTAGCCTACAAGAACTATCTGCCGCCGATGCGCTTTATCGTTTGAGCTTAGCGAAAATAGGTGGAAGAGGCGCACAGAAAATCCAAGGGGGCAATAGCCGCTTCACCCAAGCGCTGGCTGATGGTGTTGGGGATGCTGTTCATACTGACAAGGTGGTAAGCCATATCATAAATGCAGCGAAAAAAGTGAGGGTGCGCTGTGAAGATGGCAGCGAATATTCAGCTAAGCGCTGTATCATCACCACCCCGTTTTCTGCGTTAAAGGAGGTGGCCCTTAACAGCGATATAAGCGTGCAGAAGCGCCGCGCTATTAAGGAAGCCGTTTATACACCAGTGACTCAAGTACATTTCGCGGTTAATCAGCAGGCGGATGTGTCCATGTTAGAAGCGACAAATCTATGGACAGACAACACCCTTGGGCGTGTATTTAGTCAAGTCGATGAGAGTGGTTCTTTAACCTATCTCACCAGCTGGGTAAATGGCCAACAAGCAAAGGCCTTGGATAAGCTGCCAGCCAATCAGGCCATTAGTATCGTCAATAATGCACTAGAAACATATTACCCTGGACTTAAAGGCAAAACCGAGGTGGTACACCATCAGTCATGGGCAAACGAGCGCTTCTCTAAAGGGGCGTACATTCAATTTTCGCCTGGGCAAGTGCAAACGCATGTTCCCCATATGGCGAGTGTCGAATGTAAGTTGCATTTCGCCGGTGAGCATACAGAGTTTATGTACTCAGGAATGGAGTCTGCGATAATATCGGGTTTGCGGGCGGCGCAAGAAATCAGCGAACGACCATAAACGTTCTTAGTCGCTGCGCCGATTTTCTATCGACTATTTAGGGAGAACCAATATCAAAGCTAAAATGAAAACGGTGCTACTCATGCCATTATTAATGGTTGGCTTACAAGCATGTAGCCCAGAAGCTAACTTAGAAAATAAAAAGCGTGCTGAGGCAGAAAAGGCAACGCAGTACACGCAAGTGCTTTTTGAATGTGTGGGTAACATCCCAGTTACCGTGCGCTTTTATAAAGACAGTGAGCGAGCGGTCATGATACGCAACAACGAAAATATTGAGCTTAAACAAGAGCCCACCGCTTCGGGCTTTTCTTACACTAATGGACCGAACAGTATCCGTGGTAAAGGTGATGACCTAGTGTTGCAAATAGGTCGTATGGCGGCGATAAATTGTCACGCTATGTAAGCAAGTATGTAGTTCACGCTTTATAAAATGGGTTACTAAACATGACTGTGACACATAAACCACTGGCGCAACGGGTTAGCTTAGGACATACTTGAACAATCGTTCACTTTGATGCGTGACATGCTTGGTTAAGTGTTAAGCATCAATACTCAATATCATCTTAATAGGATAAATTTAATGATTAAAGTCAGTGTGTTATATCCAAACAGTGAAAGTGCTACCTTCGATATGGGTTACTACCGCGCTACGCATTTGCCGCTTGTTGCTAAGTTAGTCGGTGAGGCGCTTGTTTCAGCTCATGCAGATCTTGGTATAGCAGGCGGGGCACCAGGTGAGGCCCCTGCGTACATTGCTATGGGGCATTTGGTCTTTGAATCAGTAGAATCATTCCAAAAATCGTTTGGCCCTCATCAAGGGGAAATTTTGGCAGATTTGACTAACTTCACCAATACCCAGCCAACCGTTCAAATCAGTGAAATAATTCAATAGAGTTAGCTTTACGTTAGTCAGTTAGCCCTCAGTTCTATAGGGCTAGCAACCTTTTTTTCGCTGTTTCGTACTCAGAGGTTAGTTTATTAACGAGATCTCGGGTGGATTGAATATGTTTGATCGCGTTAATGCCCTGGCCACAGCCCCAGATATCTTTCCACGCTTTCGCTTTTGAACTACTGCCTGAGCCAAAGTCCATCTTCAAAGGGTCGCTTTGGGGTAAGTTGTCAGGATCCATACCTGCCGCCACGATAGAAGGCTTTAGGTAATTACCATGAACTCCGGTAAATAAATTGGTGTATACGATATCGCTCGCCGCGTAGTCAACTAAGGCTTGTTTATAAGCTTGGTCTGCGTTGGCTTCTTTAGTGGCGATAAAGGCTGAGCCGATATAGGCTAAATCAGCGCCCATGGCTTGCGCCGCTAATACGTTTTGGCCTGTAGAAATAGCCCCTGACAGCAAAACAGGCCCATCGAACCATTCTCTTACTTCTTGAATAAACGCCAAGGGTGAAAGTGTGCCTGCATGACCACCAGCACCAGCCGCTACGCAAATCAGCCCGTCGGCGCCTTTTTCAATCGCCTTTTTAGCAAAGCGATTGTCAATCACGTCGTGCAAACATATCCCGCCATAAGAATGAATAGCGTCAAATACCTCTGATCTTGCCCCTAATGAAGTGATGACAATGGGCACTTTGTGCTTTACGCATATTTCCACATCGTGCATTAACCGATCGTTTGAGCTGTGCACTATCTGATTGACTGCGTATGGGGCGGCCGGGCAGTCCGGGTTAGCTTGATTGTAAGCATCTAGCTCTGTGTTTATTTTGGTCAGCCAGGTATCTAACATTTCGGCAGGGCGCGCGTTTAACGCGGGGAATGAACCGACAACTCCGGCCTTACACTGGCTGATCACGAGTTCTGGTCCTGAAATAATAAATAGTGGCGCACCAACCACGGGGAGGGAGAGACGACCTTGCATGATTTTTGGAATAGACACATTATTCTCGATATTTAAATTAGGGGTCAATTAGCGATCTAAATAACCATGGTTAAACAGCTTAAAGTAGCGACGAAAATTCGATAGGTTGTAAAATAACGTTCTATTTACAGTCCCAACTCGGCATTGGCATACATCAGCCTATTAGTGGTGTAATGAATACCTAAACACATCTCAACAGATCAAACGGCCAAAACGGAAAGAGGTAAATAAAGCCTCACCTGCCATCAACGTCAAAGTATATTCGCTTTAAGAACGCTAAACTAACGATTGAAATTTATACTAATTCATAGTTAGCATTTATCACAAAATGTGCTTTCAAAAAAGTCAACACAACGCAAAGTCTATTGAGTGAGATTCGTTACGTTATAAACACTCATCATCAGATGAAATTATCCATGATCTTCTGTTTCGATAATAATCGCTCTTGTGCATTACGTGACATATTCACTTATCAAATGAAACACAGGTAGCTATTTTATGACGAGTAAAGAACACGCAATTGAAAAGATAAATCAACATGCCCCTAAGTTCATAAGTTTACTGGGTGGAAAGCTGGTTGATTTTGATGTTGAAAAAGACGCTTGCCGATTTGAATTTAATATAGGAAAAGACTATTGCCATTCTATAGATGTGGTACAGGGCGGTTTTGTTACGGCCATGTTAGATACAGCGATGAGTCATGCGGTGATGGCACTTAATAAAGATATTATCAATATTTCCTCGTTAGAAATTAAAACCACTTATCTGGAGCCAACACGGGCAGGAAAGCTGCGAGTCGAAGGTTGGGCAGTCAGAAAAGGCTATAAAGTCGCCTTCGTCGAAGGCCATATTTATAATGAAAACGACGTACTAACGGCCACGGCAAGTTCGGTGGCTAAGCTATCAAGAAGAGCTGAATAATATTTCGCGAGGGCGCCATATCATTGGTTGCATCGGTAGTGTCTGGTGCACATGCCAAGCGCAATGGCCCTGATGAATAAATCTACGCAGTATCAGTGCCTATTTGCCTGAGTATCGAGTCGGACTATTTGCTTGAACATGCAGCCAGCGTTTAGTGTTTTCATAGGCTTAATTTTTCAATAAGCACTTCATATTTCAATCTAAATTCGGAAATTCAAATGTCGCAACGCCACCCTAAAAGTTACTCTGTCCGATTACATGAAGGCCAAGAAAACAGCACTGCTTTGAACGTTTATGAATGGCAGGGCAGTGGGCCGCCTTTATTACTGGTGCACGCCGCTGGGTTTCACGCTCGGGTATGGGACAAGATTATCGGCCAATTGGGTGACAGGCATGTGTACGCGGTTGATTTGCGCTGTCATGGGTTAAGTGAAAACTCTGCATCCCCTTACAGTTTTCAGCTATTTGGCGATGATCTTGTCGCGTTAATCGAAACCCTAGATTTGAACGACATTACAGCCTGTGGTCACTCAATGGGCGGGCATGTGGTTTTGCAGGCAGCGACGAAATTACCCAGTCGTTTCAAACATATTTTATTATTAGATCCTGTTATTTTTAGCCCAAATTCCCGCGACCCGGCACAAACCGATCCGGCAAAAAGCCCGATTGCGTCGAGGCGCAACGAATGGGCGAGCGCAGATGAAATGTTTTCGCGTTTTAATAGCCGCCCGCCTTTTAGCGATTGGGATCATCAGGTGTTAAGAGATTATTGCGAATATGGCCTTTTGCCAAAAAGCGACAGTGAGCTGTTTGAGCTAGCTTGCCCGCCTTTGTGCGAGGCGGCGATTTATCAAAGTTCTGGCAACGGCTTGTTGCTTGAGTATTTGTCCTCAATTACTGCGACGGTCAAAATATTGCGGGTAAAAGAACGCACACCAGAGGACGCGCCTTTTGATTTTCGCCCGTCCGCCACATACAAGGGGTTAGTTGGGCTCATTCCTGGAGCAACCGAAAATTACTTACCCGATCACACCCATTTCATCCCTATGGAAGACCCATACTTGGTTGCCGAAGAAATCAAAAGCTTAGACACGTAACGACACTCTTCTTAAATGAAATTTACGTGAAAGAGATTTTGCAGTGAGTAGTAACCAAGTAAATTTCATTTGGCGAGTTGCTCAAAAGTCGTTACAGTTCTGCTTTACTGACACTTTCGACTGGAACCATTAACCATGCCTGATGGGCAAAGCCTTCGCTCAATGTCACTTTCACCATCACCTCTTAGTGTTTATCAGTCTCAACAGGGTAAGACCTTGATTGAAGACGCTAGCCAGCGTGAAGCGATAGAAGCGCTTGATCGTCTTTATCACCAACTTACTGAGGGAAACCTCCGTGGGCCTGCACAGGTAAAAGGGCTTTATTTATGGGGCGATGTGGGCCGGGGCAAAACCTTTTTGATGGACTTGTTCTACGATTGTTTGCCACAAGAAGGGAAGTTACGACTGCATTTTCATCGCTTTATGGCGCGGATACATCAGTCACTTAATGAGCACAGCGGCCAGCTAAACCCTCTAGTAAACGTAGCAAAAGCGCTCGCCCAGCAACTGGGGGATGAGCACCGCGTGATATGTTTCGATGAATTTTTTGTATCAGACATCGGCGATGCCATGCTGTTATCTGGCTTGTTCGAATGCTTATTTAAAGAAGGTGTGGTGCTCATTGCCACCTCGAATATTCCCATCGACCGTTTATATGAAAATGGCTTAGCTAGGCACAAATTTTTGCCCTGTATAGCACTGTTGCAGCAACATACCAATATGCTGCATCTGTGCGGCGAGCAGGATCATCGTTTACACCATTTAGGCGCTTCGTTAAGTGAGGCGGATTTAGACAGCTTGTCCACTTATGTTGGCGTTTCAAAAAATATGAACTTCCCCGCTGTGTTTGCTCAGTTGACTGAGAACGTGGATAGCACACATATGACCAACGCAACGATAGAAATATGCCATCGTGATATTCCCGTGCGCAAGGTTACCAAAATGAAAGCTGGGAAAAATGTTGTTTGGTTTAAATTTAGTGCACTGTGCGAAGGGCCGCGCTCTCAGCTTGATTATATGGAAATTGCATCGCACTTTCAGACTGTGATGATCAGCGAGGTTCCTCAATTAGGGGCGAAGGTCAGAGGCTGGATAAAAGCTAGGGGCACAGAGGATGGCATTGGAGATAATCAGGCAACCAGCACTGGAGAGAGGGTGTTGTCATACTCAAAGAATGATGACAAAGCGAGACGCTTTATTAGTCTCATCGATGAGCTGTACGACCAAAATGTTAGGCTTTACCTAAGTTGTGATGTACCGCTAGAAGAGCTGTATTTAGACGGAGCTCTTACTTTCGAGTTTCGCCGAACGTACAGCCGTTTAATTGAAATGAGCCGTGGAATGAGTAAACACTCGCCATAAAAAACTAGGGCAACCCACTGGCAAGATGTAAGTGTGAAATGATTTGGTGAAAGTGACTGGTGAGGCCACTAGTGACCAATCACTTTATTACGACCAGTTTCTTTAGCTTGATACAGTCTCTCATCAGCCAGTTTGTAAAGCTGATTCAACGTTTCACCATCGCTTGGCCAATGGGACACCCCAATACTGACACTAATGTTAATGAGTATGTCATCAATCGTTATGGTGTTTTCTACCGCTAAACGTATTCGCTCAGCAACATTGTGAGCCTGCAGTTCAGTGGTATCCGTGACAAGCATACAAAATTCTTCTCCCCCTAGGCGGAAAGCCCAGTCATTTAAACGGCGTGTTTCATTGATAAGCCGAGCTACCTCAATCAGTACTTTATCGCCCGTATGATGACCATACTTGTCGTTCACTTTTTTAAAGTGGTCTAAATCAATGAGTAGCATTGATACTGATCGTTGTGTTTCAGGGAGACTTTCACATAGCATCTCAAAGCTGGAATCTAGCAATAGCCGGTTGTTCAAGCCCGTTAATGGATCGATAGCCGCCATTTGTTGAAGCCGCTTAACCATTGCCGCTCTTTTGGATTCATAAGTGTACGACAAGGCCCAAATAGCAGATAGGCATAGGCTGATGTTCACCACCGATATCAGAGGTATCTCACTTGATTCAAAGGACAGAGCCCTACAAAGAATAGCCACGCCAGCAATGACATACACACAGGTAAACACGTTGCCTAGAGTGATGCCAAGCAGAAGGTAAGAAAGGACTGGGATTAAGAACAACCAAGTATAAAGGGCCGCTTTAAATGCGACGGTGAATATACCAATCAAAATAACCGTATAAACGGCAAATAGAAACAAGGACGACCAAAGCGTTAGATTGGGGGTTTTCTTGTGAATGGCGAGTAGCCCTACAGAAAACAAAACAACCGCCAATTCAATTAACGCATACACTTTGAACCCGTTGAGCCAATTGTTAACAACAAAAATGGAGCCCGCGAAAATGATGATGCATAAGACCACTTTCAACACGGTTCGTCGATAATCTAGCTCATTTGCCCATAATTTTGATCTGAACATCTACCTCAGTATCCCTTCGTCACAACGGTAATTAATATTGATTTACCCTTTACTGCACTAATGGGTGTAATACATGTCATAAAGTAATGTTCTCGTTTTATTATACACACTCATTGTACGGAAATTTAAGTTCAATGAGATTCAACTAAAGGCTAAAGTCTTTTTACTTTTCGATGTTAGCTCTGCATAAGAGTGTTTGTTCTTTACACAAAGCAAAGTCGAATTAGCATGGTTATTTTTCACAAATGGATCATCATGCAGCATAGATACGAAAAAGGCTTTGCCCTGAAGGTTCGCTTGGGCACGATTACCTCTTTGTTGCTCTATTTTACATAGCCCGCTAGATTACATATCCCACTAGATTACATACCCGGCGCGGTGATCAAATCACCCGATAAAAAGTTACATTCTAGCCTATCGCCCATTAATGCATTTTTAACATCATGTACTAGGCTCACTTTTAGACTGAGTCAGATTTGACAGTTGTATTTCTCAGCCCTTCATTAACCCTTCTTTTAAAAAGGAACACAACATGGATGTACAAAATCTTACGGTTGGCCCTATTACGGGTCACACATCACATAATTTGGTGAGAATATTTGGGCGGGCTGAATTGTCTATTTATGATGCTAGACCATGTAAAGCACACGGTGTTATTCAGTACCGAAAAATGGGGAAATCGACGTTCAGCACCCCTTTGTATTTCAAAATGAACCCCAATTTCGACCTAACGGGCGTGGTGGTATTAACTGAATTAGAAGAAAATACCGTCTATGAATATCAGGTTGGTTGGTTTTATTCCGAGGTAGATTCTAGCGAAATCAATGTCGACAAAGTACTGAATTGGAAGCATATTGATATTTACCAAATGAGAACAGCATCATCTGACATCTCGCAAGCAAGAACCATTGTGTTTGGCTCGTGTCGGTACGTGTTACGTCTTTTCGGCGGACTATGGTGGGATGATCGTAGTGATAGAACGTTCAAATCGATTTTAGAGCATACACAAGACAGCAAACAGGTTGATCAGCTCATTATGTGCGGCGATCAGATCTACGCGGATGACTTGAACGTCATTTGCGCCGATGATTCCCTAGACGAATACAATAAGCGTTACCGTAAAGTCTTCACGTCTAAATATCTGCGCCGGTTAATGTCCTGTACTCCAACGTATATGACTCTAGACGATCATGAAATTGAAGATAACTGGCCAGAATCTGCCAACGCTAAAGACTGGGTAACAAAATTTCCAGCCGCGATTCATTCATATGCAACGTATCAAGCCAGTCACAGTCCGCTTTTTGATTTAAACGGTAGCCGTATTACAGGCGCGCCAACGCACCTTTGGTACACATACAGTGACGGTTGCTGTGATGTGTTCGTATGTGACACTAGAACAGAGCGCGACCTAACCGATGGAGCCCAGGAAATGTTAGGGCCGATGCAAATGACAGCGTTAAAAACGTGGTTATGTGATGGCAGTGAGCGAGTGAAAATGATTGTGTCCAGTGTACCGCCCTATGAATCCCAGTCGTCAGATAAATGGCATGGGTTTATTCATCAGCGAGACGAGATTTTTGAGTGCATTAGAATAAACGAAATTCAAAAAGTGGTTTTTTTATCGGGTGATGTGCATGCCTGCATGGCGTCGCAACTAGAACTGAGTGAGAGTGTCAACGTGACCTCAGTGGTTTCATCAGCGCTGTTTTGGCCTTATCCGCATCCTAACAGGAGAAGCTTTAAACTCAGAGGAACGATTGATACGCTGACGAGTAGCATCTACAAGGTTAAAAAATCCAGTGAAGTTTTCCCGACGGACGCCTTTACGAAACTTCGGGTTTCTCCCAGCGGTTTAAGAGTGGAGTTTTATGCCAGAAAAGGGAAAAAGCTTGGCAGTAAGAGTTATAAATATTAATTAAGTTGATGACAAAAACGGAGCCAAGTGGCTCCGTTTTACTGTTTATAATCGCTTGCGTAGCGAGTCAATCTCAAAGGAGTCAACATTCAAACGCACAAAGCCTTGACGTTAAAAGCGATATGACATGTCGATACCCACTTGTCTACCGCGTCGAGCTGCACTAAAAAATGCTCGCGGTGAACCATTATCAGCCCCGTCAGGCGCGGTGTTGAGGGACGAAAAGGTAAAGTAAGGGATGCCTAACCAGCGAGATGTCAAAATAGGGGCATCTTCATCGGTTAAGTTTCTGGCATATAAACTCACCCGCCAGTTTTCGCCGTTGACGCCCATTCTGGCGCCCATAATGATAGCGCTAGGCACGTAGGCTAAGTTATGTACTTGTACGTATTTTTTTGACTCGTAGCTGGCATCAACATTAAAGAAGGCTTCGAGTTCGCCTGTGATCGGCGTGATGTATTCTAAAAATGCACTGGCTTGATGTTTTGAACTAAGAGGGAACGCGTTGCCATCGATAGAGCAACTAGCAGGCGTGGTAATACCAAAATCGTCGCGGAAATCCGTACCCGTTGTAGTGCCCGGTGTTAACACTCCGCCGCCGCTGGTTAATGACCACTGAAAGTCGTCACAACCTTTGGTAAATTTGGTGTCAGCTAGTGCATAGGTAAACCGCCCCGACAAGTTTTCGTTAAACTGGGCGTTAATATCCACTTCTACACCAAAGACTTCACCTTCACCTTGGTTAGTGGCGACTGAAGTGACATTACCCGAGGGCACATTTAAAGGCGTAGTCAGTTGAACGTCGCTCACATCGTTGTAAAACATAGACACAGTGGCGTACACATCGTTTAGGGCGCTGCTTTTTATACCGAGCTCAAAAGTGGTAATTTCTTCTTGCTCGTAAGTGGGTTTGCCCGTGTCAGCCCCCGCAGAACCATTAATACCGCCGGGCTTAACCCCTTGGGCGACGATCCCGTAAAAAATAGTGCTATCGTCATAGCGATAATTGAGGGTGGCTCTTGGTGTGAAGTTGTTCCAACTGCCATCGGCTTCAAACGTCATAAGGCCGTCTGGGTCAAATTCTGTAACGGTTTTTTCTTCTTCGGCCCAGCGTGCTTCAAAGGTGCCATCAAGCTTATCGCTAAATTGATAATCAATAGACGCATAAACGGCCTTGTTGGTCACTGTACTGTTGTCTTGGAAAATACCGACTTTTGCGTCTTCAAAGGTGAGATCAAAACTGTCTCGGTCCTGGTCATAATAAAACGCACCCGCCATCCACTGTAGTTTTGCTTCAGGTGATTGCAGGGTAAGTTCGACTGTTTGGTCTTTGGTTTCTTGACGTGACGTATTGGCAAAGAAGGCCTCTTGACCCGGAGCAAAGGTGTAATTGACCGATGAATTATCGCCATCAGAGCCGGTGCTGATATCATCATCACGATAGCCTAGCGCCAGTGACATGCTATAGCCAGCATCGGTTTCATAATCTACCGCCAAACTTGAGATGATTAAATCGCGACCGACGCCGTCATAGGCGGTGCCATCGGCTGTGTCATAGGGGGTACCGAAAAATGTTGAGCCAGAAGGTAGAAAGCTATTAATCGGCACACCTGATACTTCGTTCGGTATACCGTCGGCATCCGCTTTATCGTTAAGGGCGATGGGCTGGTTTTTAATCTCGCCACAGAAGTATTGAAAGTTGTTCTCTGAACCAGACGCAGCCCAAGATGATAATGAACGATAGCCTGGTGCGCAGTTATTTTCGCTGGTGGGAGTTAAGAAAAACGGCCGTGTTTCATCTCTGTCTTCTTGGCTTTGAAATCGAAAGCGCACACCGAGTTTGTCAGAGGGAGCTGCATCTAAAACAACGCTAACTGAACGCGTGTCTTCACCGCCAACGATGTCATCGGTGACGATATTGCGCCAATTGTCATCGCCGTCAACTTGGTAATCTCCCACGCTCAAGCTAGCTGCTAACCAATCATTTAGGGGGCCGCTGATATACGCAGAAGCTGTGCGCTCTGCATCTTGCGCTAGGTTCAATTTTACGTTGCCAGTAAAATCTCCGTGGTCAGGACCTTTGGTAATGAAATTGATTGCCCCTGAATAAGAGTTTCGTCCGTACAAAGCACTTTGTGGGCCTTTCACCACTTCTACTCTGGCAACATCAGACATGTCTAAGCTCTGCACATCACCAGAATAGTAATTGCCGTCAATAAAGTAAGCCGCGCCTGACTCGACACCAAATTGTATACCAGCTAGTACGTTGCCCATACCGCGAATAACCGGGCGTTCCGTGGCGCGCCCAAAGGCTTTAGAGAAGCTCAACCCTGATGAAAAACGGGCAATATCATCAATGCTTTGAAATCCTTGTTGCTCGATCATGGTGTCAGAAAAAGCAGATACAGCCACAGGGATGCGGTTTAATGACTCGACCTTTTTACGCGATGTAACTTCAATTATTTCCAGTGCATCGTCGTTTACCGAGACCGCCGGTGCTTCTTGAGCGAGAGTCATCAATGGTTGCGTCATCAAAATCGATGCAATCGCCAGAGGGAGCTTTTTTATTATTAATGTCATTGGCATTCCTGTTGAGTGTGGGTATGTACGGGCAAATTATTGTTTTATCGGTGTCAGCAATCTAGCACTGCTTACTCAGGGGCGGTTTGATAAAAATCAACAATCTCAATCTGCTTAAGTAACTGGTTGTGCAGTAAAGGAGTGGTAAAAGATTATATTTAAAGATAAACAGAAAAACACCTATATAACATAGAGTTACTAGGTGTTTTTTAGGGCTTGGTTATTCTTTTTTTATAGTAGAGTTGTATTAATCGCTGGCTTTGGCTGGGGCGTCGAGCAACTGATTTACTTCTATCCAATAACCGTCAGGATCGCGGATCATAGACACCATTACGGCGATTTTGCCACCGTCAGCTCTGGGGTATTCAACGTGATGTGGTGCCTCTATTACAGCCACCTTGGGGGATTGCTCTACGCTTTTCCATCGGGTGTCTAGGTCTGATACGTTCATCACCATAATAGGGTCACCAGGGACCGGCTCATCAAATTTTTCTTGGCGCTGGGGCTTTTCAGGGTATATGTATTGCAGTAAACCTAGTGCACCGATGAAGGTGTCGTTCGCTTGCATCAGCACCAGGCGGCGCTTACGGATTTCGCCGTTTTCCATAGGACTGTTGATCATCTGATCGTAAATTACGTTCAAGCCAAGCGCATCGCGATACAATTGCAACGACGTGTCGATGTCATTGACGAGAAAAGTCGTGCGGCGAATGTCCACTGAGATACGGTCTTCGTCGTTAACAGGGGCCGCAATACTTTGAATACAGGGCAGGGCACACAGCATAACTGCGAATAATGAAGATCTGATTTTCATGTTTGGTTTTCCATTCTTATTGTTACTGACGTTTTAGATGCTTGCTTCGTTTAGAAACGAATAACAATATCTACGCCATCTAAAAATGGCGCATTGATAATGATCAAGTATGCTGCTTTGACCTGCTGGTGAATAAATTAATCAGCGTAGGAAATAAGCTTTTCGCTGTCGGTAACGGTGATTTGGTAGTTGCTTTCGATGGAGATTAATCCGTCTTTTTTCAATTTACTGAACCCGCGGCTGGCGGTCTCTAAACTCATACCCAGGTAATCAGCAATATCTTGTCGGCTCATAGGTAATAGGAATCGATGGGTACCTCGGCCTAATCTATGTTCCATATCTAATAGAAAGTGAGCTAGACGCTGATGGGCGGACTTCTGCCCCATGATGAACAGTTGATCCAAAATCAGCGACAAGATATGCCCAGTAACATCGTGATAGCGCTTTGCTACCGCTGGGTATTTATCGAAAATATCTTGCATTAATTTACGGCTAATGCGGATAACCACACAGTTGGTTAGGGCTTTTGCACTGAAACTGTAGCTGACATTCTCTGACAGTCCAGCAAGGTTACCCGTGAACAGAAAAGCAAATACTTGACGTGAACCTGACGCGGTAGAGCGCTCAAGCATTAATGAGCCAGACTCAGGAATGTATACGTATTCTGGTGCGTCTTTTTCTCGAAACACGTACTCACCTTGTGCGAAAGACACTTCTTCTGCATCTTCGGCTAGCTCATCAATGAAGGCATTGGCCCCTTCAACTTCTTTAAAATGGCTTCCGAAACATGAGGTAAGGGAAGTTTTAATGACTACTTTATTGATATCGAGTGACATGAATTCAGCCTATTTTCTTATTATGTTAATGCGTCTGATAAAACTCGATCCATGTTTGGTCTGGCGTTCTAATTGCCAGCATATCCACTAATCCATATGGAGGTAAATTCAGCGTCGCCTGGGATACAATTTGCACTTTTTTTTGTACTAAATGCGCTTTGAGAGCAGGTAAATTGTCTACTGGAAAACGCAAGGTGACAATGCCTAAATTCGGTGGTGCAGCTTTGGTGCTAACATTTTTACCCATAGCGCCGTGAAATTGAAGTAGTTCAACTGACCCTTCGTTTAGCTTTTGCGGGTGCAATATATACACCGAACGAGGGATTTTTGTGGTCAAGTTGTAAGGTAAGCCAAGCACATTTGGGCCCGCTTCTTTACTGGCGCCTTTGTGCTCTAAATACAATTGAAAGCCCAGTACATCACGGTAAAACGCCAAAGACGTATCAATGTCGCTTACCACTTGAGTGGAATTAAACACTCGGCTCATTTGCTTTACGTTTGGCCAGCCTTTTAGGGTGGGCTTGATGCGTTCAATCATGGCAAAACTAATGCCGTCGAAACCTGTTGTTATCCACTCCGTGACTTCATAAGGCCCGAAGGTAAATGAGACAGGGTCGCTTGTGCCGCGCCAGCCAGCGTCTTGCAACTGTTGACGTTTCTTCTGCATATCAGCCACTCGCACGTTAACATCAAATATACCGCCTACATCCCATGACTGAGTGTTAGCCCTAATCATCTCTTGCTGTACATTGTTTATTTGAATTAAACGCACGTAACCACGCTGTTCGCCTTTGCTGGCAAGCAGTACTTGCTTTAAGCTTGCCCTCTCAGGTAGTTGCCATAACTGCTTTAATTCTGGCGCGACCTCCTCTGTGGAGCGTACTTCCCAGCCTGCATATTGTTGATAAAACTGGCTGGTTTTTTCGATATCAGAGACGATAAAAACGGTTTCGGTAAACCCGTTGAGCGTGAAGTCTTTTGCATGGCCAAAAGGGATGATCAGCAAAGAGCTCAGTAATGTATAAATCAGTATGAAGGTGCGCATTAGGGTTGCACCTCAAACACTTCTATTAAAAAGCCATTGGGGGCTCGTAATGTGGCCACCACTGATTTCCCCACGAGCGGATCGTTAACCTTTTTAGGCTGACTGACAATCGTTGCGCCATGCGCTTTAGCATTGTCCATTACCTGTTGTATCGAGCGTACAGGGAAGCTCCACATCCCTAAGCCGATATTCGGCAAACTAGGGGCATTTTTAGGCTTAATCGGTTCAATGTTGTGAAAATCTACGAACAGCATGTGCCCGGTTGTTGCGCCTTTGCTGTAGACAATGGCGAATCTGAACTCGGTGCCATTGGGTAAGTTCATGGCACCTTTGTCACCAGCAGATTTGAATACCCTGTCTGAGCGAATTTCAAGACCAAGCACATCGGTATAGAAGGTAAGCTGTGATTCTGAATCTGTAATCACCTGTGCTGAATAGGCGGGCCCACCTTTGCCGTTAGTATCTGTCGGGCCTAATTGCGCCATGCCATTGCCCCGGGTGATAGCGACCCCGTGATTAAAATCAGGGGCGTTAAAAATGGTTTCGTCAATTTGATACTTGCTGCCATCGGCGCGAGGAATAGGGTAGCTTTCAAGGGTATTGAGTGCCCCAAAACCTATGGTACGAATGTGTTTGTCCAGCGCGACGGTATCCGTGTTGGGAAAGCCCAATGAGAATGGCCCTAACTCTCTAGAATTCCAACTATCATGGATAGTAGGCATAGGTTTACTCAGCACCAAAAGACGAATTTGTATTGCGCTGTCGATTCCTTCTCGATACAAACGGTAGGTTTGCCAACTTAAGTCATCTGGCATTTGCCACAGAGCTCGGTGCGCCTTTTCCAGCGCAGGGCTTATTGTTAAAGGCCCTTCAACCTGCATACCCATGCCGTCACGGTAAAACAATAAGCTTTGCTCTAAAGATACCGTGGCGATGGTTACGGTATGTAGCGGCATGGCAAGGGCGTCTTTTGCACTGCTTTTGGGGGCTAACGCATCGTTTGAATCTGCATAGGCATGTTTGGCAAGAGTGAAGCTCGCTAACAGTGCGCCCATGATTAAAATTAAAAATCGTATATTCAATTTCAAACTCATTAGAAATTTGTCCGTACAAATGTTGGTGTCACCAAATCATATACAAGTACTGAAAAAAAGGTAACTGCACATTTGGTTTCCCGACTTGACGCGGGCTGGTATAGATTTTAATGCCACAATTGAGCATTATTTTGGGCCAGTCCAGTGTTGATTAAAAGTTCAATAAACCTTGTCACATATAGGTTGCAGTGGTGGCTATTAGCTGATAATAGTTACCGATAGTGAGCGCAGTTCAAACAGGTAAATCACTCAAATATTTGGCCGGATTTCGTTTGAGGTGAATTGACAAAAATCAATTAGCTCGATAAAAAGTACGTGTGCTTTAGATAAGATTAGTGCTTAAACATAGTGAGATTGAAACAGTATGGTGTTTGAGAACTAGAAAATGGCATATAGCCGTCATAAAGAACGTGCTCAAAGAAACGGCGTAAAGGAGCGCAAAGTGATGCAGATAACCGTGGACACATTAAGCTGTGATGGAGTGCGAGGTTTGCTAGAAGAGCACTTGGCAGATATGTATGCCACATCGCCCCCCGAAAGCGTGCATGCGTTAGATATGCAGGCGCTTAAACATAAATCGATTACGTTTTGGTCAGCTCGCGAAAATGGAAGTGTATTAGGTTGCGTGGCATTGAAGCGGCTATCAGATAGTCACGGGGAAATTAAATCTATGCGCAGTGCCCATGATGCCCGTAAACGTGGCGTCGGGGCAGCGTTGTTACAGCATTTGATTGTCCAAGCTAAGCTCATTGGAGTACGCCAGTTAAGCCTAGAAACGGGCACTATGAGTTACTTCGAACCCGCTAAAAATTTATATCGTAAATTCGGCTTTGTAGAATGTGGCCCTTTTGCAGATTATCCCCTAGATCCAAATAGTTGTTTTATGACGCTACTTTTAGATGACTTGCCTATTTAACCTGAATACTGGATAAGCCGAGCCTCTCGATAACGCTCTTTTTGTGCCTAGCTGCGTTGGAGTGCCTAGCAATAACACGTTATTACGTACGCCAATCCGCCTTGCTATTCACGAAAAATTTCGTCACCGAGTAAAATTTAGAGTAAAGCAATTTGAGTGTAAATTCGTAAATCATTGAATTGTAGCCTTAAATTCTATTAGGGCGACACTTCTTACCCAGAACTCAGGTTATTTAGCGTGTAAGTAAACGTTTTGTTCAGCATCTCAATAATTGAAAAAAGGTGACGACTAGACGCTTCGCCACCTTTACCGGGAACTTTACTAACTCACTTTATTCTCAATAGCGGCCAGTCGCTTGGTACAGCTGCATTTTCGATGGCCTAGGACGTTTACGATGAGGGGCGTATGCGCCTCTCACACGGTCGAAATCATCAGGTGTTCGAAAACTCGGTATAAAATCGTTACTCGATAAAATCCACTTATCTAACATGTCACTGTGTTGGCCAAGCACATTAAGGTAGTTTTCGACAGTGGCAAGGTTTGTTAGCTCGTACGGATCGTTAAGCAAATCATATAATTCTTCTTTGGGTCTTGGGATCAGAAACGGTCTAGCTTGATTAGACGTTAATGCACCTTGCTCGAATAATCGGGTCAGCTCCCACCATGTTTTGTGATAAACCGTATCCGCGCTCGGTGTGGCAGGTAAATCGTTGTAGTTGTTGCGAATGTAACGAAATTGCTCGGTGCGCACGGAACGACCGTGATCTTCGAAGTCATGCCAGTTACGCTCTGAAATCGCATACTCTCGAAATGACTTTTCAGGTGCTTTGAATATTTCAGTCAGGCTCTTACCCTCAAAGGTATCTGGGATATCTGTTTTGGCCAAATCTGCAAAGGTAGGGGCTAAATCTATGCTACTGATAATACTTTCGCTAACGCTGCCTTTAGAGATCCCGTTAGGCCAGTAGGCAATAAACGGGGTTTTAACACCAGAGTCATATAAAGTCGTTTTATCTCTGGCAAAGGGGCGGCCGTTATCCGCCACAAATATGATCAGGGTATTATCTGCCACGCCTTGTTGTTCAAGAGTATTAACGATGTTACCAACGTATTCGTCTAAGCGAGAAATCTCATCATAATAGGCCGCGAAATCATTCATGTAGAGTTCGGTTGCTGGGTAATACGGCGGTAAGCGCACATCCTCTTGAGTATGTTTATGGGGGTATTCACCTTGATAAAACGGACGATGTGAATCCCATGAGGCTAACCATAAAAAAAACGGTTTGTCTTTCGGGCGATTCTGTAACAGCGGCACCCACTGTGCGCTACCTGAGGGCTCATCAATGCCGTATTTAGACTCTATCACTTCATCAAAGCGTTGCTTAGTGTCTTCACCCAAGTGCCATTTCCCTGCGGCTGCTGTCCAATAACCAGCGTCACGTAGTGTTTGCGAAACGGTTACTTGTTCTTTCGGCAATGGCCAGTGAAGCTGCTCTGCATCGGTGTTGTGAGGGTAGCGGCCAGTGATCATACTCGCGCGGCTAGGGCTGCAAGAGCTTGCGGTTAAGAAGGCATTGTCAAAGCGCATGCCACCCTTAGCAAGCTTATCTAGATTGGGGGTTTTTACCCCAGTGTTACCATAAGCGCCAAGATCGTCCCAGTTTAAGTCATCTGCAATGATCAATATCATATTGGGGCGCTCTTCCCCAAACGCATGGGGCGCAAGCAATAGCGCACTCAATATGACAAGAGATTGCGTCAGCGTTTTAATGTACTTGAGGTGTGTAACTTCAAACATACCAATTTCCTTTTACCGCGTGTAATCAATGTCAGGGGGCGATGATTCGCACCCTGTTCTTAGCACAACAGCACTAAAATTTAGCACTGACACCTATGTTGTACCTTGCACCAAACTGCTCTGCACTGATGAGCTGATCGGAAAAGCGGCCATGTCTGCGAGTGGTTTCTTCGGTGATATTTAACCCTTCGACGAACACGGACACATTTTCATTAATGTCATAGCTCACGTTGATATCCCACTGGCCATACGCTTCAACGAAGTTTGGCTCTCCTTGGCGCTGAGGTTGATAGAGTGCCAATAAGAAATCATCCCGCCAGTTGTAAGCAATACGTGCCTGAAAGCCGTCCTTTTCATAGAATGCGATTAGGTTTGCTGAATCGCTCAATCCGGTTAGCGCAAAGGTGCTATTGACGTCGTACACATCGTATTCCACGTTTCCATCGACAAAGGTCATGTTGGCCACAGTGCCAAACCCACTTTCACCAAAAATGTGTTGCAGGTTGAGCTCCCATCCATCTACTTCAGCATCATTTAAATTATCGGGTGATGAAATCAAGAAGGTTATTTCAGGATCGTCTTGGGTAGAGAAACACGCAGGATTTCCGCCCACGACTTCATCTGGGCAACCTGGGCGAGGGTTGATACTCGGGTCGGTAAGAGGATTACCGTTCACATCAGGCATAGTGCCTTCGCGAGTGGTAATACCGATAAAGTTTTCTACGTATTTTTTAAAGAAACCTACTGATGCATAGCTACCGTTGCCGTAATACCACTCTAGTGATAAATCGATATTTTTCGACTCAAGGGGCAGTAACCCCGGGTTACCGATTGACGCACTGTAAGGGCCGTCGGGGCGAGCATCGATAGTGGTGGAGGGGAAAAGTGATGACAAATCTGGGCGACTCAATGTGGTGCTATATGACACGCGACCGACTAAATCATCGGTAAACTCGATGTTGAAATCCATATTTGGCAGTAGGCGGGTGTAACTACCTTCAAGACGAATATTGGTTGGCTCATCGGTAAATACTTCGCCAAAACGCCCTGCGGTATTGACGTAGTTCAAAGACTGTATGCCACGCTGAAGCGACGTTGATGTCACGTCTGTGTCTTCCCAACGTAGGCCTGCATTGAACTTAATCGGCATTTGGTTGAATTCTGTTTCAAAATCAAATGACAAATAAACGGCTAAGGTTTCCTCATTTACACCGTTGTATATTGGGTCTTCTTGAAAATAAAAACCTTGGTCTTTCACCAGTTGCAAGGCTTCCTGGGCGCTGTAATTCGAAAGCAAAGGAAAAAAGTTACTGTTGCCACCTATGTCTTTGCCAAAGCCTTTGCTGCTGTTGAACTGTATATCCAAAGTGGAGATATCAAGTGGCACGAAGGCAATGGTTCGTTTGGCGTAGGTGTCTATGGTGTAATCCGTATTAGCCACACCGAAATTGATTTTGTTCAACGCACCGCTATAGGCATTGACCCATTGGCCGTGCAGCTGTGCTTGCTTGATGTTGTTTTCAATTTCGTATCCGCGGGTTTGAAACAAATCAAATTGAATGTTCTCACTGGCGTAAGGGTCTTGACCGGGTAAATCGGCTGCATCGAAGAATATATCCGGGCGGCCGTTAGGATGGGTCGTGATGCTAACATCTACGCCGCCACGGTCGACAATACCATCGCCATTGGTATCGTTAACACGTGGATTTTTAAGATTCATGATGGTTTCTGAGTTGCGCCCATCTGGCTGAGAATGAGAGGTAGAATCATGGTAATCGAAATTAAAACTTAGGTTTTCCGTAGCTTGATACTCAAGGTTCAAGCCGATTGAATCATTCTCAGTATTAAAATAATTGTGGTACGACCAAAAATTCAGTTCGTCATCATTTCTAAAAGGATTTGTGACCGTGCCATTAGCATCTGCGTCTCCGCCGGTATCACCGTCAAACCAAAAGCTGGTGCGATTGATGTTCGAGGTTTCTTCAAATCGGGAAAGGGTGTAGTCCAAGGTTGCAACCAAGGTGTCGGTAGGTGCCATTTGCAGAACCAATTGCGCATTTTGGCGCTCTCTGTGGTTATCGTGCGTATCAACACTAATCGCTAATGGGGCCCAATGTGTGCGACTTGGATTTAGATTTGTATCTATGCCACTTTTATCAACGTTAGAACCGCGCTCTGGTACCCAGCCAGGTGTGCCGACACGTTCCTTACGACTGTCACGCTCAGCATGTGATAGAGACAACAGCACACCAACTTTACCATCTGCAAATTGCTGACTCACCATGCCTGACACTTCTGGTGTAACGCTATCGCCCACTTCGACACTGGTATCTACCACGCCTTTAACCGTTGCTACGGCTTTGAAACCGTCGTAATCGAAAGGTTTTGCGGTTTTTATATTAATAGTAGAGCCAATCCCTCCTGAGGAAATATTAGCCTTACCGGTCTTATATACTTCTACACCTGACACACTCTCTGCGGCAATTTCACGGAAATTAAAGCTGCGATCAATTCCGTCCTCTAGCAAGGTGGATGATGTGGGCATTTGACGATTGTTAAGGGTGACTAAATTAAAGCTCGGCCCAAAGCCACGCACAGTAACTTGATTACCTTCGTTGTTGGAGCGGTCAATAGAAACACCAGTGATGCGCTGAAGCGACTCAGCCAAATTGGTATCAGGAAATTTACCGATATCTTGTGCGGTAATAGCATCAACGACACCATCTGAGTCGCGTTTGATGTTAGCAGCACTAACTAATGCACCTCTAACGCCTTTCACGTTGATAACTTCTACGTCTTGGTCATCCGTTTGTTGAGCATATACAGGAGAAGTGGAGTGCAAACTTATGAGTGCAAACGCCACAGCGCTGGCAAGTTTGGTATGGGTAAAACTGTGTGTAAAGTGTTTCATGTGTTTCTGCCTTATTGTCCGTAATTGTTTCTGAGTAATCGTTCTATGTGGCCCGATACTGCTTACGTTCGCCCACCTAACTCACTGTATTTACTCAAAACCTAACTAGTTTAGTGCTTCAACATAGTGTTTTTTTGAAGCATAAACGAAATAACTGCAACAGTTAATTGTTAACAATTAAAATGATAATTGCACATTGTTTTAACAATCTCAATACAAATTCCAATATTTTATGTGTTAAATGTATAGGATTATGTGTAATTTGCAGTTGGCAGCAGAACCATTTAGAGGGGATTAACCTTTTTCTAGGGGCTGGAAAATTGTAAAAATGTAGATGTTAAACGCTTAGGTAGCGCGCTAACATAGAGTATATTGAGCGGTAATAAGTAATAATATGCTGTGACCAATAGGCTTTCACGCCATTGACATGAGCACAGAAGATAACGGCGAGCGCTTAAAAGATGGAAGCCCCTTTAAGACTTCAGACACAATAGAGAATAATGGCCAACAATAGCTTTTCACCAGAACACGTTTTAACTTCTCCCTTACTTATTGAGCAGGACAGTGTTTACGCCAAAATTCTAAGTGATATTACCAATGCTGTTTTTGTCAGTGGTGACCGTTTAGTGACTACGCAATTGGCCCAGCGTTATAGAACCAGTATCAACCCGGTCAGAGAAGCGTTGAAGCAGTTGCAAGGGGAAGGATTTGTTAACGTCGCACCAAACTCAGGCGCCAGTGTGTCAACTTTTACACCAAGTGATACACGAGATGTATTCGAAGTGCTGCAACTGCTTGACCCCTACTTAATGGAATGGTTTATTGAAGAGCACACTGATGAGCAGCGTTGTGAGCTTGAAAATGTCCTATTTGAAATGGAAAAGCTTACGTCGGTCGCTGAACCAGCTGATGATGCGTATCGGCATTTGGACACCCAGTTTCATTGGTTTATGTATAAAGACCATTACAATAAAAATGCAGTGGAAATTTGGCGGCGTAACAGGCTTATTCTACACGTGGCTCACGGTAGTCTGACGCTGAGTACACGGCGTATTGAACAAAGTATTTCTGAGCATAGAGCATTGCTTAACACTCTTGAAAAACGAGATGTAGCAAAAACCTTAAAAGTATTGAAAGAGCATATCGCCAGCAGTGGCCGGTATTGGTCTCGATACCAAATACGTTAATCGTTTACCAATTCCATTAAAATTTCGCTGAGTGGCTAATTATTCAATGGAGTTGATATTATCGGCAATAAAAAAGTCGCTCAGCGTGCGGGCTGGGCGACTTTTTAATTAAACTGGCTAGGCTAAAAACTAAAGATAAAATCTTTACCGTAAAAAGAACATTTACAGTGTAGACCAATCCTTGTCGTTTAGGCTAATAGCGCAGACATCGCCTTGTACCCCTGTTGAATGGTTTGCAATTTGTCGTCTGTTTTATCTCTTTCTACAAACCTGTGTTCTACACCTGAAAGTTGGGATTGCGCGAAAATAGGCGCGAAATCTATTGTACCAGTGCCCACATCAGCGAAGTTTCCTGCTTCGTCCATATCTTTTACATGCCACAATTTGAAGCGACCTGGGTGTTGTTTAAAATAGGCGATGGGGTCTTGTTTGGCTTTGAACATCCAAAACAAGTCCATTTCCATGGCCATGAGGTCTTTGTCGGTTTCATTGAGCAGCACATCATAAGGTAATTGGCCGTTACGTATTTCAAACTCGAATGCATGGTTATGATAAGCGAGTTTCAAACCTGCTTTGTTGCAGGCTTCACCAATCACATTGCACCGTTCAGCGAGCTTTTTATATACATCTATGCCAGTGCCTCTTTGCTCTTCGGTTAAATACGGAATAACAAGGTATTGATGGCCTACCTCAAGAGCATGATCGATAACCTGAGTAACGCCTTTATCAAATTCCGTGAGACCAATATGAGCAGAAGGGGCAGTTAAGCCTTCGTTGTGTAATATGTTTTTTACTTCACTGGCTTTATGATCAAAATAGCCGGCAAATTCCAGTTCTTTATAGCCCACAGCAGCGACTAATTTTAATGTGGCGGGTACGCTTACCGCCATCATGTCTCGCAGGGTGTACAGTTGTAGCCCAACTGCCGCTGGGGTCTTGAGCATATTGGCGGCAAATGCAATAGAACCAGGCATGGCTGCTAGGCCCATAGCCGCAACACTGAGTTTAACGAAACGTCTGCGACTGTCTTGATGGGCTAAATCAAAGCGAGATGTTTGATCACAGACTAAGCTGTGGGCGAGATCTTTCATGTTTTTTCTCCGAGTGAGTGCGTGTGTTTTGTGTCTCAGCGAGTCGACTATGACGTCGGCGCCGGGCCCGTACTAGCGCGCACAATTAATTCAAATGGCATAATGACTTTTGGCGCTTTGGTAATCTTGCCTTCGAGTAAATCAATCAATAATGACACCGCACTTTGGCCAAACTCTTCTGCTGGCTGAGCGATAGTGGTAAGCGGGGGATCGCAAAATGCAGAAAATGAAATATCATCAAACCCTGCAATGGATATATC
>TARA_R110000744_G_scaffold85918_1_pt1 | contig 25085 bp, 21 predicted proteins | sample TARA_R110000744 | Tara Oceans TARA_R110000744 (sample SAMEA4398083) | marine metagenome | biome: Polar Biome; feature: [DCM] deep chlorophyll maximum layer (ENVO:01000326); material: water (ENVO:00002006), including particulate matter (ENVO:01000060) such as... | depth 36 m | reverse complement strand
GAATATTATCTGATGCTCAAAAAGAGGCACTAGCAAAAGGAAGAATTAAATCGGCAGAAGTTAGAAGAGCAAAGAGAGATGCAAAATTAGAATCAAAAAAAAGTAAACCAGTTAATATACCAGAACAAAAAATAGCACCACCTGAAAGATTTAAACCGTTAGATTATAATACATTTTGTTCTTACATGGACCAATATAGCGAAAAGGTAAAAAAGAAACATTCTATATCAAAACAACCTCATCCAAATAAAATAATTAATCATCAATTAAGACCACAACCACCTAAATCTAAACCAAATATAATAAAACAACCTATTATTAAAGAACCAGAACTTAACCAGTGGACCGGTTCATATCATAATTTTACACAAAATAGAAATACTTCACAAAATAATAGATGGGATTTCGGTCTTTAATCGAATCTTAAAACAAATTTACCATCTGATGTTTCATAATTACTTATATCAAATTTCTTAATATTTATATTTCTTTTATTTTTTTTATTAAATCGATTACTTTTTTTTACTATACATTGTGGTAAATCAGGCTTTAATTTAAAATAATAATCAAAAAAATTATCATCAGAAGACATGGTAGTCATTTTATAAAATACATTTTTATTATAACTTAGAGTACTCGTTACTTCATAGTCATAATCAATATTTTCATTATTAACTAATGTTTTTTTTTTATCACGATAATAATAAAACCTTGACCAACTCTTAGCATCATTATGTTTATGATTATATTTATTTACTATTTCGGGTGGGCAGAAACATTTCAAGCCAGTTAAAATTTGGGTATCGTAAGCATCCATATATATATTATACAGAGATAATAATAAATAATTAACCGTTTTTTTTTTTAATTATTTAAATATATAATTTTTAATCTAACCATATAATAATAATGAATGATGATTTAACCATTTTACCAGTTACGCCAGAAGTCAATAGTAAAAAAAATAAACGTCCTTTGCATCCAAATTTGCCGGATGTTTATAAGGGCCAACTTATACCAATTATAGGAGGTTTACGCTCAGGCAAATCAGTTTTAGTTCAAAATATGTTAATGAATAAAAACTTTTATGAAGATTTATTTGATACCAACTGTATTATAAGCCCAACTATTCATAATTGTTCAACTTCTAGATTTGCAAGAGAAAAATATAAAGATACATGTTTTGATAAATACGATGATAAGATTATAGAAGATTTAGTTAAAAATCAGAAACGTAAAAAAAAATTAGAAGGTGAAGACACTAGTTATTGCATAATAATAGATGATTGTTATAACGAATTTAATAAACATGGAAAAAAAGGTGGAGCAATATTAAATATAGCATCAAGATTTCGACACTATGTAAATGCAGGTGACCCAGTTATGATGCTTTACAGTACACAAAAATATTTAGATTTAGTACCAATGATAAGAGCCAATGCTACCGGGTTAATGATTTCTGGCATGATTAAGAATAAAAAAGAATTAGATACGTTAAGATATGACCTTGATGATACAGTAGGTGGACAATTTGACGAATTTATGCAAAGAGCAAGAGAACAACCATATTCATGGTTATATTTTAGAATGGATTCAGTAAAACCAGAAGTCTATTTGAATTTTAAAGAACAATTATTATAATTTAAATATTATTATTATAAAAAATATCTAATACTAATATAAATGAATGGTTTTTCTCAAGCATTAAGTAATGATTCAGAAAATTACGCTGAAACAGTCAAAGCACTACAAGCAGGAGGAGTAGAAACAAGAAATCACGCAATTGATGCGATAGAGGACTTAAAGGATAATTATGAAGCAGCATCTAAAACTGTTTTAGAAGTCACCGGTCTAGCAGAACTAGCAGGAGGTGGTAAAGTTTTAAAATTAGGTAAATACGCATTAAATAAAGGTATGGAAGGCATTAAGGGTTTATTAAGTGGAGGTGTAGAAGATGCAAATGGTGTTATGAGTGCAGCACCAGATGTTGCAAATAATCTAGCATCAGATGCAAGAACAGCTGTTAATTCGGCAAAAAGTACATTTAATAATTTATTGGGTAAAACTCAAAGTAGAATAAGTCAAGGAATGTCAGATATAAAACCTGGCTCTTTTTTGGATAGAAATCCTGGTGCATCAAATGTAGGAATTGGTGAAGGTGTAGAGATGACACCAGAGGATGCAAATGCAGCCAAAGTTTCCGGATGGTTAAAAAATCGTGGTCAAGGTTTTGAAAATCAAAAACTAAGTACAAGAGGTTCATTAAATTCGGACCCTAATAATCCAAATCAATCAAATTTAAGACAGTCACAAGGTGAAACAAAACAATCTCAACCAGACCCAGAACCAGAAACGAAACAAGCAGATAATTTAGGGGATGATATTAACCAAGAAACAAAGGTACCAGACCCAGCACCTACAAAACCATCTGGTGAATCAAAGATGGGTGATGATGGCGAAATGGACTGGTCAGAAGATGAAGATGAGGGTGAAGAAGAAGCAGGAGAAGAAGCAGGAGGAGAAGAAGGTGATGAAATTGCAGGGGGTATTTTTGACATGATTGGTCTTCCAGAAATTGGAGCATTCTTTCAAGTAGCAGGAGCAGTAGCAGGTGTTGGTATTGGTGTAGCAGATGCAGTTAAAAGTGGATTAGCAGGAGATGCGGCTACAACTTTAAGAGATAAAGCATTACCAAATATAACACCACCCACTTTTGATGTTGGTGGTTCAATTGTCGCCCCTACAACAAGTTCATTAATCCAATAGTTTTTTTAACACATGTATTTAATAATTTAGTTTAAAAATTAAATTATTAAAAATAATATCTAATTATAATATAAATGTCTCAGTCAGTGCCCACAGTAAGCAAAACGATTTTAACAGATAGAAACACAACATACCGCGCAGATGATGTTATAGAAATATATATCTCGCCGGAAGAAGTACCACTTCTTAATGCAAGACAAGCAACTTTTATTAGTTGGGATTTACAAATTGACCCCACTTCAAATTGTTTAGTTAACCCAGACCCAATGGCCGGGGGTTACTCAGTAATTCAATCTATTTCGATTTATTCAAATGGTGGTCAATTGTTAGAACAATTAGACAATATGGCAGAATGGACTGCTTTATATTATCATTATAATAAAAATTCTGGCCTCATGAATTCAAGAAATTTAATGCAGGGAAGGTCACCAATTGTAGGGAGAAGTTTAAGGTCTCAATATTGGACCCATAATGCCGGTGCAGGAGAAGGAACAACTCATACACCTGTCGAATGCATTCTACCACTTTATCAGTCCGGTTTATTCGCGCCTGGTAGTAAAATGTTGCCTGTTTTATTGTTAAACGGCGTAAGACTTAGAATCCAATTAAAACATAATAAAGAAGCATTAAGAGCACTTACCGAAGTAGGTTATTCATCGAGTCCTACATCATATGTAGGAATTAAAGAATCACAATCTCTACCCGTAGCAGGTAATGAACTTGCTCAAACCTTTCAGTTAGGTGGTAGTAATATTTCGGATGCTATACCGACCATAGTAATACCAATTGGTTCAGTTATAAACAGAATTAATTTATATACAGCAGGTGTTGATTTAGTAGCACTCGCAGCAGATAATATTGCGGCAGTTGTTGCAAATGTTAATGTACCATATTTAATTGGTCAAGAAATATGGATTCAAGGTGGTGGTGCAGCAGGAGCAGATACAAATCTTGGAACTATTACAGGTTATGATACAACTGCTGGTCGTGTTGGTTTTACTACAACTGGTTCAGTAGCAAATGCTGTTGCAATTGCGGCAGATGCCAAAGTATGGGTAAATGCAAATAGTTTAAGTGCTTCTTATAGTGTTTCTAATGTTGGTATGACATGTTCAGTGATTCAGGCACCACCTGCAAAATTACAAGCATTATTATCTAAAATGAATTCTGGTGGTGGTGTGAGATTAGATTATACTTCTTTTAATTTATATAGACAAAATTTAAATGCAAAAATTCCAAGGACTGAATTACTTGTACCAACTGTCGAAAATAGGGCTATGAGTTTAGTAGTTGCACCTATGCGAACTACATCCGAATTTTACGAAGATACTTTGCAACCTGTTGGAGATTCTGCACAATCATATCAATTTAATATAGGGAATAGATTAACACCAAATAGACGAGTTGATACAGCACGAGTTGGGGGAGAAAATGCAATTCAAAATCTTAAATGGAATGGTATTCATTTGCATGAAACAGAAAAAGCAATGATGAGGTCTAAAATACCACCACGTAATTTAACAGAAAACGCAAGAGCATTTACATTTCCAAGAGCATTATCAAAAGAGGGTCATTCATACAATGCAAATAGAAATGAAATTAGATTAAATATTGAATATGGACAAGGTGCAAATGAAAATGTTTTAAATAAATTAACAAATGCTTGGGTTCATCATATTAGAACGGCAGTTATTACAACGGGTTCTGTGGCAGTAGAATTTTAAAAAAATAGGCAACATAGGAAAAAACAACTTTTTTAGTATCTGAGCTATATCTTTTTTTTGGAGAATTAAAAACCAGAAAAAAGATATAAAATAATAATAGAAATAATGACTTTTTCCTAGGTTTCCTATTTTTACAAATATTAATATTAAAATAATTATATATTCTAATATTAATAATGGGAGCAATAACATCAATGTTTTGGAGAGATAAAAATCAAACTAATACATTATGTCATAATAGCATGTCACCAATACCTAAAACAAAATTTTTAAATCTAGCACGTATAATTAGAGAACATGATGATGATGTACCAAATATAAAAAGTTATAAACAAAATAAACAATTAGAAGATTATTATAAATATGGTTTAATAGGTTGTGAAACTTATTATGATAAATTTAATCATTAACACAAAATAATTTTAAAAATAACCCTTTTTATAAAATAATATTCTAAGGTTATTATAAATATGAGTAATATCGCAGCAGTACGTAAATTCGAAATCTCACCTGATAATCAATCTTCAAGTAATCAAAGTTGGAGCCCTCAAAATGGTAACCCAATTATTACTTTTACAATTGCAAATTCTGAAATGTGGCTCAGAGCATCGAAACTTAAAATGTGTTTTGATGTTGAATTATTTGTTCCAGCAGTTGGAGCAGATGTTCCACCTACGGCAGGACAATGTCAATTAAATGATAGAATTGGTGTTGCCGGTCTTTTTCAACAATTAGAAATAAACAATTTAACATTAAATCAAAATTTAGAAACTATTAGAAACTTTGGTAGACTTCAATCTTCATTAATTAGTAATTCAAGTGGATGGGATGATTACACTACTTATTTGTCTAATGAATTTTGTTCAAGTGCAAATGTAGCAGTTAATAACCGTTATTGTGGTGCTAAAATGTCTTGTGCTATGCCTATCATGGCAGGTCTATTTATGGGCAATAATGGAAATATTCCATTAAGTAATGATAATGGTGTAGGTGGTATTTTTATGAAATTTTCTTTACAGCCATCACTTCAAGCATTATTCGGTACTAGTGTAGCCGCAGGTGCATATTATAAAATCTCGAATGTTTCTTTAATGGGTGAATATGCAATGCCAAGAGGTGGAAAATTACCCAATTTAGATTCATATGAATTTAGTGCATTTAGTTCTTTTTATTCAGTTATTAATAATAATGATGTCATGACTCAATTGAATCCGGCATTAAGTGCTATTGTTACATCTTTTAGTAATTTTGTGCCTACTACATGGATTTCGGCAGGTACAGAGGATGGGTATAAAACAACCCCATTACTGAATACTACCATAGCAACGGGTGTTTATGACCAATTAGCCCCAATAACAAGACTTTCATTTTTAAGAAGTGGTATACTTTACCCTCTTCAAGCAGGAATTGATGAATCAAGAATGGTTACTACTGATGGTGGTGTAGGTAACGTTTATGGTAATTCTAAATTTCAGAGTCTAAGACAATACTATTACAGTATGTCTATTAGACCAAAAACCTCACCACAAGAAGACACGATTGCAGGTCAAAATTCTGAGGGCTTACCTTTTGCAAATAATGATATTCAACATAATACAGTTTCAACAACTCAGGCATTTCCTGAAAGTGGGACATTTAGTAATGCTTACGGTGTCGGCATTAGAGTTGGTGATATGCTTGGTATGGGTAATTCAGTTAACTTTAAAAGTGCTCCTTTTGGAATCAGGCTACAAAGTAAGTTAAATGGTTACTCGCCAATGAGTATGTACACATTTTTTATGTATAGGTCTAGAATCAATTACGGCCAAAATGGTATAGTACAAATTATAAATTAAAGTGTTTAAAAAATACATTATTCTAAAAATTAATATGTTAAAATATTTATCTTAACATATTATAAATGAGTACAAAAAAATCACAAGATTTAGCTAACATGGTAGGAATATCACAGCAAGAAAGTCAATCTCAAAGAGTCGAAACAATGATTCTAGAACCAAGAACATTTAATCAACAAGTCGCAATTTTCGATTTACCTCAACAAGGTATTTTGTCTGATGACTTAGCACTTCAAATTCAGTTAACTGTCGACGCAGCACAAACTATGGACTTACCGCTAATTGCAGGCATTGATGGCTTATTTGACCGTATTGAATTATATTTTGGTACAACCTTAATTAATTCAGTTACAGAAGTCGCACATTTACTTCAAGCACATAGTTTATTTGAAGACCAAGATAAAAGAGATTGGTCACAGCAAACTTATACTGGTGGATTTTCTGGCTTAAAAGTTGATGAACAAGGTGACCTCGGAAGGTTTCAATTAAATGCTTTAAATACCAGTGCACAAAATACAAGTGCTTCAACAGGAATCACGGGTCTCTTACAAACTACTAATACCCAAATTAATAAAAGACAAAAATTCAGATGTACAGATGATGCAACAACTACCCCCGAATATTGTTTAAAACTTAAACGTGTCTTTCCAATTCTGACACAAATTCCATTAGCATTATTTGCATTAAAAGAAAGAATTAGAGTTGAGTTTCATTTTAGTAATGATGTCGCAGGTAATAGATGTGTAGGAGTAGATACGGCAGCCGGTATTGTACCACCTGCTATTGTTGCATTTGTTGCAGGCAATAATATCGTTCAAGCATCATGTAAATTATCCGTCGATTTAATTTATTATGAAGATATACCAAATGTACCAAGTCCTATGCTTAGAATTCAAGAACAATTAAATAAAGGCGTTGATTTGGTTTATACTGATTATATTACAATACTTGGAAATATTCCAGCAATTACCGCAGTAGGTGGCGTTGTTCCAGCTCCCCCAGTTAGACAATCTAGAAGTATGCTGTTAGGGCTTGACCATGAAACAATTAGAAATTTGTTAATTGTAACACCAAGACAAACAGACGGTACCGTTCCAAGTAATCAAGTACTTGGAAATTTTGAGAGTTGTGCATCACCACTTGGCACAGAATTGCAAGTAACAATTAATAATGAGAATATTTTTCCATCACCTCTTAATAATGATGCTAAGTTTTATAATGAGACTAGTCAAGTCTTTGACACACCATTAAAAGTTAATAGAGGTTTATTTAGTGCTGTTGGCCAGGTTGATGGTACGACTGGTATAATAGCTGGTGGTTCAAGTGCCTTCGCCGATGATAGATTTATAAGAGGAATTGCAAATAATAACTTACAGTATAAATTACAGTATTTAGGTGTCAATCTTGCAAAAGAAGCCAACCAAAATTATATGGGTAATGGTGTACAAATCGGTAGACAACCAGTTCAAATTTTACTTACAAAAGTAAGAGGAGGTTCTGATGATAGTTTTGCAACCGGAGCAGTACCACCTATATATAGTTATGCATCTTATAAACTCATCGTATTTGCAGAGGCAGAACGAATCATGACAATTAGAGGAGGTAATATTTTTATTTCCGGTTCATAAAAATAATATAATAATATTCAGTTTAAAGATTATATTAAATAAATAAATATCTTTATTTAATATAATAGAAATGAATAATCAAGGATTTCAAGGAACAGAAACATATCTTATAGAATGTAGTAGAGAAAATTCATTAATAAATAAGATTGATGACGAGAACACCAATGGTACATGGACAACATCAACAAATTTTAATATCAAAGCAGGGGATAAAATTAATATTGAAATGGTATGTGCAAATATTGCAGGTAGTGGTGCTTCAAGTCCAACGATTGAATTAACAGGGTCTAACTTAAAAATAAATAATGAAGAAAAGAATTATTGCGATACTAAATGTTTAATCGAAGTTTTCTTTTATTTAAATAATAATAATACTTATACAGTTGGCTTACCTTTATTGCATCCGTATGGTGGTATAAATGGTTCAGGTGATGCAGGTGGTGCACCAGGTACAGTCTTTAATAATATTCAAATGCCCGTCACTTTTCCAACTGAATATGGACCTAATGCTATATCAGGAACACCAGGTGGTAGAACTAATCAACCATGTAATTATAGAGAACCAAATATGGGAGATGGTTATATATATCAGTTAATCGACCCCATGAATAGTGCTGCATCGGTTGCAATTTCGGCTAATAATAATCATTATCATGTGTATCAATATCAAACGGAACCTATTGGCGGTGGTATAGCGGTATGGTTACCTGCCGGAGTTGGTGTTCTTGGTGTTGCTCCACCTGCCGCAATAAGAATAAGAGCAATAAGAATAGCACAAGTAGCTCCACCTATTGGAGGTGGTGTATTATTCACAAATTTTACACAAGGATATATAGGAGGATTTCAACAAAATTCAGTAGATTTAAAAACTAAACAGTGCTCATGGGAAGTTGGACAAAAGGTAATAATAAATATGGATGGTGATGATTTGTTTTGTTGTGGTACAATTACTGAAATAAATGGTAGTAGTGATGGTGGAGGTGGTGGTAATTACTTAGAATTAGTACTGGATGAATCTACTACTGTTGTTAATGGTGCTTCAACAATTGATGCCGCAATTCCAACAGGTCGAACAGCAAATGCATATTCAGAAACAAACCCATATATTGGAGATTTAGATTTAGATGTTGTTATAGGGTGGGATATGCCTATTTTTAATTTAAAGTCATTTAGTTCAGGCATAGGTTTGATAAATTATGACAATCTTAATAATAAAGGTTTGGGAACTGAGGCAGATTTATTAACTTATCATCGAGGACATAATAATGCATTATTTAATTATGCTGATTATGTAGGGAAAATATTAGCACGTGCTCCAATACTACCCACACAAATACCTGCACCATCAAAAAATCGACAATTTCCTCATAATAGATTTGACCCGAATGTATATTCAGATGTTACACCAAGAAATACATCAATAGCAGGAAATTATGGTTCATTTCTTATGCCGGGTGCAGCAGAACCAAATAGACCACATTCAGGATATAGAAATAGTAACGTACGTGAAGAATGTAATAATAACCCTTATATTATGATGAGACAAGATTGTATGGGTCAAGGTCGAAGAAATCCTGATGGTTCATCCACACCAAGAGCAAAACCAATGAGTGCATTTATTTATATTGATATTAAAGATTTATTACAAAATATTGATTCATTAGCAGATTATATTAACGATAGATTACATGAAACAATAGAAGGCATGGGTAATAGTTCGGAAGATTTAGATGTATTATTAAATAATAATTTACAGAATCCTAATTCTAAAAAACCATCATCTAATATTACACCAACATATAATAGATATGGTTTTTATGATTGGGGAGCAGCAAGAAATGTTTTGGTACCAGCACCACCTGCAACAGGAGGTGACGTTTTTGTAGCCTTACCAAAAAATTATAAATATCAAAAGATTTTTACGGATGTAATACCAATGAAGTATGGAGGTTGTGCCAAGGTAATACCTGCAAATTTCAGTGCTGGTGATGACTATTTAAATACTGCATTTGGTAGAAGTTGGATGAGTGACCCTAATGTATCTTCGAATATTTCAAACCAAGAAACAATAGATGAAATAGTAGAAAGTACATATTTAAGACGAGTAAGAAATCAATTCACAGCAGTAGCAGCAGATAGTGCAAAGGCAAATTCTGGTAATATGGGTGGATTTGCTAACCCAATATATGGAAATTTTGCAAGTGCAGACATGTATAAATTTTGTCTGGGCGATGCTTGGAATAGATTACCTATTTGGGATTGTGTAGGACAACTGGCTTATAATAAATTAAGTGGAGTAAGTCAGTTTTATAGTTATAGAGTAGGTAAACCAATAATCATGAATAATTATTTAGTATATACACCATTAGAATTCGATACACCGGATGGTTTAATATATCCATGGTCTATTGACCCATATCCAACACCATTGCCTGCACCTGCTACAAGTTCACAAGTAACGAATATAGCACCGAATACTTTATATGAAGGTCAATTAATATATACAAACATTGAATTTCCTATTGAAGATACAGAAAATAATGATTGGGCAGAACTAGCAGAAGCAATAAAAAATTCAGAATTATATTATAATATATCATCTACGGCACCGTCAAATATTGTTCAACAAAATAAAGATAATAAAAACTGGATTTTAGATTTAGATGTAGGTATTACAGATGATAAATTAATGGGCCAGACGAATCAAGACTGGGGTCAACCGGCAGTTAATCCACCACCAGCAGGAATGATAGATGCTGAAAATGTTATAGTTGGTGCAACGTATACAACTTATCAACAAAATAATACACCGTTGGTTCCTGATTGGGTATGTACACCCCCACTTAGTGCTCGTTCTGACCCATTGGCAGAACCCTTTCAGAAAATATATGGTACTGCTGTTGGCTATTCAATTGGTACAGGTGGAGCACTTCCAGCACAACATAATGAAAAAAGAGAAATGTTTTGCCCAACAAGAACATTTGATGCATTTGCTCAGGCAACAGGAACGGGAACATTTGATAATAATTATTTCACTCAGTTAAGAAAAGCACTTGGGCATATAAAAATTAAATCACGTTGGGATGATGAGTATATTGAAAATTCAAAAAATTATAAAGGATTCTTTGCATATAATTCATCATCTTTACCACCTGAACCATTAGATGAAGGTTTTAGAGAAGCACATACATATCAAGAAAATGTTTTTATTAATGGTAAAAGTTGGGACCCAAAACCCATGATTCAATATATGAAATCTTTAAATTTAGGTTTTATACCTTATATTCATTACCCTTTACTTGCTGAATCTGGTACACCTGGTGTATATGCATACGATTTAACGAAGGGTAGAGTATTATGTGCCGTAAGAGTGGGAGCAGATTATACACCTAAGGCAAATTCTTTAAGTAGCATAAATTTCGGTCAGATGTGTTGGGGCAATACTATTGGTGTATCACCATCTTTTAACGATACACATGGTATAGTACCTATGAATAATGATGAACTGAAACAGACTGACATATTAGAAGTTATTACAGATAATGCAGGGGCTACGGCCGCAAGACCTTCTAATAGATTAGACAGATATAATATGGTTAATAATATCATGACAGGAGCAGATAATCCAACATTTCGATATAATTCTGAAAATGGTAAATGTGAATTTATTAATTTACAACAAGATAATATTTTAAATGAATTGGCTACACCATATAAAAAATCAACAGTTGATGCACCAACTATAACGACACAAATAGGCTCTAAATGTGGTATAATAAATAGTGCCTCAGGTGATGCATGTTTTGGTAGATTAGAAAACGATGGCGGAACATTACTCTTAACAACTCAACCAAATAAAGGAATAAGAGCAGAGATTTCAGGTGTAGGTATATTAAATATTTGGTTATGTCCTGAGTCATACAATCCACCACAAGACATTAATTTAGGGGCATATTGGGATAATGGACAGGGGAAAGATGGTCCAAATTTTAATAATAGTAATAGATTAAAAGGAACAGAAGAAAAAAGACAAGAAATAATTAAAGGATGTACAAAGGCATCGTCTGATGATTGGGAAGGTACACTATTTTCAAGATTAGGTTTTAAAAATATTTATGAATTATTGCCATTATATGGAAAACAAGATAATAGATTTAACCCTAATACATATAATTCACAAATACCATCACAAATAGGTAGAGGTACTAAGCCATTAATTCTATGCAATGAAACTGATAATACAATTAATCCTGCTATACATACATTTTATACTTCATCTGTATCTTCAACTGGACCACCTGCTATAACACAACCAACATCAGGCGAACCGTTATTTAGTCTTGGATGCATAAATAATGAACAATCGGTATTCGGTACTACTAGTCAGGCATTAACAGCAAGTAGAGCACCAATATTTACAACATCACCATTTTTATTAATTGAATCTGATATATGTCAAACTAATTATAGAAGTGGTAAAACTCAACAAGATGGTTTATTTTATCTCATGAAAAATTATTCTAGCAATGGTTATATTTACGGTTATGGTTCATCTTATGCTCATACATCAAATCAAGATAGATTATTAAGTACAATAACAACACAATTTAGAAATCCTACAACTGGTAAACTACAAAAATGCAGTGCTAATAGTACAATCATTTATAAAATTACACGTAATATATTTGTTGCACCACCTTCTAATGATGTATTCGGATTAATTAAACCACAAGCACCACAAATGTCAACAACTGATAAATTATTAAGTGAAATATTACAAGCAGAAAACTTTAATAGTGCTGGTTTATCAAATATTACAGGTTCGAAAAGTAAAGTAGGAGGTAAATCAGGTGTACCGAGTACACGAGTGAATAGAGGTCACCCACGACAGGTAAGAAATGCAGATATTCAAGATAATTCAATTGCGGGTTCTGTTGCATCATCTGAATCAAGTCATTATCAAGGACATGACCAGTACGGGAACTCAATTCATGGTAGTGTAGCAAGTCAGTCTGAACAGTCACAAACTTCTACACGTGCATCTTCGGGTGTATCATTCGTATATGATGAAGAAGCAGATGCTGATTTCATGGAAGAATTCGGTATTGATAGATATGGCAACACACCCTCAGTAGGACAAATGGAAGAAGGAAGACGAAGACTACCACCAATATATGAGAGAGGTGCAAGAGAGACGAAAACAACACAAGAAAAGATAGAAGATTCGATGTATGCTGGGATGGGAGAGAGTGCAGTAAATCAAACTTTATCACAAATATTAGGAGGTTTAGGATTATTAATAATGCAAGAAAATCCAACATCGTTTTTTGAGACTACAACTGATGAAGAAGGTGGTACATCAGGGTATAGATTAATACCAGGCATCAATATAGGAGATGTTGCAAGTAGGTTAATATTATCAAGTATATATGAAGACAATGACACCAGAGAAGCATTTTTGACTTACATGGATGCTATAAATAGACAAATACAATCAGGGAACTTAAATCAAGGGCAAATTGCTCAATCATTATCTAATTTATGGGATATTATAAATACTACAACAGAAAATGAAGATAATGATGATGGTAATGTAACACAAGACCCATTTACACCGTTATTAGTTTATGACCCAGCAGCAGAAAATGGACCAGAAGGACAACAGGACCCGATTCTATTAACTCAAAATTTAGGTGAACAGATATATAATTCATATATAGAATATCAAGAGAATGACCCTCAAAGTATTGCGGAATTAGGTGAAGTCACAAATAATATACAAGCAATATTAGATGAGAGTTTAATGGGCAATGTAATACTTATGGAAGTACCAACGGCACCAACCGGACAATTTAATGAGTGGTTTGTACCCGTAAGGTCATCGATAGTTACAGCATATACACTACAACCAGACCAAGACGGGATAAATATTCCGGAACCATTAGGCACAGGGGAATTAGTACCTTCTCTTCATCCTTCTGGGACTTTAAATTTTGAATTGTCAGGAGGTTATCAAAATATATCATATCTAGCTGATAATGATAGGGGTTTTGATATGGATGCATATGAAGAAACAGAAAGTGCATTAGTAGGTCTTGGTGTAGTACAACCAAGACCAACTCACGGGATGGGTATGATACAACTAGCCGCAGGTCCTGACGTTGTAACAACTGACCGATTACCACCTACAACAAACCAAGGAATAACAGAAAGAACCGGTACTACAAAAGAAGCAACACCAGGACAAGAAAGAGGCAGAGGTACACCATCAGTAGCAAAATCAACTAATACGCAAAGTACAGTGCCGTTTGATGCAAGTAGTAGTGCTGAATCAAAAGTAGAAAGTGAAAAGTCAACTAAAAAATAAGTAATATAAATGTTATAATTAAATAAATAATATCTAATTATAATATAATAATGAGTGTTGTAGAAACGTGTAGAGTATGTCAAGATAATTATCATGACCATGTAATTAATAAAAGTAATAATAGACAAAATAGATATTTGCAATATCTAGGTTTTTGTTCAAATGATTGTTGGAATAAATTGAATAAAAAAGGTAAAACTTATTGCTTTACTTATTCTGACCTTTACGGTGATTTATTAAAAAAAGATAAGATTAAAGTTAATAAAAAACATCTATCACTTGGGGCTTGATTCACACCCCATTTTTAAATGTTTGTTATATCTTCTCTCTCTGAACTCGAATTGTTTATTACATATAAACCATGTTCTGTTGCCTGTTTTCATTCTTCTTTTAACTGTTGTTCTTAATGTATCATCATTAATAACAATTGTATTATAATCATTTAATGTACAATGTGAACATCTAGATTCTGTTCTATTCAATGTATAGTTATTATTACTACCATGAATATGATACCCTGCTTTACAGTCACAAGGTACCCAGATATTATGTATATCTATGGCGAAAGCATTAATTGTTTTTTGTATTTCCATTATATATATACATAACATATTAAATGTTTAAATGGTTTTATTATAAGTTATTATATATATATATAATATATCATATATTGACTATAATAAGGACTTAAACGATACCTTATTATATGCTTTAAGTAGTTTATATCTTATTATAGGGGGTTTAAAGGAATATAATATATATTATAGTCTTTAAGTAGGCATATAATAAGTCTTTAAGTACTATTAATTCTTATTATATGCACTTAAACGTTATTTTTAATACATTTTAGGTCTATTAAATCTATTGTTTAAGTCCTTTTTAATAAGATATATAGTTATATAACATATTTAAACACTTGTCGCTTTAATATATTATAATACAAATGAGTACAAAAAATAAAATTAATACAGAAAAATTTACTGTTGATATGGCTACATATAAATTGCAAGTGATAAAGACTGATATGCTATTAGAAAAATTAAAACTTTACCAAGATGTACATAAGACTATGGAATTACAAATATATCAATTGCAGATGGATTTATACAAATATAAACATATCCATAATAAATAAAAAGGGTATTAAAGAAATTAATTTATATATATATATAACAAATATAAATATGAATTCAATTAAATCTTATAAGGCTATATCTATTGTAGCAAACATTGAACAGGGATTATTAATAAAAAGATTAATAAAAGAGAATAAAGAACTGATAGAAAAAAATAAAGAATTAAAAAAAAAACATCAAGTGATGATTAAAGGACTGGTTAAGCAGATTACCTTTAATGGTTGTATGCACTGTATGTAATACAGAATAAAAATCAAATTTATTAATATATATATCTAAATATATATTAATGTATTTACCACTAGAAATTGTAAGATTAATAATAAGTTATGCGAGACCTATAAGACCTTATATTCATGAGTTAAAATATTACTTTATTTATAACAAAACACCACAAATAAAGTACACATATGAGTATGATGAAACCTTTACTATTGATAATGAATTTGAATATGAATGTATTATAACTCAATCTATATCATATAAATATAATTTACCGGTTTATCAAAAGGGATATATAAATGAAATAAAAAATTTAACTTATAATGAATTATTTCATAACAGCGAATTCTGGGATTTGTATTATGATTCTTTATTATAATTATAAAACATTTAGAAATTTATTATCTTCTTAATATATATAATGGAAAGTTTAAAAAAAATAGTATTAGATAAACGTAAAGTTCGCCCTTCGACATGGAGCACTTATCAAAGAACAATAAATGAATTGTCACAAAAATTAACTAAATCAGAATACAAAAATACTGATATGTTAAAGAAAAAAAAAGATGTTACTGAATTTCTTGATAGTGTAGGTAAATCAAAGAAAAGATTGTTATTGTCTGTGATATTATTGCTTCTCTCACCCGCCTCACGCAATGAACCCACCAAAAAGAATAAAGTTTTATATGAACATTATAAAAATCTGCTGGTTAATTCACAAGCAGATTACATGAATGGACAACGTGAACAAAAAAAGAATATAAAACAATCTGAAAACTGGGTAGAAATGAAAGACTTATTAAAGGTACAGAAAAAATATGGCAATGAATTAAGAAAAAAAGGTTATAAACAGAATTCGAAAGAATTAAAAGATAAAAAAGACTTAGACTTAATGCAAAAATACTTAATTTCAAGTATTTATTTACTACACCCCCCGCGTAGATTAGAATATGCAGATACAAAAGTAGTAAACAATAAAGAGTATAACAGTTTATCAGACCAAGAAAAGAAAGATAATAATTATTTGGTTGTTGTATCAAGGAATAAGAAGTTTTTTTCTTTCGGTACTAATGCTGTAAAAAGCAGTACAGTAGAAGACGTGATTAAAATACCATTGGATAGGGGTCTTAACTCTGTTATAAATTTGTGGTTAAATTTCAATGATACTGATTATTTATTAATGAATTTTTCTGGCAATAAAATGTCACAAAATGCATTAGGTAAATACTTGGTAAAAGTCTTTTCGCCAACAGGTAAGAAAATATCGGCTAACATGTTAAGACATATTTATTTATCTGACAAATATAAGGATGAAGCAAGTATAGCAGAGAAAGAAGAAACCGCAAAAATGATGAATCACAGTACTAAAACTGCTGAATCTATCTATATTAAAAAGGATTAGTTGTTTATAATACAGTTCTTTTTATTTTTTTAACAAGTTTTAGTATCTGTTAAAAAAATAATTTTGTTATAAAACATAGGAAACATAGGAAAAACCCCATTTTTTCATTTGCTAGAATAACTTTCTTTTTTTCGGAGCCCCAAAAAAAAGATATATTCTAAGGCTGTAAAAGCGGGGTTTTTCCTATGTTATCCTATGTTATAGATATTATAACGCATTTTTACAATTGATACATTTAAATATTAATTAAGAAATTATAATATATAGTATAATTATAATATAATGTCAAGTTGGATTACTCACGTAAAAGCATATGCTAAAAAGAATAAAGTTTCATACAAACAAGCCATGAGTGCGGCTAAAAGTTCTTACAAAGGAAAAAGTGCAGGTGCAAAAACTGCTACTAAAATGAAATCAACGGTACCCGCTAAGAAAAGAGGGAGACCTGCTAAGGCAAAGATGGAAACTGCTGAACTAGGTGGTAAAGAAGTAAAATTTAAAGGTGGAGCATTACACGCTGCTTTAAAAACTCCTAAGGGTCACACTTTTAAAAGAGCAACATTAAATAAAATTCAAAAGGTTGCAGTAGGTGACGAATTTGAATTTTTAGGAAAGAAAAGAAAGATGACAACTAAACTAAAAAAGCAAGTAACACTAGGTCTGAACCTCATGAAAAAATAGGTACACAACGTAGTTAAATATAAAACCATATAAAGATTTATAAACTATATTATATATATATATAATGAATAAAATTAATATCGAATTGAATGAACAAATTGAATTATTAAAAAACATTTTAACAGCACAAAAAATTAATAGAAAAAAATATTGTAGTAAATATCAGAAATCAGAAAAAGGAAAAGTAGCACAAAAAAAGGCAAATGCAAAATATAGAAAACCTACCGGAAACCCAAGAGGTAGACCCAGAAAAGAAATCATCACAAAATAGATAAAAACAATCTTTTTTAATTAATTATTTACATTAATTAAAAAATATATAGTTGATTTTCTTAAAAATCTAATCTTACATATAAACCCCAGTCATAATATTCTTTCGGTACAACAACACCTTTTTTTAATATCAACTTATTTTTTATAAATGGTTTATAATTAACTTGATGATGTACCTTTTTAAATTTAATAGTACCTTTGACAACATCCGGATGTTGTTTAATCAAACTATCTAATTTTTTTTGTAATCCATCATCTTTATAAATAGTGTCTGTATTACCTCCTTTACATGAAAGAGTAGTCATTTTATGACATAAGAATTGATACATTAAAACAGTAGGTAAACCCTTTTTTAATATCCTAAGTGATAAATCGGTATCTTCATTATATCTACCTCTCCATAGTACACCACCTAATACATCTTTTAATTTAGTCGAAATTAACATACAAGAATAAATTCTGGTATTAAGTCCACATAAAGTTCTTCTTTTTGAAATATCGGGACAAAATGAATAATATTGTAATCCACATAAATGCAAATTTTCATATCTATCCGAAAATTCCTCCGTTATTCTAAAAATTAAAGGTGTTCTCATTTCGATTCTTGTATTTTTATAAAAACGATAAAAACCATTCATATTATCATCAAGACACCAATATTTTAGAGTACCCTTCATACTTTTTTTCACTTTTTTATCAATCCAATTTCTAACAGGAATAGAACCCTTACCCAAATTATCATATTTTTTATTCATCACTAATAAATTGACATGTTCTTTCAAATCTTTTTCATATAATTTCTTTTCACAATGTTCAATTACTAAATAATGTTTAATTTTACATTTACTTAAATAATCACTGGTAAACCTTTTTTCATATCTTCCTTTCGAAATTACAAAGATAGGGTATTTATTAATTTGTTTATCCATAGGTAGATTAGAAGTCCAAAATGATTGTTGATGTTTGAACATGGGTTTATGAGGGTAAAAATCACTATTTCTTTTAAGATACTCTCTATTGATAGTTTTATAAAACTGTTTTTTATCATCTTCTTTTGAAAATTGAATTTTTAATATAGGATACGTATCCGGATGTGTTAGGTACTGAGGTAATCCACCCCAATCACAATTATACGGATTCTCTAAGGGTAATTCATAATAAATTTTAATAGTTTTTCTAGTCTCATTTAATTTTTTTAAAATAATATTCATATTTTTATCTGTATCACATCTAAATTTTATAGTTTGGTATGGTTTAGTAGTTTCTTCACCAAAATGCAAAAATGATTTCATTATATACATATATAACATATTAAATGTTTAAATGGTTTTTTATTTAATTATATATATATATAAATTTTATTAAAAACCATATAAAGATTTATAATGTTATAGATATATATACAATGATTAATAATAAAAATCTATGGAATTTAAAAACTTCAAATGATACGGATAGTATCTTTAATGATTATTATGCAACTAATGAACCCGTTAATGTTGCAAAAATACATGAAGTATTAAAATCTGGTTGGAATCACTACTATAATGAGGATAATACCCATCAAGAATGGGCAGAGAAAGTAAGTTATACAAATGCGGTCACACATTTAAAAAAAATAATGAATAATGTAAAAGATGGAATGGTGAATACTAATTTAAAAATTAATAATGTTAATGGAATCGGTAGAGCAAGTTATAAAAATTTCATATCATTATCATCATTACCAAGAGCATTGAGACAATTATTATCTTTGGGTCTGTATAAAGATTATGACATAGATAATTGTCATTTTTCAATTTTATATAATATATGTAAAAAAATGAAGATTCCTAAATATGAATATGCAAATATAGAAAAGTATTGTACAGAAAGAGAAGAAGTATTAAAAAATTCGGTTGAAATGCATTATGGGAAAGAATTAAATGAAGAAAAATTTAAAGAATGTAGAGGAAAAAACAAGACATTATTTATTATAATACAGTTTATGGGTTCATATGATAAATGGATGAAAGATAATAATATTGATGAAAATAGTATTGACCCATTTATTCCTATATTAAAAAATGAGATTCAATCACTTATAAACACATATATAATACCAAATAATAAAGGGTTATATAGTAGAATAAAACAAGATATAGCAAAAAAGAAAAAGAAAGCAGAAAAAACACATACACCATTTTATAAAAATCCACTCGGTTCTTTATCATCACAATTTACACAACATTATGAAAGAATAATTATTGAAACAGTTTTAACAACATTAAAAAATAAAAATAAAATTCAGGGAAATAGATTTATTTATATGTTTGATGGTTTTCAATTAACTAACTCAGATTCTGAAAATATAACATGTAAAGAAATAAAAAAAATAGTAAAAAATCAATTAGGTTTTAAATTAGATTGGTCAATAAAAGAAATGGATGAAGGTGAGGCATTGCAAACTAAAATTAATTTAATATTAAAAGAAAGGAAACAGAAATTATTACATCCACCAGAATTTTTAGATGAATTTACAGGTGATTATTTTAAAAAGATAAAGGGTAACTATATTTTAATGAAAGATTACTTCGAACAATTTATATGCTTTGTAGAATTACCCGAACCCTTATTTTGGAAGATAGAAAATATAATTGAAATCGACCATAGTACGGATGATGTCAAATATCAAAAGAAAATAAGTCATTTGACAAAACAACAATTAAAAGAAATTTATGGTAGATATGGTTCAGGTTCATTTACTCAACAAGGAAAAGAAAAGAAATTTTTAGATTGTTGGTTAGATGATGAAGATATTAGAACTTATAAATGTTTAGATTTTTACCCTAGAAATTGTGATTTCAACCAAATAACAAAAGGTAAACATTATTTAAATACATTTTGTGGGTATCCTGACTTTTTATTTGATGATAAGTTAAATAAAGAACCACAAATGATTAATAAAATAATTAAACCCTTTCAAGATGTATTAGTAAATGTACTAGGAGGGGACAGAATGGATATGGAACATTTCGAAATGCTATTAGCATATAAAATCAAATATCCTGCTAAGAAACAACCATACACAATAGTAATAATGGGTTTAGAAGGTGAAGGAAAAAATGTGGTATTAGATGTATTCGGAAATATAGTGGGGCAAGAACATTATATCACAACTTCAAAAATTGGTGATATATGTGATACACATGCAGAAGGCTTATATCATAAATTAATAGCAAATATGAATGAAATGGGCTTCGGTGATTCGGAAAAATATGCAAATGTTTTAAAGTCATTATGTTCAGAAAATACCATGATTATTAATCCTAAGAATGTTAGACCATTCAAGATACATAATCATGCATTATTAATTATTACAAGTAATGAAAACCTGCCCATTAAACTCGATATAATGAACTCTGACAGAAGGAATTGCATTTTTAAAGGTAATGGTCATAATATCGCAAAATATAAAGGTAAAGGTGTATGGAAAAAATTGGTCGAATATTTTAAGAAAGAACAATTTTTAAAATCATATTATGATTATTTAATGAGTTTAGATATTGATTCTTATGATTATACACTTGCAAAAAGAAATAATGAACAGAAACCAGCATACAATTCAGTTGCCCAATATTTTTATCCTGCTGAGTTATTATTTTTCAAAGATTTTATTAATTTAGGTATGTTTACATCAGAAGAAGAAGAAGAAGAAGATAGTACAGACGAAGATACAGACTTATTACCTACGGGTTATTCTTATTTTCCTGATTCTTCTTTATGGACATGTACACCAGAAAAACATTATTATGAATATAAAGATTTTACTTCAAATAAATCATTTAGATTGAAAGAATTATTATCTACATTTAAATCATGGTGTAAAAGTAATGGTTTTGGATATTCGAGTGAAAAATCATGCAAATCTTTTAGTAATAAGATATTTAATTTAAAATTACCATTAGTAAAAGCAACAAATAATAAAAATCAAACAGTAGTGAAATTTATACCATCCGATTTATTATTAAATTTATATAATAAAAAGATTGTTGATTTGAATACTAAGTTAGATTGGTTTAATAATATTACGAAATTAAAAATTATTAATTCTGAAAAGAATGGTTCTGCTCAAATAAAGATAGATGATATTGGATTAATTGATTTCGAAATTTAAGGTATTTCTTCATCATCCTTTTTTTCTTCAATAGCAGTTTTAACCATATCTTCTGCTTTATTAACTAAACATTTAGAACCTTGGATTAAACATAATATAGCATGTAAAAGTCCATTTGGTTTTTTTTTTAAAAGTGGTAAAATTTCAGAAATTATAAACATGACACCAAAAATATAAGTGGTGTATTCATACCCATTACCTGTTGACTCAATATTAACTAAACTTGAATTCATTTATATATAAGATATATATAAATAAATTTTTTATAATTATATTTAAATTATTTTTTCTTTGACCGTAGATTATAAACTTTTTTAATCTTGGATTTTTTCTTTTCTTCAACACCAAACATTTCTTTTTGAGAAAATGTATTTAATTTTTTTGTTGAATCTTCAATTTTTTTTAAATTAAGAACTGGTTTTTTTTCTTTTGTTTTTAAAGTATTTAAATTTTGAAAGACTTTTGACATTTAATTATTAATGAGAAAAAAAAATATCTAATCTATAATTAAATGTCACTAATAGTTTTGAATTCAAAAGGCAATGACCCGGAGCACTTTACGAATAGTTGTTCAAGTGGGATAAAAATTCCAAGGAATGCAGAAATATCGCTAGTATCTTCAAATGTACAGCATCGTTATGTAGCAGTCGACCAACAGATTATAGAAGCAGGTAATAATTCTTTTGTATTTGGGATAGGTTCAGGAAAAAATCCAGGAACTACAACAAGAATAGCAGGAATTGATTATACACCACATCTACCATATGCTATTAAATTAAAAACAGCAGGGAATAGATATCCAATCGTGCTGGATGGTCAGACACAAATAATTGATTTCTTAGAAGAACAAGTAAATGATACAGATAATATACTAGCATCAAATTATACGGGTGTTGGTGTAGGATTAGGAGCATGGCAAGTTACTGCATCGGCTGCACCAACTACTGCTCTTACTATCAAATGTACAGGTACGGTACCAGATAGAACCGTAGAACAGGGCGATACAAAAGTAGCCGATATAGTAGGTGGTCTAGGTTATGATAACACAGCAGGACCTAATAATACAACTGACCCATTTAATGGGAAAATCGAACAAGGGACCGTATTGTTAGACGGCGGTGTAGTTTTTAAAGGTTATGGTTATGCCATCGATAAAAGACCTATATGGAATACTAATAATTATACTGTTCAGGGTACATGGGCTAATAATGCAGGAAATAGCGGTGCAATTGGAGGTGGTACATATTGGGATTTTTCACCCACAATGGGAGCAGGTGAAGAATTTGAATCAATAAAAGGTATGAGAGGTGGTTTATTAGAATCAGGTTTAACAGGATTAGACCAACCAACAAATTCAAATAATCATTTATTTACCCCCTTGACTGGTGGTTCAAATTATGCTGTATGGTGGGAAGTTACTGCTTATAGAAGTACAGGAAATATAACAATAAGTTTTTATTATAGAGATGTTACATCAACACAAGGTTTAAGAAAAGTACCAGGTGTAGCAGTAGAATCTCATAAATTTGGAGAAATAACACAACCAGTTGCAAATGGAGCAAGTCCAAATTTTAGAATATGCATGAGATGTAATACAATAGTCATAGGCATCGCTCCTGCACAAATTGCATATTGCATAGATGTCGGATACGCAAGAGCAACATCTGCTGGGGTTCTATCAGCAATTCTACCGGCAACAGATAATGGAGAACCAGGATTTATAAAAATTACTGACCCATTTGCAAACGATGGAGAACAAGGAAGTGCTACGGCTTTCAATCTATATCAACGATTACCATTAAGACAAGGTTTTTCTATTCCTTCGAGTGCTTCACCAGTACTTCGAAAATGGTTTGGCACAACACATCATGATGTACTAAGAAGAACAGCACCAACTGCAAATATTTCAAGATGTGTATTTTCTACACAAAGACCACTACAAAATGATTATCTGTCGTATAAACCTGATGCACATCTTCAATTTCTAGCAAATAAAGCAACCTTAGGTGATACATTTGGATGTTATAATTTTACAGGTTGGGAAATATTATCAGGTACAGAATTATTTACAGGACCAGGCCTCATAACTGCAAATATAAACACTGTTACACCATATAATGACTGTTTAGTTGTACAATGTCCAACACTTCAATTAAATGGTTTATTAGGTAATCAAAATGGTGACGTAAGAACAGGAACTAATACAATCAGTGCAGGAGGAAATCCGGCACCAGTTTTAGGAGTGATTCCGGCACCAAATACAGTAATGGGAGGTGAACAAGGACAGAGAGGTGACAGAAGGGCATTTTTTGCTCAACCTGTTGATAATTGGATTTCTCTCAATAATACTACACCTTATGTAATTAATCAATTAGAAATAAAAATTACTGATGCATTAGGAAGTAAACCAAATAAATTAGATGGTACATCGACTATCGTCATTAAAATAAGAGAACATAAAAGAACGGCAACAGTAGTTCAAGGTGCCGGCTCAAATCCACAACCAATTAATTATTTATAAATATAGTTTAGTTTTATAACAAACATTATTTTTTTATAACAAATTTACTTTTTGTTATAAAAATTAAAATCTAATTATATTATATATGTCAAACTTTAAAGTAGCAGAGAAAATAGACCCTCTTGGAGATTTAAACGATTTATCGATTCTTCCTGAAATTCCAATGAGTAAACCAAATGTTGAATTAGTAATAGAAAAAGAAACTAAACATGATAACGTATTTTATAAAAAACCACAAATCAAAGATATTGTAATTGATGATGAAATACCGGATGAATTAGAAAGTAATATAGAAGATATTAAAATTAAGGAAGAAGAACCAGAAAAAAAGAAAAGAGGTAAGAGGGGTAAAGATACTAAACCAAGAAAGAAAA
>TARA_R110000744_G_scaffold13677_6_pt1 | contig 25195 bp, 30 predicted proteins | sample TARA_R110000744 | Tara Oceans TARA_R110000744 (sample SAMEA4398083) | marine metagenome | biome: Polar Biome; feature: [DCM] deep chlorophyll maximum layer (ENVO:01000326); material: water (ENVO:00002006), including particulate matter (ENVO:01000060) such as... | depth 36 m | reverse complement strand
TACACTCAGAACCATATGAAAGGTATCATATAGAGAAGCAGTTTTCTGGGGTTCATGAGTTTAAACCAGAATATAGGGGAGATTGTTATACAACAGAATTTGAAGATAGTCATCCCCTAGCAATCCAAAATAATATAACAGCCTTAAGAGAAAGAATCGAGAACGAGCTAAATGATTGACAATAAAATAATCTATGACAAAGACAACCTAAAAGAAAGTCTAGATGAGTTCTACAGCCTGTATGAAAAGAGACCGATAGATGACAATCACGGTGGTATGACCTCTTCTCATTTGTTTAATACTTGGTATGCTCTTCGACAGTTGAAACCTAAATTGGTAATTGAAAGCGGTGTGTGGAAAGGTCTCGGTACCTGGATAATAGAGCAAGCTCTACCAGAAGCTAAAATTATTTCAATCGATGTTACTTGGCAACACCTAGAATACCAGAGTCCAAACTCTATGTATCTAGACCAAGATATGACTCTATATGACTGGGAAAGAATGTTTGCAGAAGCCGAAGAAGAACATGGGATAGTAAAAAGTGATATCCTGGTTTTTTTGGATGACCATCAAGATTTTCCTAGTAGACTAAAGTTCCTCTCAGATCTAGGGATACAATCAATTCTTTACGAAGACAATTACCCCCCTTCTCAAGGAGATACTTTATCTCCAAAGAAAATCCTTGCTTGTCAAGATTATGTTATGGATTATGCTGGCGACAGACATCATCACCAATACTCTTACGAATATTATGATATGTTCACTAGCTTAGTGGAGACATACCAAGAACTACCTCCAATATATAAAACTGATCAAACACGCTGGGGAGATCCTTGGACAGAAGATAAATATCCTACTAAAGAACCTCTAATGAAACTGGAAGAACAATCTGTATATCCAATATTTGCAGAAGAAGCAAAAGGATATACCTGGATTTGCTATATGGGGCTAAAAAATGAAACATAAAATAATCTATTTTCACATAGGGAATTCAGAGTTTGTCGTACAGTCTATAAAACAAACTCATCACTGGAATCCTGATTCCGATATCTATCTGATCGGTGATATCCCCCCTGAAGGAACTAAGGATATAGTAAAGTTCTATGACTACCAGGATTTGATTTGTCAATCTGGTAGTAACTTTATGAAGAACTTTGTAAACCTCAGTTCAAATAATGCAGATTTTGAAAAGATATGTATTTTCAGATGGTTTGCTATCAAGGAATTATGCCGAAAAGAGAATATAGAAAAAATCTTCTATATGGATTCGGACATCATGTTATATTGCAACTTAGAAGAAGAGCTATCCAAATTCCAAAATACTCGATATGCCCTATCTAATGGTTCTTCCGCTGCTGTTTTTTGCGTCAATGATATAACTGTTCTAGAGGATTATTGTCGATACGTAGATGGTTTTTATGACGACTCACAGGTAAATAACACTTTTACTTTGAGGGAACACACCAGATTATTTGCACATATCCGAGAAGATATAACTTCCTTTTATACTAATCGGACAAAGTTTAAATTACCTGGCGGGGTTTGTGATATGACTTTTTGGGGTGAACTTAAAAAGGTCGATGATCCTCTAATGGTGGGAGAGATATCTGGAGTTCGAGAAAGAACTACGTTTGATCATAACATAAACGCTCCGGATTTCTTCGAATTTGAAAATGGTAAAAAGAAAATAAGCTGGGAAAATGGGCAGCCTTATGTTTATAACACTTATCTAAAAGACAAGATCCGTTTTAACAGTTTACATTTTCAAGGCTATGATTCAAAAGTATTGATGAAGAAGCACTGTTCTTATGAGTAGACCAATCGTATGTGTTAGCCCAGATCTGACCTTATCGGAAGATGTTGCTATCGTTGGGTCGGGCGGTATAGCCAATAAACAACTTATCGGTTATAACGGAGTTCTGCGGAATATCTCCAGAGGAGATAGAATCGACGACCACGCCGACATCATAAGATTCAACAGGGCACCTACTAAAGGATATGAGGATATAGTAGGATCTCGAACGACTCTTAGGGTGACGAATAATCATGTGTTCAACAACAATGATATCGCTAACGAGGGGTATACTGACCAGCCCAAAGATTTTATCCGAGAGTTGAAAGATAGTCGAATATTATATATTGCTGAAGACACTGGTCCCTGGAATAATCGGGACTCAAATACCGACCCAAGTACTGATCTTTATTTATATGACTGGTGGGGTACATATGGCTCTCTTCGCCAAGCAGCATCATTACCTAGCGATAAAAACTTGTCAGTTGGTATGGTAATGATGTATTTGTGTATAGCCTCTGGCATCACACCAACTCTATATGGGTTTGGCATAGAAGCTTCTGATCCCAGGGACCATTATTGGGAAGACCGACCCCCTGCTAGTGGTGTACACGATATTGGTAAAGAAAAGAATATTTTGAAAGATTTGGCAAGAAAAAAGAAGATTAGGATCTCGGCACTATGCTAATATATGTAGATATCGATGAAACAATTTGTACCTTATCAGGTCAGGACCCTGAAAAATTAGATTATTCTAAATCATCTCCCATAATTGAAAATATTACAGCGGTAAATAATCTATATGATGCTGGTAATACTATCATATATTGGACAGCCCGTGGAACTAAAAGCGGCATAGACTGGAGTGAGACCACTCAGAGACAGTTTTTATTGTGGGGCGTTAAGTGCCATGATCTACAGTTCGGCAAGCCAGCATACGATCTTTTTATTTGTGATAAAGTGCTCAACAGCCGCAGGTGGGAAGAGGAAATGAAAACGAAACCTAGGACCTAAAAAAGACTATACAATTTCTTTATATATGGTATTATACATCAGTAATAAGAAAGGAATGCCATGTTGTATATTTTTGAGATGGCCAATAACCATCAAGGGAGTGTTTCACACGCTAAACTAATCATTGATAAGTTTTCTAGCGTTGCCAAAAGCAGTAAAATCAACGCCGGGATCAAATTCCAATTTAGACAGTTGGATACATTTATCCACCCTGACTACCACCAATCTGATCTGAAATTTGTAAAGCGTTTCAATTCTACCAGACTTGATAAAGATCAATTTTCTGAAGTGATTGAATATGCTCGATCAAAAGATTTGAAAATTATTGCTACCCCTTTCGATAATGAATCTATCCCTTGGCTATCAGATTTGAATGTTGATATCGTCAAAATTGCAAGCTGTTCTTGCGATGACTGGCCTCTGCTAAAAGAGGTGGCAACAATCAATAAAAAGATAATTATCTCTACCGCTGGCGTAGACATTGACCATCTCCAGAAGGTTCATAATCTCTTTGACAAGAATCAACGTGATTTTGCGTTTATGCATTGTGTAGGCGAATACCCTACCCCACCTAGTACGGCAGATATGTTAAGGATCACTAGATTGCAAGAACAATTTCCTCATAACGAGATAGGATTTTCAACTCATGAGTCTCCACTAGAAAAATCACTAGCACCAACAGCGGTTGCGATGGGATGTACAATTATAGAGAAGCATGTTGGAGTTGCAACAGACACTGTAGGTCTGAATGAATACTCAAACAGCCCACAACAAATGCTGGAACAAATAAAAGAGATTCAATATGTTGAATCTGCCTTGAGAGGCAAGAGCACCATTCAGAAGAGTACTCTCAAAGATCTAAAGCGTGGCGCATATCTCAAGAGGGATATACCCTCAGGTGAAAAGATTTCCTATGATGATCTATACTTTGCACTTCCAGTAATAGAAGGTCAGGCTGACGCATCAATGGCTGATAACGAATGGGGCTGGATCAAGCGAAAGGACAACGTAGTAGGAAAAACTTTGACTAAAGGACTTTCTGCCAATGAGCCTTTACTACTTGAATCATTAGAAGACACTACCATACCTTCTGGGGCAATGGAAAGTCTCAAAGAGCAAGTTATCTCGCTGCTGAACACTGCCAACGTGACAATAACTTCTAAAGATAGCATCGAGCTATCATGTCACTATGGAATTCAAAACTTTCTTAATACTGGCGCAGTCATTATTGATAAAGTTAATAGGCAATACTGCAAAAAAATCATTGTAATGCTCCCTGGTCAAGCTCATCCTGTGCATCATCATATTAAGAAGGAAGAAGCATTTGAGTTATTGCACGGCGATTGTAAAATTTCTCTGAATGGCAAGGAAAAAAATCTTGTCAAAGGAGTTCCACAATTGATTCCAAGAAAGGTTAATCATTCCTTCAGGACAGAAGGTGGGTGTGTAGTTGAAGAGATTTCCACAACGCACCATAGAGGTGATTCAGTTTACGAGGACCCCAGGATCAACCAACTTGAGGTAGCTGATAGGAAAATAAAAATAACGTTTTTTGGGGACGATAAATAATGATGAATTTGGATAATATAAGAACCCGCCTTCAAGGACCTGTCTTTCCAACAATCACGCCCTTCAAAGAGGGACCGGGTTATGAAGTTGATCATGAAGCCCTAAAAGATTACATAGATTTCTTGTATGACTCTGGTGCTAGAAACTTCTATGTTATGACCTATAACGGACGATTTAGTCTATTGTCTTGGAAAGAAATGATGGAAGTAAACGAAACGGTCGCCCGTCACGTCAAGCAAAAAGACAGTGATTGCGTGGTCATCGTAGCTGACCCAATGACAAACCCCACTAGCGTTAGTATAGAGTTTGCACAGCACGCAGAAGAAGTAGGTGCTGATGTTATAAGCTGTATTTTTATGGAGCGCCACCATCATGATGATCAAGTATATGATCACTTCAGAGCAGTAGCTGATAGTACCAATATTGGCATCTTGATCCACGAGCAACTACTTGATAGTATCCACGGTAGTTGCTTATACCCGATTGAATTATTGGACCGCCTTGCCGATATCCCAAATGTAATTGCCCTTAAGGAAGATAGCAAGCAGCCCTTGTACACCGAAAAAGTACTGAGTGCTGTATCTGATCGCCTAAGTGTGATCATTTCAGGAAGAGGCAAGAGACAGTTTATACACTTCAACAATATGGGGTGCCAAGCTCACTTGGTTGGGGTTGCTAGCTTTATTCCAAAGGTTGCTTTCTCTTTCCATAGGGCATATGAAGCTAACGATAAGAAAACTGCTTGGGGTATCATCAATGAGCTAGAGCGCCCATTCTTTGAAATAGGGATGAAGTACGGCTGGCACCCAGTCCTGAAGAGTGGTATGAATATTTTAGGTGTAATGTCTCGGGCTGAGCGCCCGCCTTTGTGTTCACTGTCTGACGTTCAGCACGCCGAAGTAGAATCTGTGATCAGTGAGATGAAGAAATCAGAATACTGGGAGTCATAGAAAATGAGAAGAGTCGCAGTAATTCCTGCCCGAGGTGGTTCTACACGCTTAAAGGACAAGAATATATATCCAGTAGCAGGAAAGCCTCTAATCAGGTGGATCACTGAGACAGTAGTAGAAAGTGGATGCTTTGACAAAGTTATTATTTCTACCGATAGTCAGGAGATCTGGTCTGCTGTTTCGGATCTACCTGTTGAACGCCATCATCGCCCCGCCGAACATGCCACAGTCAGAGCTACAGTTTTAAAGGCAATGATGAACCTGATGCACACCATGGACGACAAATATGATGTTTTTGCTTATTTTCTACCAACTAGTCCACTGACTAGCGTTGAGGATATAAGAAAAGGGATGCAATTACTGACAGAAGATGTAGATTCGGTTGTGAGCATGGTTGCAATGCCTGAACCGATTCAGAAAGCTTGTATTCTCCAAGGAGATTGGGTCATACCCGTGTTTGACAACCTCACAGCCGGTCTTACTAACAGTAAATTTATTAAAAAGTACCACACTCCCAATGGTTCTTTCTATTTTTCCTGGTGGGATAAATTAGTAGAAAACGAAAACTTCTTCAAAGGAAGTGTAAAAGGTGTTTTACTGCCTCCGGAGAGAGCATCAGACATTGACGACATCAATGATATCAAACTGGCTGAATTAGCTATACTGAATAACATAGGAGAATAAAATGAAGAAAGAGTTTCTAAACCTAGGAAAGCAACCTATTGCGAATGGGTTTTTATATAAAGAGGATATATCAAATGAATTTTTCTTTGACCTCAGGGTAGTATTTGACGAGGACACTAAATTAGTCTCTCTCAAAAACTTCGTAAAGCCAGAAATGATGTTCAACGACGAATATGTCTATGTCTCCTCAATGTCACAGACGATGAGAGAACACTTTCAGGGTGCCTCTGACATATTTAAATATAGGTTTAATCCCAAGAGGGTATTAGAGATAGGTAGCAACGATGGCGTCTTTATAAAGAACTTTGAGCCTCAAGGTACCATTGCTGTAGAGCCTTGCAGTAACTTTGCAAAACTAACCAACGACCAGGGGTATCATACATACTCTGATTTTTGGGATACAACGCTGTCATCTCAAATTGTACAGGATAACGGGAAACAGGATCTAATCTTTTCAGCGAATTGTATGTGTCACATGCAAGACTTGGAAGATGCTTTTCGGGCAGTATCTAACTGTTTGTCAGATGATGGTGTTTTTGTTTTCGAAGACCCATCTCTGGAGAAAATGATCTCCAGAAATTCTTATGATCAAATCTATGATGAACATGCTCATATTTTTTCTGTAATTGCCTTAGACAATCTCCTAAGCGAACAAGGTTTACAAATATTTGACGTTGAGAATCTGTCGGTACATGGCGGCTCAAATCGTATATATGTCAAAAAGGCTGACAACACTTCATTGGTGGTAAAGAGGTCGGTATTTGAAAATATCAAACTAGAAAGAGAGTCTGGTCTTGATAAATTTGACAGGTTTGCTAAGTTTGCAGACTCTGTTAAGCAATCCAAAGAAGAGTTACTATTCTTACTGAAGAAGTATAAGGACCAGAATAAAAAGATTGTTAGCTATGGTGCTACTTCTAAATCTACAACCGTGTTCAACTATTGCGGCATAACTTCAGAACACATAGACTATATTGTGGATACTACCCCTCACAAACAAGGTAAGCTATCCCCTGGTGTACATATCCCGGTGATTTCGCCAGAAGATGGTTTTGATGAATTGGTTGATATTGCTTTTTTGGGAGCCTGGAACTTTACTAAAGAGATAGTGTCAAAAGAAAAAGAATTCCTTGAGCGGGGAGGAAAATTTATCACTCACGTTCCCAAAGTAAGTGTTTTATAGTGCAATTTCACGAAGATGATAGAGCCCAAAGATTATTTGATATATTCCCTGAAGTAAACGGGCAAATAAATATATCTCATGTAAACTCTACTGACCACATAGTTGCTTGGCATAAGCACAAAATTCAGACCGACTATTGGTTTTGCGTAAAAGGATCTTTTAAAGTTGGCCTTGCTGAACCTCAGGAGGATGGAACATATAAGGTCCGATGGGAATACATCTCTGATAAAAGTCCACGCATCATTGAAATCCCTCCGGGAGTGTATCATGGGTACAGGGCATTACAGGGTGAATCTATAATCTTATATTACCTTGATCAAAAATATTCCGCAGACGATGAATGGAAGGTGTTACCGGGTCATTTCGGCGAAACCTGGAATACAGTAAGCAAATGAAGATGAAGACCTTAGAGGATGTGAAGTATATAAATTTTACTTCTCACGATGCCGATGGATCCCTCGTAGCCCTGGAAGAGAACAACGAGATACCCTTTGAGATAAAGAGGATTTTTTATGTAAAAGGGGTCAAGACACTAGACTATAGGGGTTGCCATTCTCATCATAAAACAGAGCAAGTATTGGTGTGTCTAAATGGAAAGGTAACGGTTGTGTGTCACGATGGTACTTCCGAAGAAAAATATGTACTTGACAAACACACAAAAGGATTGTATATTCCAAATGAGGTATGGGACTCGCAGGTATATCATTCTAGCGATACTATCCTTTTAATACTTTCTAATACAAATTATGACAAAGAAGATTACATAGAAAATTTTGATGATTTTTTGAAGGGTAAGCAAAAGTGAAAATCACAAAGATAGAAGCACCATTCCCAGCAATATCAATAGACGATTTTATTCCGTCACCTGCTTTAGTCAGATCTGCTGCTGAAAGTTTCTCTAGCTTAAAGAGTGATGATTGGGTAAAATATGAATCAAATTCTGGGCAGGTTCAATGCTGCTCCAAGGTCCCCCGAAAATCTACCCCTGAATCCCTTTTGGTAATGGATTATATCGCTACTCACTTCGACCCTAGCAAATACTTTGAAGAGGAAACAGAAGATATTTTTCCAGATATATCTCATTATGGCGGGGGGATGATGCTAACACCAAACACCAACGGAGAAGGTGGTTTTCTGGGTATGCACGTTGACGCAGAGATCCATGGAATTCATAATAACTGGAAGAGAGAATATAGTGTAGTTCTATGTATTTCTGAAGAATATGATGATTCATTCGACCTTATACTTGAGAATGAATCTGGGGTCCAGGCTAGGCTTCCATACAAGTTCAATAGACTCAATGTTTTTAAGTGTTCCGACCAATCCTGGCACGGCGTAAAAAAACTTACTCAAGGGTACGAGAGAAAAACTTTAGGTGTAATGTATTGGTCTAAAATAGATCGACAGGACATCACAGAGTCAATGACGAGGGCAAGGTTTCAGAAAGACACAAAATGAAAATATCACTTTGTGTATATGGGTCGATTGGGTATAACCTTTTCAACTATTGCATAAAGCAAGATCGCCAAATTGAACTTGTCGTTGTTAAGGAAAAAGATCCTTGGGCTGAGAAAACCATAAAGGAATGCGAGCAGAGTCATATACCTTACTATGTTGTCAAAAATATAAACACTGATCATATAAGCTCTGCCCTAAAATCTTCTTCAATAGATCTTTGTCTTTTGCTGTGGTGGCCTGATATTATAAGAGAAAAATTATTAGATTCGGTGAATATAGGGTTTATAAATCTCCATCCAAGCTTGCTCCCATATAACCGAGGTATGAACCCTTACTATTGGTCTATTGTAAATGATACACCCGCAGGAGTTTCTATACATTTTATAGATTCTGAAATAGATGGTGGCTCTCTCTTATACCAGAAGAGAATAGAAACTTCGATTACTACTACGGGGGAACAATTATATGAACTCAATAAGAAAGCAATCGTTAGGTTATTCATGGATAATTACCAGGAAATAATAAACATTAGCGAAGTTCCCGATACTTTAGATGTTACAGGGTATCCTATTCATTATCTTAAGGACTTAAAGATACATTCTCAGATAGATCTAGACAAATCCTATACAGGTAGGGAAATTATTGATATAATAAGGGCAAGAACATTTGAGAATGGAGAATCTTCTTACTTCCTGTACAAAAACAAGAAATATTTTGTGCGGATAAAAATTGAAGAGGATAAGAAATAAATGCTAAAAAAACCAACCGACCCGATTTATATGTCTGGTCCGAGTGTATCGGAAAAAGACGTTCAACTGGTATCAAATGTATTACGTAACGGCTGGTATGGAGACCAAGCCTATCATTACTGTGAATTATTTCAAGATAAATTTGCAGAATATCATGACCGAACCTTTGGTATAATGACTCCTAACTGTACAACTGCAATTCATTTACTGTTATCTGCATTGGGCATTTCTGAGGGCGATGAAGTTATCGTCCCAGAGTGTACCTGGATTGGCTCTACCGCAGCTATAAAGTGGCTAGGTGCTAAGACTGTATTTGCAGATATAGACAAGGATTCCTGGTGTTTATCACCGGAATCTGTCTTGCAAAATATCACGCCTAACACTAAAGCCATTATTACTGTAAATCTCTACGGTAATATGTCAAACATGACAGAGTTACAGCGCATCGCAGAAGAAAATAATATCCACTTGGTGGAAGATGCAGCCGAGTCATTAGGTTCTAAGTACAAGGGCATAAAATCCGGAAAATTTGGGATAGGATCGGTTTTTAGTTTTCACCGTACTAAAACAATCACTACCGGCGAAGGCGGTATGCTTCTTCTCGACGACGAAAAATTATATGAAAGATGTATGTTCCTGAGGGATCATGGTAGGTCAAGCACTGTGCCGTATTACATCGAAGAGGTGGCTTATAAGTATATGCCCTCCAACATCCAAGCAGCGCTTGGATATGCCCAGTTCCTAAGATTAGAGGAACTAGTAAATATACAAAGAAGACAATTTTCTTTATATTCTACTTTATTGCAAGATATTCCTCACATCTCGTTAAACATCGAGCCAAGTGAAGTACATAATAGTTATTGGATAACGGCTTTGGTTATAGGCGAGCAATATGGCATAGACAAATTTGAGTTGATGAAGCGACTTCATAAATTAGAAGTCCCTTGCCGACCTTTTTTCTATCCCCTATCTAAACTTCCGGCATATAACCAGGAAGAAGAATATAAAGAAAGAAATCCTAATGCATATAGCATCTCTCAGCGGGGAATAAACTTACCCGCAGCGGCCAACCTAACAGAAGAACAGATTTCTTTTGTGAGTGAAGGCATTAAGGAAGTATTGTCCAATGTCTAAAAATGATCTTACAATTATAGTAACAATCCGAGAACGTAGAAATACTTTGCCTCGTATAATGAACTATTATAAGGACTTCCCAGCTACAGTTATTTTTTTGGACAATACTCCTAGCGGGATTTATAAATCTGCTGATATGGCATACCCACACACATATTGCTACGTTCCGGAAAAAGGATATATCAAAAAAATATCAGACTGTCTTCAGGAAATTCAAACAAAGTATTGTATTATTATGTGTGATGACGACTTTCTCACTTATAGCTCCGTCAACCACTCAATTAACTTCTTAGAACAAAATAAAGATTATGTTGCTTGCTGGGGGCAAGAAGTCTCGATCCAGGATAATTTTCTAGTTGCAGAAACTTATGATTATCTAAGTAAATTTTATGCTCCGAGCGATAATCCTCTTGAGAGGGTCACAAACGTATGGAGATATTTTAATGGAGGACTGGTACACAGCTTGTGTAGAACGAAAACACTCAGAAAGGTATTTGATTTCCACACCGAGAACAAGGATCTTGATGCCATCAGATACTTCGATAAAACCTTTTCCTTCTGCCTTGCGGCATTGGGTAATATTAAATGTTTGCCCCTATGCCATATAATGAGAAGTGCTGAAACAGGTTCCCTCTCTCTCTTGATCTCGCCTGATCACAAGGGCTCTATAGACGATTGGAGACCGAATTTACAATTCGGCAAGGATTTTCTAAACCATGATTTAACACCCCTGGCTTCATTGATCAAATCAGATGTTGCCTATATCCACGAATTGCATAAAGATTTGTGTAATGGAATATATCAGAAAGATTTTCATTTCGATTTGATGTCTGAAATATCAACCAGAGCGCAAGACTTCAGAGCTACCCCTGCTCGACAATATAAAATTTCGGGTCGAACTTTATACGCCAGCTATGGCTCGGGTGCCAACTTCGACGGCGAGCGAGGCTATTTTGATAGCTCCTCCCTCAATACCAGTCCCGAGGGATTATATCCAAGTTTTTATACTGGGAGCCATCCTGATCTTGAAATAATAATTAAATGTGTTGACAATTTTCCAATTACCGGAGGAATATAAAATATGAGTAGTGTAAATATAAGACTTAACCTTGGTTGTGCTAGTCGTCTACTAGAGGGTTACACCAATATAGACATGGACTCTTTAGAAGATATAACAAAAAGATATCCAAATCTTATAATAAACAATAAACAGAAATTTTTACAAGGTGATGTATTAAGCCTACCCTTTGAAGATTCTTCTGTTTCTGAGGTTCGTGCTGACGCAATTCTAGAACACATGTCTTTTCTAGAGGAGCCTTTATTTTTCAAGGAAGTCACCCGAGTTTTAAAGCCGGGAGGAATAATCAATATTAGTGTCCCAGACTTTGAGAATATGGTAACTAAGTGGTTAGAGGCCGAGGATAACTGGAAAGATTTTTTCCGTAATGATGACAAAGCTATACAACAGGAACATTGGTTCGGACAATATTCTTATTCCTGGGAAAGCCGCTGGGGATATCTAATTGCTGGCTTTTTTGGCCCTCAAAACGGAGAAGGCCAGTTTCATAAAAATGCCTACACTGAGGCAAAAATCCTTGCTATATACGAAAAGCTAGGCTTTGAAAACACTAGTATAGATCGTTTTTTCTGGAAAGATACTCGCCCAGACCTAATGATTAGGGCAGTGGGATATAAAAAATGAAAGTTATGTTGATGTCTGGAGGCAACGGAAAATTTGCCTCACAAATCATAAAATTCAACACAGAATACAAAATCCACGCCCCTTCTCGTTCTGAGATGGATATAACCGACTATAAGCAGATAACAAAATGGATTGAAAATACAAAGCCAGATACCTTTTTACATGCGGCTGCTTTTACAAGACCAATGAACAAGCACGAAAAATATCCGTTAGAAAGTATAAACACTAACATCGTGGGGACATCTAACATTGCGATGGCTTGTATCCAGTATGGGGTAAAATTAGTTTATATTTCCACGGATTATGTATACCCAGGTACTGTAGGGAATTATAAAGAGGATGACACTCTATCTCCTTATCCAGGCAATAATGATGGCGTCACTAAGTATGGGTGGTCTAAGCTCGGCGGAGAGTGTGCAGTAAGAATGCAGAGTGATTCTTTGATTCTTAGGGTCTGCATGTGTGATCACCCCTTCCCCCACCCCCGTGCAGCTATCGATATTAAAAAAAGTCTTATGTATAATCACGAGGCTGCACAAATTATATTAAAGTTGCTTGAAGAGACCGGAGTCATAAATATTGGGGGCCCGCCACAAACAGTTTACGAGTTCGCCAGTCAATCCAATTCAGACGTTGGAAAAATTCATACATATGAGATTACTGATGTCAAGATAGCCCCAGATACAACAATGAATGTAGATAAGATGAAAAGGATTATTGATCATGAATGATGTTGTTTCACAATTCAGAGAAGTTTGGGAGACCGCCGAAAAAGAGACCCCCAACCCACACTTTCTAAGAAATATTATTATACTAGATGCTGATGAATTTATAAATAAGATTCGTACAGCTAATCAACAGGACATCCTCGAACTAGTTTCTTCAATATACGCCGGTGATGCTTATATTTTGAAGAATGCTGTATCCAAAGAAATTACAGAAAACATAAAAGAAAGAGTAGTAAACTGGTCCGCAACTACCCCCGAAGGATATCAGCCGATGATAGAGGGTTGTACCAACTACCATTCCATTACTGATACGGGCCGAGGACCTGAAGGCGGGTATACTAGTCTAGAACATTCATACGTTTTTTTTAGACACGATAAAGACCCATTATATCTCTTTGATGAGTTCGATAAATACTTTCAAGCAGTAAAAATATTGAGTGGCAACGAACCAAATGCCTTTGTAGGGAACACCCCAATTGACGGAGTAATAGATCGAATTACCTTTATACAATATCCTGTGGGCTTTGGCAAAATAACAACTCACTTTGACCCAGCTAAAACACAGAAGCTTTTAATCGGCGGCATCTTCTCTCAGATAGGTGAACATTATAACTTTGGCGAGAATGGATTTTATTTAGTTGACAAAAATCGTAAAAACATATATTTAGAAAATCTTATTACCCAAGGCGATTTCATTTGCGCCTATCCGACAATGTATCATGGAGTACCTACCGTTACCGGAGATACCGGTTCTGAAATGGGTTGGGATAGTACAGGTGGGCGGTGGTACATGCAGTGTTATAGTCCAGAGTCACACGAGGTAAAAGATCGCCGTTTTGCAAAATCAGTAAGTGATGTTTCCGATGACTGATAACAATTTCTCTATTTTGTTACCACTAAAAGATAGAAGCGCTTATACTCTTCGTTTTTTATCATATTTGAATTGGATTCAATTCCCATATAAAGTAATTATAGCTGACGGTGGCAAAGACGAGAGAATTCCTGAGATATTGTCCAGAAAAGAAAACTTCCCCGCCCTAGAGTATGAATATATCAGATACCCATATGATGCAACTGTAGCAAGTTTCTATAAAAAAATGGCAGATGCAGTATCTCGGATAGAGTCAGCAACGGTAGCAGTTTTAGATAATGACGATTTTATCATTTCAGAGGGAATTTATAAGTGCCTTAAAATCCTCAAGGAAAGCTCCGGTATTAGTTCTGCTCGTGGAGCCATAAATCAGATATCTATATCTCAGGATGTTTTCGGCACACTACAGGTGGCTGAGAATATGTATACAGCCTTTCCAAACTCTATTTCTGATCCAACCGCTGCCGGAAGATTGAAAGATCAGACTGCTCATTTCCACGGCAATTGGCATAATATTACACGCAGTAATCATGTCAAGGCTTGCTGGGAAATGATAAATGAAGTTTCTCCTAGTAATATGCGGTTTACGGAACAACTGACCGGATATTTGAATGCTATCTGGGGCGACGGTCACCGATCCGATTTTTACTGGCTATTACACCAACAGGGACAGCGGATTGAAACTGAGGGTGGGTCCTTGGCAGATCATTACCCCGCTCAGCAAATATGGATAAACTCTGATTATTGGCTAGAAGATTTCAAAAAAATGACTGAAGTTATAGGGGTGTCTATCTCTGAATATGATGATATTAGTGTAGAAGAGGGGATGAGCCTGTTTAGGAAAATCTATCCTCTGAAGCTTCCCGGACTAAACGACTTGTTAGAAAAAAGGATTAAAGAATCAGAACTATTAGGTTATGATGAACAAAGAATACAGAATTTAATAAAGATTACACAGCACAACAAAGTAAGAGAAATACAATTGATCGACCAAATCCAAACAAATGAATTCGACGCTCAAAGGGAGCTAAAATTATTATCTCATTTCTTGTCAAGTAGCGAGCACAAATGAAACCATTAAATTTATTTCATATTGAAAATTATACCATAAGCACTGCCGACTGGGATCATTCCTTGCACGACTCTGGTGTTGTTGCTTTTGAGGAGGAGTTTGCAGAGTTTGTTGGGGCAAAATATGCCTGTTCTATTAGTAGCGCAACAAACGCAATCTTTTTAATTTTTCTCAACCGAAACCTCACTGTAAATGTCCCTAGTATCATTCCTCCTGTGGTCCTAAACGCCCTTATACACGGAGGGAACAAAATAAACTTCACAGATGACGTTGGCTGGGTTGGTGGGTCATATATTTTACATGAGTTTGACGACTATAAAATTATTGACTCTGCACAAAAGGTAGAACAAAATCAATTTAGAAAAGAAGCAAACCCAGAGGATCTTATGTTCTTTAGCTTTTATCCAACGAAACCTGTCGGAGGTCTTGATGGGGGGATGATCGTATCTAACGATTACGAGAAAATTAAATATTTCAAAGAAGCTGTTCTTAACGGTATGAGCTACGCAAAAGACAATTGGGAACGGGAGATAAAATTCCCAGGCTGGAAAATGTATCTTAACTCGTTTCAGGCGTCTGTAGCTCATCAGAACCTTCGTAAGCTGCCGGCAAAACTTTTACGTCTCCAAGAAATAAGGACGCTCTATAATGAAGCGTTTAGTCTTGAGAACACGAGCGGTCATTTGTACCGAATTTCTGTATCAGATAACAAGAAAATTTCACAAATGCTCGGGGAAAAGAGGATTACGTGTGGGATTCATTATAAGCCAATGCATATTCACCCGGTTTACAACGCAGGAAAAAAATATAATTGTCCAAAATCTCTAGAGGCAGGGGGTACTACCTTGAGCATTCCTTTCAATGAGGGTTTGCGTTCCCGAGACTTACAATATATTATCGATAATGTTTCGGAGGTGTTAGCTTGAAAGGAATAATTCTAGCGGGGGGTAACGGTTCCAGACTCCACCCCATTACCTCGGTTGTAACTAAGCAGCTTCTTCCTGTATATGATAAGCCGATGATTCATTACCCTATCGCTACTCTGATTCTAGCCGGGATAAAGGATATTTTGATAATCTGCAAAGCCGGTGATGATAAATTGTTCAAGCAACTTCTCGGCGATGGATCAGACTACGGGATAAACTTACAATACAAAATACAGGATAACCCTAATGGTATCCCAGAAGCTTTTATACTTGGGGAAGATTTTATAGGTACAGATAGTGTCTGCCTTGCTTTGGGAGATAACATTTTTCATGGTCATGATCTTCCGGCATTGTTACAGCGAGGTAGCAACCTAATAAATACTACGGGTGGCGGCGTTATCTTTGGACATCATGTCAGTAACCCTGAAAGATACGGGATTGTCAAAGAAGGAAAGACTGGGAGAATATTAAATATTGAAGAGAAACCAAAAAAGCCTAAATCTAACTGTGCCGTGGTGGGCTTATATATGTATGACAATTCGGTAATCAATATTTCTAAAAATCTTCAACCGTCAGAGCGTGGAGAGACAGAAATAACAGAGGTCAATAAAGAATACCTTAAGAATAAGGACTTACGATTGATCAAGTTTGGTCGTGGCTATTCTTGGTTTGACACGGGCGTAGCCGATGCTTTACTAGGTGCTTCAAACTATGTCCAAGCGATCCAGAAACGCCAAGGATTGAAAATTTCCTGTATTGAAGAGACCGCTCATTACATGGGTCTGATCGACGATGAACAACTCAAAAAACTAGCTGAAGATATAAAAAATCCCGAATATTCAAATTATCTTCTTGGCATATTAAATAAGGAAGAACTATGAATGTTATAGTAACTGGCTGCGCTGGATTTATTGGCAGTCACACAACTGAAGAGTTGTTATCTCGTGGCTATAACGTGGTCGGCGTTGATTCTCTCACCTACGCCGCATCCCTGGAAAACATGAAGTCTTTTATAAATAATATAGATTTTTACGAACTAGACATTAATGATACCGAAGAAATTCGTACACTAGTCCAGGATAATAATATAGAATGGATAATCAACTTCGCCGCAGAGACTCACGTAGACAACTCCATTATTTCAGTAGATCCGTTTATACATTCTAACATCAGCGGTGTATCCTCCTTATTAGAGGTATGCAGAAAAACCGGTTGTAAATTTTTACAAATTTCAACGGATGAGGTTTATGGCTCAACTGCTGATGGTAGCTTTATTGAGACCGACAATTTCAACCCTCGAAACCCATACTCGGCTACTAAAACTGCTGCTGAGCATTTAGTTACTTCCTTCCATAACACTCACGGGGTAGAGTATAAAATGACCCGTATGAGTAATAACTTCGGACCCCGACAGCACCAAGAGAAATTTATACCAACTATCCTGAGGAGCATAAAAAATGGTAAGAAAATTCCAATATATGGTGACGGCAAAAACATTAGAGACTGGTTTTATGTAAAGGACTGTTCTCGGTGCGTGGTCGATGTCTTAGAAAATGGCAAGGTTAACGAAGTTTATAATCTTACTTTGCAAAATGAACTAGAAAACATAGAGGTGGTTAATTTAATTTTAGAACATTACAACTTAAATATGTCTGATCATATTGAGTTCGTCGATGACCGTCTTGGACATGACTTTAGATATTCTATAAATAATGAAAAGTTTTTATCCTTGACTAATATAACTGCAACAGACTTCAAAGAGTCTTTACGGCAGACCATCTTGGAGGAATGATATGGCTATTGACGAGATTGTTAGCGAGTTACACGAAAATGGCATTTATAAGTTCCAGACCCCGTTCATACGTACTGAAGAGATAAAACGTCTAAGACCTATAACCCGAGAGGTATTGAAGAAGTCCAAAGATGAATATCTGTTCGGAGATGCCGCTCGTATAGGTAGGTACGAGTCCTGGAACCCGTCGCCCATATATGACATACTCAGCAAACCGCTAATTCATTCTATCGCTGCTAAATTTTATAATTCCCCACCTTCATTCAACGAGATATTTCTTACTCATGAGTACAAGAATGATGCGGGTATGGAGAGAAACGGGTTCCTTCATTTTGATCGGATCCCTACCTTGAAATTCTTTTTTTATCTATCTGATTGTAACCGTAAAAATGGAGCATTTCACTATGTTCCTGGGTCATATAAGATCGGCACGCAGCTAAGGACGGCTGCTCTTGCCCGAACAGACGAATATGGAAAGATACAAAATAGATTAGAAATAGACTATCCTGATTTGGGTATTACTAAGAAAAACGCAGTCCCTCTTGAGGGTCCGGTTGGGACAATGTTTATTTTCCATACAGATTTGTTTCATTATGGCGGAACCGTTTCTGATGATTCTGAGCGAGAAATAATGCGCCTTCACTTTAGGGATATATAATGAGCAAGTGTTTAGTAACTGGGCATAAGGGATATATTGGGAGTCACTTATACGATACTCTCAAATCTTTAGGGCACGAAGTCATAGGCATCGACTATAAAAACAATCCCGAGCAAAATATCTTAAATGCCCTAAACCGAGATCAGTTTCTATCGTTCTGTCCAGAATATATATTTCACATGGCTTGTTTGCCTAGGGTTGGCTATAGCGTTGAACACCCAGTGGAAACAATGAGCAACAATGTTTTATCAACTAGTGTTGTTTTAAAGTTTGCTAAAGATATCAAGTGTCGAAGAGTAATCTATTCAAGTTCTTCTGCTATTTTAGGAAACGGTGATGGGCCTACTAATCCCTATGGATTGCAGAAGTTCATTTCCGAAGAGGAGTGTAAATTATATTCTAAGCTCTATGGACTAGACACTGTTTCTCTAAGGTATTTTAATGTATATTCTGCGGATCAACCTTCCGATGGTCCTTATGCTACCGCCATATCTAATTATATGCAATATATTCGGGACAACAAGAACCCCTTTATAACTGGCGACGGCGAACAGCGCAGAGACATGGTCAATGTAGAGGATGTGGTCCGAGCTAATATATTTGCTATGGAACACAAAGAAAACTTTAACGGCGAAAACTATGATGTTGGGACAGGTGATAATATTTCCCTTAACAAGATCAAGGATATAGTATTACAATACTTCCCGGAGGTGGTATTTGATTATGTCAACGAAAGACCCGGAGAAGTTGCTACAACCCAAGGCGACCCTAAGCCTTTGCGAGATCTAGGCTGGGAAACCAAAATACAAATTATAAAAGGAATCAACGAATGTTTCAGTTTGTTGAAAATAAACAAAGAGAAGGAGAAATAAAATGAAACTATCTAACCAAGCCGTAGGTGCCCTGCTCATGACGCTACAAAAATGCCTATCAGAGCAGACCGATATTACTGAGCTTTTATCTGACTGGGAACTGGATGTAAAGAACAACGAGATCGTCGTTCTAAACCCTCCATCTACCTCTGTAAACGTTGACACTGAGTAATGCCTCTGTATACCTACGACTGCCTAAGCTGTAAAAAAATGTTTGATATAAGGCATTCATACAATGCAAAGAAAGTTCGGTGCATCCTCTGTGAGTCAGAGAATATAAAGAAAAATCTTTCTGATGTTTTACGAGGGACAAAAAGGTGTTATAATAGCGAAGAGAAGGTCGGAAGTCAAGTAAAAAAAGCCATTGACGAGGGGAAAGAGGGATTGAAGGAATATAAAGAAATGCAGAAAAGTAAGGTATACAGCAAAAAATAATGTTATTCTATAGTTTAGTTACCGTATGCTGCCTATCTTTCTTGTTCAATTTATTGCTCCTCTGGTACACTCGAAATCTTATAAGGTACCTGGCTTTATTCACGGAAGACTCTCGGGAAGTGTTAGTGTCCATACAAGAATATGCCAATCACTTAAAAAATGTTTATAATATGGATGTGTTTTATGGCGATGCTACTTTGGAATCGCTTATAAGGCACAGCAAGGACATAGCCGAGGAGCTAGGTGCCTTCGTATCTATGACAGGGCAGGTAATCGTGGAAGATGATACTGTAAACATGGAAGACAATACTATAATAGTGGAAGGCAATAATGACAACAATGCGGACTAAGAAAAAGAGAGCATCTAAAAAGAATTACTACTTTACGGAGCATACCGAAAAGGCTATTGTAGATTATTGTAAGACAGATAATAATGCAATAAGATCTGAATTATATATAAAACATATACAGCCAGCATTCAATGAGTTGGTCAATAAGATTGTATATACCTATAAATTTACATCTTTAGAAAATGTAGAACACCATAAAGACGATTGTAAAGTCTGGCTTACCACAATTCTAGGAAAATTTGATCCTACAAAGAATAAAAAAGCCTTCTCTTACTTCTCTGTCGTAACGAAGAACTGGTTCACTCACAAAGCGAAAAAGCAAACAAAGAAAAATAGACGAGAAGTAAATTATGACGAGATGATCAGAGAGGTCGAAACTTTAGAGAATAATACCACTCCTGACTTCTTCGCTGATTTGGAAGAAAAGGAGTTTTGGCTTTCTCTCTTAACTGAAATCCATAGCTGGAGATCTGCCAAGCTAAAAGAGAACGAAGAGAAGGTATTGGAAGCTGTGATAACTTTAATGGAAAACATAGACCAAATAGAAATTTTCAATAAAAAAGCGGTTTATCTCTACATGAGAGAGATCACGGGACTGAACACTAAGCAAATTGTTAGTGCCCTTAACAAAATGAGGGAAAGGTACCGTAATTTTAAAAAGAAGTGGAATGAGTCGGAAATTCATTGACATTCTAATTATTATATGAAAAAAGATTTAAACTCGCTTATAGAACAGGCACTAGACAACATTCAAAGAGACCGTCAAGAGACGGAACTGCTATTGGATAATCTTAAAGAATATATGAACGTGTCAAAGGACAGGTACTCAGATTCGGGTCCAACGGCCGCTAAATTTGTCGAAACATTACAGAGGAGCAACGAGCAACTAGTAAAGCTAGCAAACTTGGTTTACAAGAAAGATCATAATTCTGGACAAGCAGCTTTGACGGAAGATGATAAAGATCAGCTATTTGATCTTCTGAAAGACGAATAGAATGTCTAGTACCCAGCCACCAACTAGTGCTCAAGCCGCTCCAGCGTTAAACTCCCAGACTACGACGGGAACACCCCTCAGTGACATAGTCTGGGATCTCGATCGTTCTTCACCACTAGGTACACTCAAGGCGATGATCCGTGAGAGGATGAGCCCGGAATCTGCCTCCTCAATTCGAGTACAAGCAATGGTCGTCAGCGCTAATGCAGGTGTCCCACCAATTATTGAAACGGTATATGGCCAAGGCGGCGGCGATGTCCAGTTTCAGATGATTAGAATTAGGGTAGTTTCTGACGCTCGTCATTATTGGCTACCACAACCCCAAACTCCCGACTCCCCTTATGCCGGCTTCTACCCAGTAATCAAGCATGACCTAACGAAAAGTAACGGTCATCCTTTGGTTTGGGGTCAATTTATTGAGGTCCAGTTTTATGACAATAAAACCCAGTTTACTAGTCACATGGAAGTAGGAGACACAGTTAGCCTGTTGCCTTCCTCCTATCTATCCGAATATAAAACTTCTTATTCTGATCAGACAAAGCACGGTTTTGTGGGAGCCAATTGCTCTGTACGTATTGAAACTACAACCGAAGAGATAGAAATAGAAGGAGCACGCTCAGGACCTGATGGCGAAATACCTGCGGTGACAGAAAGTAGACAAATCACTAGACAGATTGTTGAGGGATGTGGGAAAATTGAACAAATGGTAGCATATGCTGCACCTTCCCCGCCAACCCAGCGTTCAACCTCGGGTCCGACAGCCGTAAAACCGCATTGGCCCGCCCCGGATAAAACAGTTACATCTAAATGGAATCCATCAAGAACAGTCACCCGTAATGGACAAACCGAAACCAGACCACACAATGGAATTGACATTAGGGCTCCTTGGGGAACCCCTATTTTCGCTGTGCTGGACGGAGTTGTCAACCACCGAATCCAAAGTTCAGGTCCAGGTAAAGGGTTCGGTTACTATATCATTATAACCCATGACAAGTATTCCTTGTCTCCAGATAGCACTCCGATTCCAATCACGACCCTCTATGCTCATCTGCAAAACCCCTCCATCGTTCCAATCGTATCGGAAAACACATCGGTAAGAAAGGGCCAGATAATAGGGATATCAGCAGCCTCGGGCAAAACAGTGCCCCCCGGCATTGCGGGCGCTCATCTTCACTTCGAGCTATTACAGGGAACCGCCGGTACAAAGGTCGATCCTCTACCATTTCTAAAAGGGGAATTGTATTTGCCCAAAGGAGCTAATTGATGAGTATCGGATGGTCGATAGTAAATGCGCTGCTCAGCCCGGCAAAGGAGGCGGCTCAAGATAGTGACGGACCAGCACAGGCTCGGAATAAGAGTGGGTTCTTCCACCAAGAAATTTTAGAGCCTGTTCCACATTATAACCAAGCCCCTTCGGAAAACGTAATTAAAGGAAAAGGTAATACTATAATTATTATGGGTCGTGACCGACCCGGAGATGAAAGTAGTGGTAAGGGAGCCGGAGCTAACACCCACGTCGGGTGTATCGATATTATTGCGGGAATGTCTGGCTTGCTAGCTAGGGAGACTAACGCTAAGGGCGAAAAAGTTCTAACAAATAAGAGCACCGCCTTAGATTCAGCACGAATTTATATTTCTCAAAGAGCCGACATTGACTCTCCTGAGTATTTCAACCTTGCTGAGGGAAAAGTTGGAAACCTGACCAACCGATCTGCCATTGCAATCAAGGCAGATTCTGTACGCATTATTGGTCGTGAAGGGATCAAATTAATCACTAGCGGAGACCAATACAGCGGCGCTAGCGGTTTTTTCATTGGAGACAATGTCCAGGGCATTGACCTCATCGCCGGGAATGATGACAGTGATCTCCAGCCCATGGTGAAAGGTGACGACCTAGTGCTGTTGTTGGACAATATTCTTGAGATGATGTGGGACCTGCAATCTACTGGCGCTTATACAATCAAGCTTATAAGCTTTGTTATCGCCTCCTTCGTTGATCCCTCGGGCCTCGCCGCCGAGGCGTTGAAGAAACATCTGGAAAAAATACCCGCAGAGATAGCAAACCTAGCGCTGCAAGAGAAAAATCTAATATTTCATGAGATAAACTATTCCGAATGGAACCCCTGGGCGCAGTATAATTTTCGTAGCAAACACAATAATGTAAATTAGGCAAAATATTATGGCGTTAACCCAGAGACAAAAAAATATTATCAACCCATATCCCCAAACTATTGAGGGATCAAAGCCGTTTGACTGGTATAACAACTTAGATAATAAGTTTGTACTAGATGCTATCCAAGAAAGCTATGTGTATTTTCTTACTTTCCCCAGCATAGGAACCTTGTTGAACGGAAAGGACAGGTCCATTACCTCCGATGACTATGCCGCTTATTTTGCTCTCTATCCACAAAATGGAAAGATTCAGAACAATGAGGTACTAACCCTGGCAATTGCGGACTCCAAAAGGCAATTGCGTAATATAGTACAAAATCTTCGTGATAATAACGTCTTAGAGAAGTATACCTCAAATACTACAGAGCTAGTCCGATTACCAGAATACGAAGAGTCCGAGAATATAGCAAAACTTATAGCTATCCCTCCGAACCACTCATCTCAGTATCGCCGACAACTCAGGTTATCTTTGGGTTTGACAGAAGACTTACAGGCTCAATCAGAATATTCAATTAAACTGTTGGATCTCTCCCCTGAGGTCAGTGTATTTATAGGATCAGACAGCAATGTTGATTTATCTGATTGGCGGCAAAATTGTTTACCGGGTCGGCAAAAATCTAGGGTTTACTATAACAGTATAGATAGGAACTATTATTTTACCCGCCGGACGGATTCTAGGATTTACCTATCATATGCTCTTGGCTTTGCTCGAAATAGCCAGACAGCATTCCGTTATTCTCAAGAACAGCAACAGCAAGAACTATCAGAAGAAGAACGCATGCGCCAACTCACCCAGAGTTGGGATAACTTGGCAAACAATGGTGCCGGATCCGCAAAGCAAAACTACGAAGAGGCTTATGCTAGTGGTATAAAAGAAATTTTAAAACTTACCGGTCGTTATTCCGCAGAAAACGCTGCTGCGATCAAAGCGCAACTAGGGGTCCCGCCGACCTCTGTCGTTACATATTGGGACATAAGACCGGGGTCTAAATGGTGTTATGCCGTCAAAATACCCTCCTCGGTAATAAACGATTTATCCACGACAGTCTCAGAGGACAACCGGCCTTCGTATGAAGAAGACGAGTTGACACCCTTACAGAAGTCTCAAATTCTAATAAACACAGAACCAGGTGAAACACCGCATAACACAACTTCTTTTACGGCTGAATTCAAGTTGGATGATTTATTCCGTTATTTAGTATCCACTCGAATTTTGCTGAGAGAATATGCAGAGAAAATACTTGACGAGGGGATAACACCAGAAATAATTTCTAATATATCTCTAAGTAATGAGATAGAAAGTTCATCAACCTTATTCAACATGATCTCTGAATTTTATTCTTATAATAAACTAGGAATGCAAGATGATGACTTGATAGAATTTTGTTTCTCCGAGGGTTATGGTTTAGACCATATTATAATAAATGGTAATTTTTATTATCGTGGCACCGGCAACAGAATATATTTAAGTCCTAGCGAAGTTGTAGCGCAAACTCTTAGTGCTTTTCCTGCTGCTACCCCAACAACATTCTCAATAGTCAAAAATAGTTATGACATATACTTGGATAGTAAAAATAGCACTCCTGACACCCGCCTGCCAACTATCGATTTCCTTGCACTTTATTTATACCCTAAAGTTGATAAGGAAAAATATAAGAATTTTATCCTTAATAACTCTGAGGCAGAACGCAGTAGGCTATCTCGGCGAAAAGAAATGTTTACGGTCCTGAGCAGACTCTCTCAAACTAACCCGAACACTTTCGCTGATCTTTGGAGCGACCGACCTTTATCTTATAAGGCATCCTCAACCCTAACCGGGATCAACTGCGACACAGGTCAAATGCGGGTTGCGAAACAGGCTCTATCTTTTTGGCAAGTGGCTACAGGTAAAACTAAGTGGCGTTCCCTAATCCGAGAGGCTGTACTAATACTACGCAGCGAGATAGTTGAGGATGCCTATGCTCGGGAAGCCTTACGGCTAGGGGCCGCTGGTCTAGAAAATCCCGACCGAGCCCGTCGAGAGATAGAGATGTATGTTGATCAGCAGATATCTTGCTCGCTCGATGTGGTTGGGGATTTTATAGAAAAAA
>TARA_R110000744_G_scaffold63338_3_pt1 | contig 25434 bp, 34 predicted proteins | sample TARA_R110000744 | Tara Oceans TARA_R110000744 (sample SAMEA4398083) | marine metagenome | biome: Polar Biome; feature: [DCM] deep chlorophyll maximum layer (ENVO:01000326); material: water (ENVO:00002006), including particulate matter (ENVO:01000060) such as... | depth 36 m | reverse complement strand
TCTAGAGTCTTTCATTGTACGAACAAGCACGGCAGTGGATGGTGTGGTTTCCGTTTCCACAACACTTCTAAGTTCCGACTTAGAATAGATACGAGTCACACCATCAACCTGTCCCAACCCAAGACGAATCATATTGAGAAGATTTATACCTCTCTGAGTAGTAGAACTGAATCCCTGATCTTCCAATGCAGCCATAATGCCCTTGGCAGTAGGTTCAACATCGCCACTATTAATCAGACTTTGCACACTGGACATAACGCCTTTGTCTGTGCGGTAGTTTTTAGTGACTAGGTCGTCTTCTGTAGCGTTCTCATTAGACTGGTAAGTTATTTTCCAATAGTTAGCAGACTTTCCGTTAACGTCACTGAACTCAACAACAGCGGCATAGAAACTAGATTTGCCGGTGTTTTCGTGAGCCATGTGTCTGTGACCACCAGTGACGATAGTGTAAGTTTCATCTTCATTTTTCACTACGACAGGTGGTTCAAAGTATTCGGGACGATATTTGTCTGCTCGAATGACCTCTTCCAGAAGACCAACCTTACGAGCACTGACGCCCGCTGGTCTATTTTTGTTAGTTCCCAATTTGGAAGAAATGATCTTATCCATTGGGAGGTGACTCATTTCGATTACTTTCATTCCTGTTGCTACAGGTACTATTGCGTTTAAAGTTTTCATAGCTTTCGCTCCATTATTTAATTTAATTATGTAACCTTCAGCGTTTATCGCTTCATGTATATTACATAACTTATAGTACCAAAACAAAACCAGTTTTGGCAAGTCCTTACCGAATTATATCAATGTCGTCTGCGTTGACGTTCCAAGTTTCTACGGTACGTCTCAACCGACCTTCGGATTTTAGTTTATCATAACGTTTGGTGGCGTTCTTCTTCCACCATGCAGTAGTGTTCTCAAGAGAGAACCTGTCATAGTTTTCCTTCTTGATCAATGTATCTGTTTCGAGGTTTAGATACTGAGGTACATTATCATAACCATACGTGGACACGAAAGAACGTTTCCGTTCAGTCAGATCCTTTGCATTATCGTAGGTTTGACAGAACTTCTTATAGGCATCATCATCATGGACTTTGAGAGAGGCTTTGATGATCGATGCCATCTTGGTCTGTGTCTTGAGTTTGCGAGAGGATGCATCCACAGGAACCAAGGGTTCACCACCGTTCTTATCAATGAACCAAGCACTCAGTCTGCGGAAAGTGTTGTCATTGATTAGTGGTAAGAAGTTTGAGTCTGTCAAACCGTTGAATCGCAGGAATGGTTTCATACCATCATACTGCGAGGCAGACTTTGTTGAACCATACAGTGATGTAGTCTCAAACATACAGAAGTTAGAATCATACTTCTTGTTGAGTGCATCACGTGTAAAGTGACTACAACAGATTGCAGCCAGTAACTTACCACCCAGATAGTTAAATCCGAATGGTTGTGTAGGTACGATGTTGAACCCCATGATTGCAGAGTTGTTGAACCTCTCCATGATCGCAGGGTTTAGACTGTCAAGGGGACTACCCAACCAGTCGTTGCGTGGTTTGCTATTAATAGTAGGAGAACCGAGACGGATCATACCCGCAACCATACCGGTGTTCTTCTCTTTGATCAACCACTTCATGGTCTTGCCAGGGATTGACTTCTCTACAGGTGCAGAGGTAACGATCTCCATGTAGTTCATGAACTTGTATGACGCAGTGTCGATGATCGAGAACTCCATCTCAGACGGATGGATATCGAAGTTGTTGAAGAGATCTTCTTCAGGGCCCATGCCAGGCAGGGCAGGAGGAAACTCCGCCATACGTTCCATCTTTATCATACGCATATACTCATCGATACGTTCTATACTACCAAAGAACTCATCGAAGGCGTTTGCTGCGTATAATGCATCTGTGCGACTTAATATCATTTGTTACCTCATCTCAATATTACATATTATACAGTATGTAGCCTGAGAAGTAAAGCCCTATTGTTAGTATAAATAACAGAAACATATTAAGAGACACACCACTCATGGCAACTAACACATTCGATTGCGGAACCAATTACTTGCAACCGTCAGGGTTCAAGATAATTATTAGTAGGAGAGACTTTCCTAACCTACAGTTCTATGCACAAACAATATCCCACCCCGATGTGAACCTACCTTCAGCAGAGTTGGGATTCTCACGAGTCAACAGTGTACCCTTCGTAGGAGATGCCGCTGAGTTCGGCACATTGACTATGGAAGTGTTGTTGGATGAGGACATGAACTCTTACCGAGAGATCTACAACTGGATGATAGCTGCAACCAGCAATCCTCACAGACTGCCCTCTGCGTCTGTAGAGTCTAATAAGGAAGGTGGATACCAAGGGTCAACGTACAACGACATCACCGTGGCGATCTTATCGAGTCACAATAACGTGAATAGAACATTTAGATATATAAATGGGTTCCCAACAAGTGTAGGTATGATCAACCTTGCAGCGACCTCACAGGAACAATATTTGTCATTTCAAGCGACCTTCAGGTTTGACTATTTTGAGTTTAAATGATATAATGGCTGGGTATTAAGACTACCACTATAGGATAAAAAATGAACCTTGAATCTATATTAACTGAGTGGAAGAAAGACTCTCAGATTGAAATACTGGCACTTGATGTGTCATCCATAGAAGCATCTAAGAACCATGGTAAGTACTTGGAATTACATGCAACCTATAAACTGAAACTGAAAGACGCAGAGTTCAAACAGAAAGAACTCATGAAGTGGAAGTATCTATACTATGAAGGAAAGATGTCTAAGGAAGAGATCGATCGTTTTGGTTGGGAATATGATCCATACAATGGTCGAAGTGCAACTACTAACAAGTTCAAAGAACAGTTCGTTGAGACGGACGAAGAACTCGTGAACAGTGAAAAGAAAATCCAGTACCTTAACACCTGTATAGATACATTGAAAGAAATACTAGAGACGTTGAAGTGGAGACACCAAACGATTGGTAATATCATACGATGGAAACAATTCGAAGCAGGGTTCTAATTAGATAATGGAAGTCATCAAACTTAAAATGAGAAACTATGCGATGTTGCAGATGACTGAGTGTGCACCTCACATAGTTTCTGAGATCTCGGAACACTTCTGTTTTGAAGTACCGGGTGCTAAGTTCATGCCTGCGGTAAAGAAGAGAATCTGGGATGGCAAGATTCGTTTGTTTAACCGTACTAATGGTGAGCTCAATGCAGGTCTGTATGAGTCATTACGTAAGTTTGCTGCTGAACGTGGTTATGGTATCAAGGTTGAGGAAGGTAAGTATGGTTATCCTTATGATAAGAACAAAGTTCCTCACATGGCATTTCAAGAGTTCATTGAATCTCTGAACCTACCATTCAAACCACGTGATTATCAGTATGATGCAATAGTACATGGTATCGAACACAAGAGAAGCATTATACTAAGTCCTACAGGATCTGGCAAGTCTTTAATCATTTATATTCTTGCACGTTGGTATCTTGCACAACACAACATGAAGTTATTACTAATTGTTCCTACAACCTCTCTGGTTGAACAGATGTACAAGGACTTCTATGAATACGGGTATGACGTTGAGAAGAACGTTCACCGTATCTACTCTGGTAAGGACAAAGTAACCGACTGTCCTGTTATCATATCCACATGGCAATCAATCTATAAACTAGGGTCACCTTGGTTTCAACAGTTTGGGTGTATCGTGGGTGATGAGGTACATGGGTTCAAGTCTAAGTCGTTATCCTCTATCATGAACAAGTCTACTGAGGCAGAGTATCGATTTGGTACTACCGGTACCCTAGACGGTACGACCGTACATAAACTGGTACTGGAAGGTTTATTCGGCCCCACATATACGTCGGTAACCACCGCAAAACTGCAAGAAGATAAACACCTCGCTAAATTAGATATAGATATCATACTACTTAAATATAAACGTGAACTTTGTCAACTAACTGATGGAAGAACTTATCAAGATGAAATCGACTTTATTGTTCAATATGAAAAACGTAATAACTTCATCGCCAACCTTGCAGCGAGTCTGGAGGGAAACACTCTTGTTTTGTTCAATCTTGTGGATAAACACGGGAAGGTTTTACGGCCTTTAATAGAGAACAGGTTAAAGGATGGACAGAGATTCTTTTTTGTCTCTGGGGAGACTAAGACTACAGACCGAGAACAAATCAGAAACATCGTCGATCTACAGAACAATAGTATTATCCTTGCTTCTCTTGGTACTTTTAGTACTGGTATTAATATTAAGAATATCCATAACATTATATTTGCTAGTCCGTCAAAGTCTCAGATACGTGTTCTCCAGTCGATTGGACGGGGACTAAGACTGTCAGACAACGGTAGTACTACAAGGTTATATGATATTGCGGATGATCTGCACATCAAATCTAAGAAGAACTTTACACTACTACATAGTGCAGAGAGAGTAAAAATATACGCACGTGAGAAGTTTCCCTTTAAAATAACGCAGGTACCTATATAATGATGTATTCGGAAAAGAACTTTCTACAGGTTAGAATCGCATCTGGTGAGGAGATGATCTGCGAAGTTATCGAATGGCCTGATGAAAGTAGTAAAGAATTGATTGTGCGGAACGCAATGATGCTTACTATTAGTTGGACTGAAGACGAAGATCAAATCTATGGTCTACGTCCGTGGATGACTATGCAAGAAAACCATCTCAACTATATGTTGGTGAATACCGATCATGTCGTCAGTACATGTAAACCGGCACCCATGTTTGCAAAAGAATATATAGATGCAGTAGATGAGATGCATCAAACAGGTAAAGAACGTCAAGTACGTTTGGTTGAACGTAACGCAGAAGATGAACGTGTTTTACTAAGTGCACTAGAGAAACTAAGTACACCTGAAATAATGAGATCAGATTCTGATTTTTCTAATATCCTACAGTTCCCAGCTGACCCAAAGACTATTCATTAATCTGAGTATTCACTCCCTGGCGAGCTATGGCTTTAGGGTAACATTTCTTTTATAATATGGCAAGTGATTTTTTATGAAAATAGGATTTACATGTAGTGCATTCGATCTGTTACACGCAGGTCACATCGCAATGTTGAGAGAGGCAAAGACTCAGTGTGACTACCTTATATGTGGACTACAGGTAGATCCTAGTTTAGACCGACAAGAGAAGAACCAACCCATTCAAACCGTAGTCGAACGTTACACACAGTTAAACGCCGTGCAGTATGTCGATGAGATCATACCTTATGTTACCGAACAAGATCTAGAGGATATCCTATCCGCATTACAGATCGATGTTCGGATCATAGGTTCCGAGTATAAGTCAGGAACATTCACAGGACGTGCTATATGTGCGAGTAGAGGTATTGAGATATACTTCAACAAAAGGGATCATAGATTTTCCACATCTGATTTGAGACGAAGAGTCGGGGAAAGGGTTGACAATACCCAGTAGTTTTGTTATAGTGTACTAAATCAAATGGAGATGACTATGAAACCGAAAGACAAACCGCATTATGTAAACAACGCAGAGTTCTCACTTGCGGTGGTGGATTACGTTAAAGATGCAACAGACAGATCTTCCGAAGGCGAACCTCGACCTGTCGTGACGGACTACATCGCTCGATGTTTTCTAAAGATCGCAGAAGGACTATCCCATCGGGCAAACTTCGTTCGTTACACCTATAGAGAAGAGATGGTGATGGACGCAGTAGAGAACTGTCTCAAGGCAATCGACAACTACGACATAACCAAGGCGACCAGAACCAAGGCACCTAATGCATTTGCATACTTTACTCAGATTGCGTGGTATGCGTTCCTTCGCCGTATTCAGAAAGAGAAGAAACAACAAGATATCAAGATGAAGTTCATCGCCGAGAGTGACCTCTCTCTGTTGATTCTTGATGGTAACAATGAAGAAGCCATACGTCAGACCCAGTCCTTTGTTGATGGTCTACGTGAACGTATTGATGTTGTCCAAGATACAGATCAGAAGGTGAAGTTATATGCGAAGGAGGTACGTAAACGCCGTCGCAGACGTGTAGACTCTGACCTATCTGACTTTCTGGGGGAGGAAGAGATCGAATGAAGATTGCTATACTGAATGATACGCACTGTGGTATCCGTAATTCATCTGAAGTAATGATGGACTATCAGGAACGTTTCTACCGTGACGTGTTTTTCCCATACCTACGCGAGAATGGTATCACCAAGATTCTGCATCTCGGCGACTACTACGATAACCGTAAGTTTATTAACTTTCGTGCACTTGAACATAACCGGAAGATCTTTCTGGAGAAGTTGCGTGAGTACAAGATCCACATGGATATCATTCCCGGTAACCATGACGTGTTCTACAAGAATACCAATGACTTGAATGCCCTCAAAGAACTACTTGGTCATTACATGGAAGAGGTACGTATCATCGAGAAACCTATGGTGGTTGAATATGATGGTATGCCTATGGGACTGATTCCTTGGATTAATGAGGACAACGAAGAAGAATGTCATAAGTTCATCAAAGGTTGTAAGGCAGACGTGATCGGTGCACACCTTGAGTTAGAAGGGTTTGAGATGTCTGCGGGTATTCCCTGTACGCATGGTATGAGGGCATCTGTGTTCAATCGTTTTGATATGGTACTCTCTGGACACTTCCACACCAAGTCGCAGAGTGGTAACATACAATACCTCGGGTCGCAGATGGAGTTCTTCTGGAGTGATGCACATGACCCCAAGCACTTCCATATCCTAGACACTGACACCCGTGAGATTACCCCTGTAGTCAATACTGAGACATTGTTCGAGAAGATCTACTATAATGACAAGGAGAAGAATCCTCTGTTTACCGATCTTCGCCACCTCGATAATAAGTTTGTTAAGTTGATTGTGGTTAACAAGTCAGATCCTAAAGTCTTTGATCAGTTCGTAGATAGAATCAACTCTCGTAAGATACATGAACTCAAGATCGCAGAGAACTTTGAGGAGTTTACTGGCGGTTCGGTTAATGATAATGAAATATCGGTTGACAGTACGGAAGATTTACTGTATAGTTATATAAATGCGGTGGATACTCCACTGAACAAGGATACCATCAAAGGCATGGTACGCGAACTGATGATAGAGGCGCAGACACTCGAACTCGTATGATTATATTCTCAAAACTAAAGTATAAGAACTTTCTTAGTACTGGTGATTCGTTCACCCAAATAGATCTGAACAAGTCTGCCTCCACTCTAGTAGTGGGTCAGAACGGTGCCGGTAAGTCTACTATGTTGGACGCACTGTCATTTGCCCTGTTCGGTAAAGCCCACCGGTCTGTGTCCAAGGGTCAGTTGGTCAACAGTGTAAACAATAAGAACTGTGTTGTCGAAGTAGAGTTCACGGCGCTTGGGTCTGAGTATAAGGTTGTGCGTGGTATCAAACCAACTAAGTTTGAGATCTGGCGTGACGAGAAGGTTATTAACCAAGACTCCCATAGTAAAGAGTATCAGAAAGTATTAGAACAGAACATTCTGAAACTGAACCACAAATCTTTTCACCAGATCATTGTACTGGGCAGTAGTTCTTTTGTGCCGTTCATGCAACTACCTGCCAACCATAGACGTGAGGTGATCGAGGATCTACTGGACATCAACGTATTCTCCAAGATGAATGTGGTTCTCAAAGAAAAGTTCTCGGTTATCAAGGAAAAGGTACGTGCAAACCAGTCTGACCTAGAGAACCTAGAGTATAAGATTAGGACACAGACCAAGTATGTGGAGAGTCTGGAGAAGAACAAACGGGACAATCGCAACGAGAAACTCAACGAGATCACAACACTTGAGTCTGAGATTGAGGGCGTACGTTCTATTATGGCACCAGTCGATGGTGACTCTCTACATGTTTTGAAAACAGAACAAGACTCGTGCAATAGTCTGATGATTCAGATCAAACAGTATGACAAAACATTCAACTCCAAACTGAAGGAGTTAGATAAGGAGAAGAAGTTCTATGAAGATAACTCCTCTTGTCCCACCTGTGAACAAGGGATCGAAACTACCTTCAAAGAGAAAAAGATCTCAGAAGCAGAAACCAAGCACGAACACTTCACAGACGCAAGATCAAAAGCATCCGAAGAACTCGGCAAACTCACTGGGAGAATGGTGGGCGTAGTAGAAGAGACTCGGAAACTACAGGATATGATCGCTGAACAAGATCGTAAACAAGTAGAGATCGGTCAACTCCAGAAACAGATTACTACTATACAACAGTATCTGGCCAAACAGGATGAGACTACTACTGATATTGCAGAAGAAAGAAAGACTCTGTCTGCACAGAATGATGATCGCGAGATACTACGTGACATCAAGGGCGACCTTGCAGAATCCGTTGCGTACAGTATGGTAATCACTGAACTACTCAAGGACACTGGTATCAAGACTAAGATTGTGAAGGAGTACCTGCCTGTCATCAATCAGTTGGTCAACAAGTATCTACAGGTTCTAGACTTCTTTGTATCGTTTAACCTAGACGAACAGTTCAAGGAGACTATCCGATCACGTCATCGTGATGCATTCTCCTATGACTCGTTCTCTGAGGGTGAGAAACAACGTATCGATCTGGCGTTACTGTTTACGTGGAGACAGATTGCGAAGATGAAAAACTCTGTTGCGACTAACCTATTGATACTAGATGAGACGTTTGATTCATCTTTGGACGTGGAAGGTATCGACAACCTGACCAGTATACTTGATACTCTTGATGGTGATACTAACACATATGTTATCTCTCATAAGGGAGAGTTGCTTGATGGTAAGTTCGAAGACAAGATAGAGTTTATCAAGAAAGGTAACTTCAGTACGGTGCATGATGCTTAATCCATACTTCTTTCGAGAACATCCGAACTTCCTATCAGAACCGGTTATTGATGCCGCTTCGAGGTATTGTGATCATCTGATATCGTCGACTGATCATGTGTGGACTACCAACTTTGGATGGCAGAATGCAAAGGGTACGGACTTGATGAATCCCAAAGCAGAACGTTATGAAAACCTTGTACTCGTTCACAAGATCTATAATAGTAATAGAGCACTATATGATAACATCCTCAAGGACATTAAGAAGGTCTATCCTACATGGTCTCCGGAGACTGTAGAATCTATGCAGTTCTTTGTGTGGACTGGAGGGTCTCGTATTGAATGGCACAAAGACTTTAAACGTGACGATCCCACTTCAACACGGATAGGTGCGATAACGATATATCTGAATCGGAATTGGGAGATTGAATGGGGTGGGGACTTCTTGTATAAAGATAAAGAGAGTAAAGTAAATAGAATAACCCCCGCATATAACAAGGCAGTGGCCCTTACGGACGTAGAACATCGGTCTACCACTATACAAGAGAGAAGGTTTCGTAAGTGTATTCAGATATTTTTAAAAGAAGATGCACCTACGCTTGACAACGACACAAACTTCTGTTAGAATGTACTTTAATTAATCGAGGAATATATTATGGAATTATCAGATCGCGCTACACAAGTCCTGCGTAACTTCGCGGGTATCAATGGAAACATCTACTTCAATGAGGGTAATGTAGTTCGAACCGTCTCTGAGTCTAGAACTGTACTCGCAAAGGCAACCCTAGACGTAGACTTCCCAACATCGTTTGGTATATACGATCTGCGTGAGTTTCTCAGTGTAATGGGATTGGTGGACAGTCCTAACCTAAACTTTGATCAATCTAGTGTCGCGATCTCAGATTCTACTGGTCGTTCTAAGATCAAGTATTTCTATTCGTCACCTGATACTCTGACAACTGCAAAGGGCGATCTGACGTTACCGGGTGAGGATGCGTGGTTTACTTTGGATAGTCAGACTCTGAACCGTGTCAAGAGTGCTGCGGGTGCATTGGGTCATAGTGAAGTTAACGTCCATATAGATAATGGACTGATAACGTTAACCGTTAAGGACAATGACGATGAAACCTCACACGCATTCAGTATTGTTGTGGAAGGTGAATCACAGTATCCAGACCTCAAGGTTGTATTCAATATCAACAATCTTAGGTTGTTAGAAGACGGCAACTACCGTGTTGCACTATCGTCTAAGTTTATTTCACATTTCGTGAATAAAGAATCCAATATGGAGTATTGGGTAGCGCTACAGAAATCTAGTCAATTTAATTAAATAGAGGACAAACTTGTGGATAATGATATAATGGATCTAGTAAACCGAGTGACGCGTAGTACAGTCGCGGTTGTAGATACGGTCGCCGGACGCGGTGGTTTTAGAGGTGAAGAGTTATCAACTATTGGTCAACTACGAGATCAGTGTATCTCATTGATCCAAAAGGTTGAGACACTTCAGGGTGAAGGTGAAACTCCTTCGGAGGGATAACATGTTAGAGATTCTTTTTTATGTTGTTCTCGTTGCGGTTGTGGCATTCCTAGGGTATAAGTATTTTGGTGATCTTCACATTCCCAATGTTGGTGCGGAACTTGTTGTCACTAAGGTCGAACCCAAACCCAAACCTAAACCCAAAACTAAGAAGAAGCCCACGATGACTATTGAAGAGTTAAATAGTATGACCAAAGAACAGTTGTTCGACATGGCCACACAATTGGACTTAGAAGTATACAAGTCTTGGACTAAGACGAAACTGATGTCTACACTGGCAACACATCACGAACTCTAAAGAATAGGGGAACTTAGGTTCCCTTTTTTCTTGCTTATTTGTTTCTTATAGTGTACAATGTACAACTTATGAAACCCTTTTACTTTATTATGGAAATCTTATGACTGATACCTTTCTCTGGTGCGAAAAGTACCGCCCTCAAAATATTGACGACTGCATCCTTCCTGCCAACCTCAAGAAGACATTCAAGGACATTCTAAAGACCGGTGAACTACCTAACATGTTGTTTACGGGTACTGCGGGTCTGGGTAAAACTACGGTCGCACGTGCATTATGTAACGTACTTGACCTTGACTATATTCTAATCAATGGTTCGGAAGACGGTAACATTGATACCCTACGTGATAAGATCAGACGTTTCGCATCGTCTGTGTCCCTGATGGGTGGTTACAAGGTTGTCATCCTAGACGAGGCAGACTACCTTAACCCACGTTCTACCCAACCCGCATTGCGTGGATTCATTGAGGAGTTCTCAGATAACTGTCGATTCATCATGACCTGTAACTTCAAGAATCGTATCATCGAACCTCTACACTCTCGTTGTGGTGTGTATGAGTTCAATACCAACAAGAAGTCTATGGCACCTCTGTGTGGTGACTTCATGGCCCGCGTGACTGATATCCTGAAGATTGAAAAGGTCGAGATGGACAATCAACAGGGAGTTGCTGAACTCATCATGAAACATGCACCGGACTGGAGACGCATTCTTAACGAACTGCAACGTGCCTCTATCGGTGGTGAACTCAAGATCAGTAACTTGAACAAGACTGATGCATCCTATGAGGCACTGTATAAGTCTCTCAAGGAGAAGAACTTCAAGACTATGCGTCAGTGGGTCACTAATAACATTGACGTAGACTCGTCTGTTATCTTCCGCACTATATATGATCAGATGTTTGAGAACATCGATCAACAATCTATTCCCCAGTTGGTTCTGATCCTCGCGGACTACCAATACAAGGATGCGTTTGTTGCTGATCATGAATTGAATATGGTTGCGTGTTTAACTGAAGTGATGGCAAATGTGGAGTTAGCATAATGAAGATAATTGTTGCGGGGTATGGGCCTGTTGGCGTCGCGACTGCTGCGGCACTAGAGAACCACCCCAATGTCGATTTGTATATCGATGATCCCTATAAGGGACACGACTATGATCCGGAGGGACTCGAACCTCCGGTTGGTGTTATCATCTGTGTGGCGACACCTATGGATCCTGAGACGGGTAAGTGTACCACAAAAAATGTAGAAGATGTGATGGAGAAGTATCGTGGTACTAAGATCATGATCAAATCTACTACAGACCCTATGTGGTTGGAGGAGAACTGTGGGCCCGATGTGACGTTTTGTCCTGAGTTCCTCAAAGGTACCACCGGTGCAGATCCTACCAAGGAGTTTCTGGAAGGTGAGTTCGCGATCTATGGTGGTGGACACATGAGGTTCTGGCACGAACTCTTCAAACCCGTACTACCCAATCTGAAGACTGTTAAGTTCGTTACCCTGCAACAGGCGGCATTCGCAAAATATGTGTTGAACTGTTTCCTCGCAAGTAAAGTCGTGTTCTTTAACCAGATGCATCACATCTACAAACAGTGTGGTTTTGATGACTTTGATATCATGGTAGATGCCGTCTGCACGGATCCCCGAGTCAACGAGAGTCACACTCAAGTGCCTGGCCCCGATGGTTTCGCGGGTTACGGTGGACACTGTTTCCCCAAGGACATGAGTGCACTTAAAGAGATGGGAGAGGCTTGTGGTGCGAATGTAGATGTGTTACAATACCTAATAGAAGCAAACGCATACCAAAGACAAGGTGGTTACGATGAGCAATAAACCGTTCGATTATATAACCGCGATAAATTACTCTAAGAAACATTTGATTGTGAGTAAGGAAACGGAAGCAGAGTATCTTCCCTATATTACCAATGGCACGTTGTCATACTTCGCAGATACTGTTATAGCAGCAAACGTTATGAATCAGTATTATGATCTCGACAATAAACTTCAATTCGATTTTTTACTAAATATAATTAGAAAAAGAAAACGGTTCTCCAAATGGAATAAACCGTCTGAAATTGAAGACTTGGATGCGGTAAAGGAATATTATGGATATAGCAATGTTAAGGCAAAGTCCGTTCTGTCACTTTTATCCCCTCCTCAAATTAAAGAGATAAAAGCGAGGATATATAAAGGTGGAAGAAACTAAGCCATGGACACCGGATGATATGTTAGAAATCATCCTTAACGAACCAGATGATTTTTTGAAGGTACGAGAAACTTTAACCCGTATTGGCGTTGCAAGTCGCCGCGAGAAGAAGTTGTACCAGTCTTGTCATATTCTACATAAGCAGGGTCGGTACTTCATAGTACACTTCAAAGAACTATTTTTACTTGACGGTAAGAAATCTAATCTAGAGTTGTCAGATCTACAGAGACGTAATAGTATCACAACGTTACTGGCAGACTGGGGATTAGTTCAGATCGTTGACCCTAACCTAGCCGCAGACTGTGCACCCCTCCGACAGATCAAGATCATTGGTTTTAAGGAGAAAGATGAGTGGAGTTTGTGTCCCAAATATAATATTGGTACTAGATGACAGATTCATTTGTGGGGGGTGATATTATTGTTGATCCCCCTAAGACTTTACCAGATGGTAAAGAGATTGAATATCGTATACCCACGTGGGGAAAGTTCGAAGAGAAAGAACTTTGGACGTGGGATAAGGCGTTAAGGTTTCTCGACACCCACCCGAAAGAGATAATCGATCACCACAAAGAGAAGATGCGATTCTTCTTGAAGAGCTCTCACAAGAGACCCTCATCACCGGAGTTTGCAAAATATATTGCCAAGGCGATGGAAGGGATCTTTCATAAGAACCCTATTACTAATATATGTTTCTTTGGGTTTGGTAGGGACTGTGACAGTTACCCATGGCACAAAGACAAAATGGATGTGTTCCTTGTCCAAGTGTTGGGGGAGATAAAGATCCGTGTGGAAGGTACTTCCTTCGAAGACACACCACGTGCATTTGTTCCAGGCGATTGTGTCTGGATACCTAGAGGAATGCATCACCAGATCATCACGGAGAACTCTCGGGTCACGTTCTCCTTTGGTGTAGAACAAGATCCAGACCCATCTACTTACATAGCTGAGACATGATTATGATTGAATATAGTGAAAGAAGTTGGAAGTATACCGTGCAGATCGGAAATACAACGGTCGAAATGCATTGGGTAGAAGACGGACAATATCCAAACTTACCAGTAATTTTACCAATAGTAACGTAACACACGTATAAATAACACCGTGATGCCGAATGGTCGGGTCACACTAACAACACCTCGCTTAATAATAAGGAGAAACCGTTATGGTATCTAAAGCATTTACTTTCCCACGTTCGCACTTTATTGGATTTGACCACGTTTGGACAGAGATTGAGAAGTTACAAGACGTAGCAGAAAACTCGAAACTCTATCCCCCGCACAATGTCGTCCGACATACCGATGAAGAGTTCGCAATAGAAATGGCAATCGCCGGTTACAAGAAAGAAGATCTTGACGTGAATGTACGTGAAGGGATTCTGATCGTCACTGCGGATGTCTCCAAGGAAGAACGCGAATATATTCACAAAGGAATATCTGCGAAAAAGTTCCGAAGAACCTTTAGACTGTCAGAACACGTTGTTGTAAATGGAGCTGATTTTAGGGATGGCCTACTGGTCATTAATCTGAAAGTTGTTATCCCCGAAGAGAAGCGTCCCCGTAAAATCCAAATAGGATAACTCGGAGGAGTATCATGAGGAATTGTCTAATAGTAATTGGACTCACTTTCCTCTCTTCATTTGCGACTGCTAGCGACATGGAAGATATGTCTATCACTGCACGGCGTTTAGCCGCAGAGATTGCACACATCAACCAAATTAACATAGACAGGGAGTTTACACAAAACCTTCACTATGTTATGGTCGTTCAAAAGCCTAGCCTACGCGACTATGAAATTATAGTTGACGGAATCTGGGTCGAAAAAACAGACGAACGAATTGATGATGAGAAAAGTGACGAGACCAGTTAAGACCTAAGTAACACGGAGAGAGGGCGTCAAAACCCTCTCTTTTTTATTGCCTAGATATAACAAGTGAAATGAAAAGGTGATCTTATGAAATATGTTATAGTTGGAACCCCCACCTGTGGGTACTGTCGACAGGCAAAACAACTCTGTACCGATAAACAACTTCAGTATGAATACGTCTGTCTGACGCAGGTTGCCCCTGCGGAACAGGATCGTCTCATGGAGGTCGCAGGTCAAGCGTTTCGTACAGTTCCACAGATCTTTACCGTAGAGGGAGATGAGTGGAGTTATGTTGGTGGTTATACTGAGTTGAGGGAGTCGTTATGAAAGCAGGGAAATTATGGGGACAGACAGAATTAGTCGCCGCAAATGGTGTACTGGAGTTCCACAGAATAGAGTTTAAAAAAGGTTTCAAGTGTTCGGAACATCTCCACGAGTTTAAGTGGAACGGGTTCTTTTGTGAGTCCGGTGAGATGATAGTACGGGTCTGGCAAGACGGTGATCAAGACGGTCTAGTCGATGAAACCATTCTAAAAGCAGGTCAATATACTCAGGTTAAACCGGGTCAGATTCACCAGTTCGAAGGTACCAAAGATGGGATTGCATTCGAGTTGTACTGGGCAGAGTTTAATCATAACGATATCGTACGTAGAGTGGTAGGTTCTAAAGCATAATGCAGAGTGTAGCTCGTGGTATAATGAATGTGGATTTCGGTAATCCACTCGCTGTCAAATATATGCAGGTTGCATTGGAGTCATTCCAACGTGTATCAGATATCTTTGAGGTTACGGTAGTACAGTGTATTACCCCAGACACATTACTAGAAGGGGTTAACAACGACCTCTCTGGTCGGTCACCTCAAGAACTTGCAGCATTCCATACCCACTATCGTGCAGCAAAACGCATGGCAGCAGGTGAACGTATATGGATGTTGGAACATGACGCATTCCTAAGACCCGAGTGTGAAGACACCTTCCGTATGATCATGTCTAAGTGGACTACCAAAGATTCTTCTCTGCAACTGGGTATGGCAAATGAGTTCTGGACTACAGTCCCAGAAGTCGCACAGATGTATTGTGATGCATTCGAGAAAGGTTACAAACGTGGCCCAATGCAGTTGTTACATGTCGTCACCGATAAGTACTGTCGTTCTAAAAAGAATATCCACCCCAATACCTACTGGCCTGCAAACCGTTTCCAGAACCCAGACTACTGTAATAAGACTGGACTGAACGTTGATGTGAGTTCTGCCTACACCAAACCAATCAAGGTCTGGGATTCTCCTATCATTCAGATCATCGATGAGGAGTTTGGTGGTACTGTGACCGATACAGGCAAGCGTAAATATGATAGGGAAGTTCATCCAGATTATAACTGGATAACGCTTGACAAGTAGTGCCGTTCTTGATATACTACGTACATGAAATATTATACCAATGTGACCCGTTATGGGAACAATATCTTGCTTCGCGGCATCGAGGATGGTCAACGCATCTCCGATCGCATTCCCTTCAACCCCACTCTTTACATCGAGTCGCCCAAAGCTACTGGTAAGTTCCGTTCCCTCTATGGGAAGTCGGTCGAACCAGTAGAGATGGGTTCGATGAAAGAGGCGAAAGAGTTCGTTGCTCAGTATAAAGACGTACCCAACTTCACGGTACACGGCAACACCAACTACGTTTCGCAGTTCATCTCCAAGAACTACCCATCTGATCTCAAGTGGGATACGTCCAAGATCAATATCACCTATATCGATATTGAGGTGCAGTCAGATGCGGGTTTCCCTAAACCTGAAGATGCCGCACATCCTATCATCTCTATTGCTGTTAAGAGTAATCAATCTGGTCAGTTCTACGTGTGGGGTCTGGAAGACTATGACGCACAAGATACTACCACCTACTTCAAATGTGTCGATGAAGAATCTCTACTGAAGGCATTCCTCGGTTGGTGGGAAGGTAACTGTCCGGACATCGTGACCGGTTGGAATAGTAAACTATTCGACATGACCTACATGGTTAACCGAATAACTGGTCTCATAGGGTGGGATAACGCCAAGCGCCTGTCTCCGTGGAAACTGGTGCGCTCTCGTACCGTTATGACCCTAGGTGGACGTGAACAGCAGGCATACGAGGTTGAGGGTATCACTCAACTAGATTACCTCGACCTGTTCAAGAAGTTTACTCTCAACACCTATGGTCAGCAAGAGTCCTACAAACTGGACAACATTGCACACGTGGTATTGGGCGAACGTAAACTGTCCTATGAGGAACATGGTACCCTCCATGCACTGTACAAGAATGACTACCAGAAGTTCATTGACTATAACATCAAAGATGTTGAGTTGGTGGAACAACTAGAGGAGAAGATTGGTATCATCTCTCTGGTCATGACTATGTCCTATGGTGCAAAGACTAACTTCAATGACGCACTAGGTACCACAGCAATCTGGGATACGATCATCTACAACGAACTGTTGGCTGACAATGTGGTCATTCCGCCCCGTCCCCCAATTGATTATGATGCAGGTAAGATCGTTGGTGGTTACGTGAAGGATCCAATGGTGGGTGGTCATGACTGGGTGGTGTCGTTTGACTTGAACTCCCTGTACCCTAACATCATTGTACAATACAACATGTCTCCCGAGACTCTGTTATCTCCTCGGTTCAAAGAGGGCGCACTTGCTGCGAATGGTGTACGATACACCCATGATAAACTCGGTGTGATTCCCAAGGTGATTAAGAAGTTCTACAACAACCGAGTAGTAATCAAACAGGAGATGTTGAAGAAGAAACAACAGTATGAGAATGCACCCACCAAGAAGTTGGAACATGAGATTGCGAACCTTGACAATCAACAGATGGGTATCAAGATCCTTATGAACAGTCTCTATGGTGCACTTGCGAACAAATGGTTCCGATACTTTGACCACCGTATCGCAGAGGGCATTACTATGTCCGGTCAACGTGCAATCAAACTCGCAGAGAAGGCATGTAATGATGAGATGAACAATCTTCTGGAGACTGACGAAGATTATGTAATCGCAATTGATACTGACTCGGTCTACATTGGTATGGACAAACTGGTCAAGAAGTTCAACCCCAAGGATCCAGTGAAGTTCCTTGACAAGATCTGTTCAGAACATTTCGAAAAGATTATTGCGAATGCATATGCCGGTCTCGCAAAAGAAACTGACGCATACGAGAATCGCATGGAGATGGGACGTGAGGTAATCGCAGACCGTGGTATCTGGATGGCGAAGAAACGATATATCCTTAATGTACATAACTCTGAGGGTGTACAGTACGCAGAACCCAAACTCAAGATGATGGGTATCGAGGCGATCAAGTCGTCCACCCCCACCGTGGTTCGTGATCAGATGAAGAGTATGTTTAAACTGATGGTGACTGGTGACGAGAGTGCAACGCAGGACTCGATCGCGAAGTTCCGCCGTGACTTTACCAAGTTCTCGCCAGAACAGATCTCGTTCCCTCGTGGTATCTCTGACCTTACCAAGTGGGTTGACAAGGACAGGATCTATGGTAAGGGTACGCCAATCCATGTTCGGGGTGCGTTACTGTACAACAATGCATTACAGAAGGCCGACTTAACTGATAAGTATGAACAGATCCAAGACGGTGAGAAGATCAAGTTCATCTACTTGAAGGTTCCTAATGTACTGAAGGAGAACATCGTATCCTTCCCGATGGGTCTACCACCTGAGTTGGGCTTGCATTCTAAGATCGATTATGGTAAAATGTTTGATAAGACTTTCCTAGATCCCCTTACGCCTATTCTAGATGCGTTGGGTTGGACTGCGGAAGAACGTGTAAACCTTGAGGACTTTATGATATGAATCTAGACCACTTGCCTTGGCCTACTGATGGTTGGGGATACATGCCACCCACTGACCAGATCATGGCGGCATTCAACCGTGCACAGGAACTGTACCAACCCAAACGGGTATTGGAGATTGGTTTCCTATGGGGACATTCTAGTACCTACCAACTAGAGACATATAAAGACGCAGATATAGTGTGCATTGGCCCATTGGAAGAACCCAACATGTCCAAGGAACAACCTCCTATTGAACTTCGATTGGAACAGATTGAGAAGATGAAGAAAAAGTATGGGGATCGTTTTACTCATATAGCGGGTAAGACTCAGTACGTACAGAATGATATGTTAGAAAACTTTACGAATTGGTTTGACTTTGCTCTCATAGACGGGTATCATAAGGCTTGGGCAGTAGAGTTTGATTCCACTATGTGTCAAGACCTAGGCATCAAGCATTGTCTGATTGACAACTGGGATCAAGGAGAAGTCCGTAATACTGTACTGAAGTATACTGACTACAGACCAGTTGAGGTTTTTAAATATGATCAGGAATGGAAAGGTAAAAACTACGTGAATGAAATCGCATTATGTACTCTCTGACATTATTTCAGAATCGTTATGATAACAAGACGCACAAGACTATGTCATTTAAGACATGGGATGAGTTCGTGCATCTGTTGTATATGTTATCAGACAAACCCGATACGAAGGCAACTGCACCTCTAATCAGTCCTGCTAAGTATACTGTAGATACCACACGTAGTAATAAGAACGTGGAGTGTTGGACTGGGTGGGCAGCGGTAGATGTGGATGATATAGATATCCCCGCAGACGAGTTAAAGGATAAGTTGGTCGCTGACTATGGTCACTGGGACTTTGTTTGTTACAGTACAGCGAGTTCTCGTAAGGAGAAACCCAAGTTTAGACTGGTGTTTAATCTAGGAGAAGAAGTAGAATCGGATCAACTCAAAGCGTTCTGGTGGGCACTCAACACTGAACTCAATGAGATAGGAGATAAACAGACTAAGGATCTGAGTCGTATGTATTACGTCCCCGCAGATTATGAGGGTGCGTATAACTTTATATGGCGTAATGAAGGTCGACCCGTGGATGCGGATTATCTAATAGGTAAACACCCGTACAAAGAGAAGGAGGGAAAGAGTTTCCTAGATAGACTACCAGATGAATTACAGAAGGCAGTCATATCACATCGGAAGAACTCTATGGACAATACAGAGTTTGTGTGGACAAGTTATCATGATTGTCCGTTCTTTCCTAAGATGCTGGCGAGGGATTACCAGTATATTTCAGAAACAGGTTGGTATCACAAGATGTATCAAATCATGGTCGCCACTGCCGGTACTGCGATCACGAAGGGATATCCAATCACCGCAAGAGAAATCGCGGATTTATGTCGACAGCTTGACATTGACACCGGAAATTGGTATACTAGCCGTCCACTTGAGGTAGAAGCGGATCGAGCAGTAGAATATGCATATCGAAATAACTAGGAGACAATTATGTCTAATGAAGAAGAAGTAGTGACAGGTGAAGTGATAGAAATGCCGGAAGGTCAGACGATCTCTGAAGAAATGGCGGCTGAAGAAAGACAAGATCTCAAGGTTGCAATCATTGGTGGCGATAACGTATTGTCCAGTGCAACTGCACGTGCGTTCGATGTGCCTTTAGGTGTTGAGGTTCAGATCTTTAGTACTGATGGAGATTCCTTCGATGAGTGTCTCAGTTGGAAACCAAACATTGCGTTCTGGTGTGATGAGATTAGTGTTAAGAAGAACGATACCCTCAACGATGCAGACTTCATTGCTGCTACGCAAAGGTTGATTCGTTCAAGTGGTGCGGGTGTTTGTATCCGGTCTAGTATCAATGTCGAGACATATGAACGTCTGATGATGGCATTGACTAGAGAGGTGTTCCAGAATAAGATCACGTACATGCCTGATCTTTCTGACTCTCTGAACGTGCAGGATATTATCATGTCACCTGTACAGATTATCGGTGGTACCGGTAAGGCACTGGAACAACACATTCAGGTGTTGCGTGGCACGTCATGGTTCAACGCTGATACATTGCTCACTGGTACTGTGCCAGATGCGATCTATGCTCGTCTAGGTGTATCGGGTTACAAGATGGTACGACAGAAGTACTTTGACGAACTGTACGAGGCAGTTATGGACATGAAGAATGCCAATCCTATGATTGTGAATCGTCTGGTCTGTAGTGCACTTGGTGAGGGTGTAACGCCTAACTTTGTGACTGGTGCTCAGGAGTATGATGGTCGTATCTTTGCAGGTGCAACCGACACACTCACCCTTATTGAAAATTGTTTATCCTAAAGAGGAATCTATATTATGTCATTGATGGCGAAACTACAAAAGAACTCCCGAGTTGTTGGTACTGCGGTACTTGATAAGTCGGAGTTCTTCCAAGAGAAAGAACTGATAAACATTGATGTTCCCATGATGAATGTCGCACTGTCTGGGAGACTGGACGGTGGACTGGGATCGGGTCTCACTGTTCTCGCAGGGCCAAGTAAACACTTCAAGACATCCTTTGCCTTGAAGATTGCTGGTGCCTATATGAACTCTGACCCCGAGGCAATCATGTTGTTCTATGATTCTGAGTTCGGTTCACCCCAATCATACTTCGAAAACTTTGGTATTGATACTAGTCGTGTACTTCACACTCCTATTACTAATGTCGAAGAACTGAAGTTTGATCTCATTAACCAGTTAGAAGAGATCGGTAAGAACGATAAAGTCATTATTGTAATTGACTCTATTGGTAACCTTGCGTCTAAGAAAGAACTGGATGATGCACTGAACGAGAAAGGTGTCGCCGATATGTCCCGTGCGAAGGCACTCAAAGGTTTGTTCCGTATGTCAACGCCTTACCTGACTATGAAGAACATTCCGTTACTCGCTATCAATCACACTTATAAAGAGATTGGTTTGTTTCCAAAAGAGATTGTAGGTGGTGGTACTGGTATTTACTACAGTGCAGACAACATCTGGATTTTGGGTAGACGACAGAACAAGAAAGGTACGGAGATCACCGGTTATGACTTTATTATCAATGTGGAAAAGTCTCGATTTGTTAAAGAGAAGTCGAAGATTCCTATCTCAGTTTCTTGGGATGGTGGCATTGAGCGTTACTCTGGTCTGTTGGATATTGCTCTTGCTGGGGGGTATGTTACTAAACCTTCTAATGGGTGGTATCAATTGGTTGATCGTGCGACTGGAGAGGTGATAGGTACCAAGGTTCGTGAGAAGGACACACTGACCCCAGAGTTCTGGCGTGATATGCTTGCAGACGAAACCTTCGTTGACTTTGTGAAACAGATGTATTCTATTGTGGGTGCCTCTACTCTAACTCTTGACCTTCAAGAAGAGTTCTGATGCAGAAAGTATCCGAAGGAAATGACTACGAATTGACCCCTTCCGAGGGGTCTGACAATGATCAGGCGTGGGATGTTCGCATCCTACGTGGTGATTTTGCTGAGACTGTGGTTCGTTTTGGTAATATCAGATTTGATGATGAAAAAGATTGCTTACGGTTTAATTATGTGATACAATATACACCTGATGAGACGTTGACAGAAGAACGTGATGATCTCATAACGCACGTGGGTGATATACTTGAATCCGTTTTAGAAAATGCAATTGCAGAAGGAAGTTTACTAGAAAATGAAAGAGCATCTGATACTTAATAACTTATTGACGAACGACTCTTACATGCGTAAGGTCGTCCCCTTCCTTAAAAAAACATACTTTGAAGGCGTACCTAAACTAATCTTTGCCGAGATCAGTTCGTACGTTTCCAAGTATAACAAACTCCCCACCCGAGATGCTCTGACCCTTCAGATCGAAGAGTCGGAGACTATCAGCGAATCTAACTACAACGAAACTGTTAGCCTTATTCCAGAACTGTTTGAGAAACGAGAGAATGATGCTCAATGGTTATTGGATACTACTGAGAAGTGGTGTCAGGATCGTGCGGTCTTGCTTGCAATCATGGAGTCTATCCAAGTGATTGATGGGAAACACCAGACCCTCACCAAGAACTCCCTACCCGACATTCTTCAACAGGCACTTGGTGTATCCTTTGATACTAGTGTAGGTCACGACTATGTGGACAATGCAGATGAACGTTACGAGTTTTACCACCGTCAAGAAGATCGCATCCCGTTTGATCTTGATTACTTCAACACCATCACCAAGGGCGGTTTACCTAACAAGACTCTTAACATTGCTCTTGCTGGTACTGGTGTTGGTAAGTCTCTCTTCATGTGCCACGTTGCCGGAAGTGCCTTGTCACAGGGTAAAAACGTACTTTACATTACAATGGAAATGTCAGAAGAACGTATCGCTGAACGAATTGATGCAAACCTCCTCAACGTTCCCATTGATCAAATCCAGAATCTATCCAAGAAACAGTTCAAAGATAGAGTCTCGGACATCGGTTCCCGTACCAATGGTCGATTGATTGTCAAAGAGTATCCAACTGGCGCGGCACACGCCAACCACTTCCGTGCTTTACTGGAAGAATTGAGTCTAAAGAAGAAGTTTAAACCTGATATCATCTTCATTGATTACCTAAATATATGTGCGTCCTCTCGTATGAAAGCAATGGGTGGTTCTATAAACTCATACACATATATCAAATCGATTGCAGAAGAGTTGCGTGGTCTTGCAGTAGAGTTCAATGTCCCGGTCATGTCTGCGACTCAGACTACACGATCAGGATTCGGTAACTCTGATCCGGGTCTCGAAGATACCTCCGAGTCGTTTGGTCTACCTGCAACCGCAGATCTGATGTTTGCCTTAGTGTCTAACGAAGAGTTAGAGTCTATGGGACAGATCATGGTAAAACAGTTGAAGAACCGATATAACGATCCTAACCGTGACAAACGTTTTGTGATTGGTATTGATCGCTCTAAGATGAGACTATTTGATGTGGACAATACTGAACAGACGCTTTCTCCTGATATCCTGTCGTCACCAACGATCGGTGACAGTCAGCAAGGAGAGAAACTTAAACGTATTAATTTCTCGTAAGGAGAAGCTCATGGATCCGTATTTACATACCATAATTGCAATTGGTTGTATGGCAGTGTCGTTTTACGCAGGTCAGTACTATGGTAAACGACTGGGGTTTAGGGATATGATACATGTCTTGTTAGGAGTATTCAAGGCAGAGTCCCTAGAAATAACAGAAGATGGCAACTTCTTCATAACCAAAGAAGATGGAATACAGACAAAGGTAAACTAGTGAAACCCCACAATTTTTATGTTGAAGATAACTTTATATCACCGGAACAATGTGCAACCTTAATCAGATTGTACGATAAAGCTCCGGAGGTTATCAATAAGGGAAAGTATAGTTATGTGAGTGTCAGTGACAGTGAAGCTGAACATATGCCAATGAAACATGAGTTGGTAGAGGATATATGGTTACGTCAGAGCATCCTCGCTAACCAACTCGCAGGGGCAATCACACAGTGGGCTCAGATCTACAGATGGCCTGAAGGGTCAAAGATGGGGTTGCATAATGATGTTGCGAGTAGACATACTATGTACACCTCAGTTCTCTACCTCAATGATGGTTTTCAAGGTGGAGAGACGCAGTTAGAAGACGGTACTACTATTGCCCCTAAGACGGGTAGAATATTTTTTTATGACGGGATCAGTTACTTTCATAGGGTAAAACCTGTGACGTATGGTACTCGTTTTACATTAGCAAGTTGGTACAACAGGAAATAGATTATGATAGACGAAAGATATGATATAGTAGACACCGCCGATTATGAACTCCAAAAACTACTTGATGGAGATAAACCCAATTACAAGTTCCGTGAAGATGAACTGATTGCTGAGTTCACAAAGTATATCGATAAGACTTATGGTGGTCACTATGGACAAGGCGGTCTCCAGTCTTCTGAAGTGATCGTTGACCGTGGTCATGGTATAGGGTTCTTTCTTGGTAATGTTGACAAGTACAATGGTCGATATGGTAAGAAGGGTGAACCCGCAGACCACCGCAAAGATATTGTAAAGATTATCCATTACGGATTTCTTGCACTGTATGAACATGACAGGTTAAATAATGAAGGTAAATAAAGAAGCCATGAACTTCGCAGTGGGTGATACTCTTATTGCCCTACCCATCAACATCGTTTTAAACTTCATCCTATTGTCCATATTCATGGGTCTAGGATGGGGGCCAGCGACGATCTCTGTGGTCATGACTGGGATATTCTTTGTTGCAGGTATCCTACGCAAGTACATTGTGCGAAGGTGGTTCGATAAACATGCCGCTGTTCCTATTCGTAAAGCTGAACCTTGGCACAATAGACCGTAAGGTTATATCCTTATAACAAAATGATCTAAAAAAACATCGCCAGACGCTTGCATGTACTCCCAAATCATGAGATAATAGTACCCTATTGTGATGAGAGAGAGATGAAAGTTATGGCGTATGTAAGTCAAGAAATGAAAAAGAACCTATCCCCTGCGATCAAAGCAGTCCTCAAGAAGTACAAGATGAAAGGTAGTATTGCCGTTCGTCACCACAGTACTCTAGTCGTGAACATCAAGAGTGGTGCGTTAGACATCCTCAAAGCAGCTGACTGCGCTAAGTACGGTCGCGACTATATTCAAGTCAACCCTTACTGGATTAAAGATAACTACGACTGTCCTACTGTTGTTGCGTTCCTGACTGAACTGAAAGATGCGATGGAAGGGCCTGAGTTCTTCGATCACTCTGACAGTCAGACTGACTATTTCTTCCGCAGTCACTACACCGATATCAACGTTGGTAAGTACAGTACC
>TARA_R110000744_G_scaffold379562_1_pt1 | contig 25473 bp, 18 predicted proteins | sample TARA_R110000744 | Tara Oceans TARA_R110000744 (sample SAMEA4398083) | marine metagenome | biome: Polar Biome; feature: [DCM] deep chlorophyll maximum layer (ENVO:01000326); material: water (ENVO:00002006), including particulate matter (ENVO:01000060) such as... | depth 36 m | reverse complement strand
GGTGTCATCTGCTTTTCCTCATAAACTCAATTCTCCGCATTCTCTTGTCTGGCGACATTATAGTTTGATATTTTACATTATAGTTTGATATTTTACATTATAGTTTGATATTTTTTAGCTCCCTGTTATTCTCAATAGAATGACGGGGAGCTAGACTATGTTAGATTCGGAAAAACCGATCGACCCAAAAGATGAAAAAAAGCTTAAAACTAGAGGTATAGGCTCTAGAAGTGATTATCTTCCATTTATTAAAATACATGAGTTAAGTAGCCGAGGTGAAAGCTATCGTATCTTTGGTAGACATTCTTCACGTCCTCATCATCTTCTCTCCCGTCTTGAACTCTCCGCTTTTCTAGTATTTGACCGCTTCCACCTCACATATGACATTAAAGAGCAGTTTCCCATTCCTATTGCGGATACTCTAAGCATTTCTGAACGATTGGGAATCAAGCATCCACAACTCAGAGGCAAATTGAAAATTGTTACAACTGATTTAGTTGTTGAGCTTAAAAATCAGTCAGGCATAGCAATAGCTGTAAAATATGCAGCCGATTTAGATGATCTAAGGACCGTAGAAAAGCTTCAGATTGAAAAGCTTTATTGGGAGCAACAAGGTTATAAGTGGAGGCTTTTTACAGAACAAGAAATTACAGCTGCCATTAAAGAGAATTTAGAGTGGTTGCATGCAGCAAATCAAAACTCAAATGACTACTACTCAGAGCTATCTGTAGAAGATATTCAGTTGGTTGTCCAAAGGCTAGCAGGAACAAATAAGCGCTTATCAACGATTTGTGCTGCGATGGATGATGCTTATGATTGTGCGCCTGGTTTCCATATTGGAGTTGTTCGAAATGGAGTAGCTGCCAATCTTATTGATGCGCCGCTTAATACTGTTTTTGTCCAGTGGAAAGGAACCGATATATCTTTAGTTGAAGGGTTTGGTTCAGTCAAGGGAGGACTAGCAGGTGTATCTTAATAGGGTTTATTTTGATTCTTACGCGGAGCCACAGGCCCAGTTGCGTGTAGTATTTGAGCATGTCGACTTTTTAATGTTAATTGATATAAACGATGATAAAGCTTGGCCTTATCAGATAGATATCAACGAATTTCAATCTTTAGATATGGAACATATTGCTGATCCTATAGTCTTGGCGGTTCCGGAACAGGGTTCTAAGGCAGAAGAAGTAAGAGATAGAGCGTACAGGGTTATTTCTTTACTAATAGAAAATTACCTAGAGTTATTTGACAAGAAAATTCGTAACAAGCTTATTAAACTGGCCATAGAAAAAACGGGTGAACCTAGGTTATATGTTACTCGACAGCTAAGAAGATACTGGCAAAGAGGAATGTCTCCAGATGCCTTAGCTCCTGACTACTCTAATTGCGGTATGCCTGGTAAAAAACGACTAGGGATGAAAAAACCAGGTAGCAAGCGAACTATTTCACCAGGAAAAGGTATTTCGATTACTGATGAAATGACTGAGTTATTTCGGTTGGCAATAGAGAACTTTTTTTTAATAAGAGAAGATATCGATTTACCTAAGGCTAGAGCCAAAGCTAATGGCTTTATCAGGTCTAAATACCCAGATATCAAGCCAGAAGACTTACCAACTGAAAGACAGTTCCGCTATTTCTATAAGAAAAACTACAGCCAGCCTTATGTTGTTGAGGCGCGTTCATCTAGCATTGAGTATGCAAAAGATATTGCACCAATACATAGCACTTCAGCAGCTAATAACTTTGGCCCTGGAGCTCGATATGAAATAGATGCAACGATTGCAGATGCTTACCTGATATCCGAGCAGAATCCAGACCGCATAGTTGGTAGACCAGTTATTTATAAGGTGAAAGACGTATTTAGCCGAATGACTGTAGGATTGTATGTTGGTCTTGAGAATCCTTCTTGGGCGACAGCATCCATCGCTTTAGCACATGCATTTAGCGATAAAGTTGAGTATTGTAAAAAGTTTGGAATCGATATCACAAAGGATGATTGGCCAAGTGTTGGGACACCTGCAACTATTACGGCAGACCGTGGTGAATTGTTAGGTAAGCATGGTGATATATTAGTAAATCGGTTTGGTATTACATTATCGAACACTAGGGCGTATCGGGGTAATGATAAAGGAATAGTAGAGAAATCTTTCAATATAATGCACGTAGATATCCTTCCTTATGTTCAAGGAAAGGTTGAGCCGCTTAATGGGAAAAAGAAAGCTGGTAAGCGAAACGAGTTATCAGCCAATCTTACTCTTCATGACTTTACCAAAATGGTAATAATGTCTGAAATAAACCGAAATACTGCAATCCCTTTAGAGGGGTATGATTACGAGTCAGATATGCCGACAGACTTACCTGCTATCCCAGTTCATTTATGGCGTTGGGGTATTCGTAACAGAACAGGTAGCCTTAAAGATATAGATTCTCGTCTTACATTTATTAATTTGTTGCCGCATGATCGAGCAACCGTTTCTACTCTAGGCATTAATTTTAAAGGCTTATATTACACTTGTTCTGAAGCGCTTAGTTTAGGTTGGTTCCATCGAAATAAAGCTGTATCTAGACCTCAAAAAGTAGAAGTGGCCTATAACCCACTGAATACCAACACTTTATATATACGGCCTGATAATAAATTCGATAGCATTTGGGAATGCACGATACAGCCAAGAAGTCGTCGTTATCAAGACATGAGCTTTTCTGAGGCAATTTCAATCCAAGCTGAATCAAAAGAAACAAACGCTGAAGCTAAGCAAAAAGCAGACTATCAAGCCCCAGATCTTCAAGCAGAGCTTGAGAAGATTACTCAGCATGCGGCAAAAAGGCAGAAAAGTTCAGATTTATCCAATAACTCGCAGCGCCTTAAGGGAATACGTGAAAATAGGCAGCAGGAAAAGGAAATTGAACGTCAAAAAGAAAGGGACTTAGACAAACCCTTAAAAGTCAGGGAGAAAGCTACTGTAATTCCAATAAATACGAGTAGTGATTTGGATCAAAGCTTTGATTTTCCAGACTTGGATGACTTTTAAGGAAACAGTGATATGACGACATTTAAAACAGCAAGCTACATTGATGCAGAAATCGCTGAATATGAAGAGCACCCTTTAATCAATGCACTACCTTCAATAAACTCCCCGCAGCAAACAGCCGAGTTGATTAGGAGAATACCAGAGATTAGGCCAGAAGAAATAGCGTTGCCTGCACATATACGAAGGCATGCGATGCTAAGAATTATGGACGGGTTCTTATACCCTACCAGAGCACATTTACAGCTGGAGCAAACAATTTCCTCCATGATTCGGCAAGGTTACTTAAGTCGAAACATCGCAGATAAAAGCTATCAAGAAACACTCAATAAAACAGCTAACCTATCAACAGATATGAGTCGCAATGCGGGAAATGAGGCGTTGGTGAGCTCTGTAATTGGGTGTTCAGGTGCGGGGAAGTCAACAGCGGTTGAAGCAGTTCTAGCCTCTTATCCTCAAGTGATTATTCATCCATCTTATCAACATGTTCAAATTGTGTGGTTAAAGGTAGAGTGTCCGCATGACGCATCTGTTAAAAGCCTGTGTATTAACTTTTTTAGAGCAATTGATACCGCATTGGATAACAATAGCCAATATGAAAAGCAATATGTAAAGCCGCGCTCTAGTGTTGAAATGTTGCTTGGGGACTTTGCTAGGATAGCTGCTCTTCATTCTATTGGGCTGTTGGTAATAGACGAAATTCAACACCTTGAGCGTTCTAGCTCTGGTGTATCAGAGCGTATACTTCGCTTCTTTGTACAACTTACAAACACAATAAAATTACCAATATTATTTATTGGTACGCCTAAGGCTTATGAGCTCTTTTCACCCAGTATGCGTTCGGCTCGTAGAGCATCTCAATTTGGAAGTATTAACTGGAATCGCTTTAATACAAGGAACCGAACTGGGAAAGGATCTGATTGGGATCGTTTTTTTGAACAGCTATGGTCACTACAGTGGTTCGAATCACCACAGCCACTTACAGAAAACATAAAGAACCTCTTTTGGGACTACTCACAAGGGATTGCTCATGTTGCCGTTACGCTTTTCTATCTATGCCAAACTCGGGCTGTGACCGTTGGTAGAGAATTGATAAGCCCAGAGCTCGTTGATACGGTATTCAGTGAAGAGCTTCATATGATTCGCCCTATGATTCGTGCATTGCAGAGCGGTCGTGAGAGTGAAATCCAAAAATATGCAGATTTAGAAATATCTAAGGCCAGTTTGATTCAACATGCTCCAGTCGTATCTTATGAATCAGATAGTGGTCAACAAATGAATGCATCTGACAAAGCCGAGATGAGTAAGTTACAACAACTTATTACAATGCTTGAACAAGCGGGTATTGGTACAGATATCGCTCCAACAGTAGCGGAACAAGCAGTTTCAGAGTTACCAAATGGCAATATGTTTCAATTGATGGCGCACATAAGCAATTTAAAAAAAGAGGTACCAGCTAAAGCAGTGAAGAAGCGATCTAAAGTTGTAAAGCTAATACCAAAATATGTCGAAGATGACTTGAGACTTATGCTGAATAATAAAGGTGGCAGTTACAAGACTATGAAGGGGGAAGGCGTTATACTCAGCCTATCTGATTACTTATAAATTTCAGAGACCTACCGCATTTAAAGGGACTTTTTATGGTCAATGCATCAGAAGCAGATACCAGAGCGAATTACATAGATCCAGCATTAAAAGCCGCTCACTGGCAAGCAAACAATATTATTCGAGAACATTACTTTACCGATGGCCGTAAGCTAGCCGGTGGTGCACGTGGCCGTCGCTGCTTTGTAGATTATCTATTATATAAAGACAACCGCTACCTTGCTGTAGTTGAGGCAAAAAAAGAATCAGAGCATCCCACTAAGGGGCTTCAACAAGCCATCGACTATGCCAAGAAGCTACTCGTTCGCTTTGTCTATTCAAGCAATGGCAAACAAACCTATGAGTTCGATTTAGAAACCGGTAAAGGCGACTACATAGAGTTTTACCCAACACCACAAGAGCTTGAAAACCGCTACGCGGGTGTTAACTCGGATCTAGGCCAGCAGCTTCGTAATGTGCCCTTTCATTTAGAAGGCGCAATGCAGCCACGTTATTACCAAGAATTAGCGGTCCATGCCGCCACAGATGCCATTGGTAAAGGTAAGCCACGAGTGCTGTTAACATTGGCGACTGGTACAGGTAAAACCTTTATTGCCTTTCAAATCGTCCATAAACTGTTTCAGTCTCGTTGGAACAAAGAATCTCCGGGTACACGTAGGCCTAGAATTTTGTTTTTAGCCGATCGTAATATTTTGGCCGATCAAGCCATTAACACTTTCAATCCATACGAAAAAGACCTCATCAAAATAAACGGTGAAGAGGTACGCAAGCGTGGCGGTGTGGTGCCAACCAATGCACATATCTTTTTTGCCATTTACCAAGCCATTGCTGAGCGTGAAAATATTGAAGGCTACTACAAAGCGTATCCAAGTGATTTCTTTGACCTTGTAATGATCGACGAGTGTCACCGTGGCAGTGCTAATGAGACAGGCTCTTGGCGAGCCATACTCGATCATTTTGGCAGTGCGGTACATGTCGGCCTAACAGCTACACCAAAACGTGAAGCCAACGTGGATACCTATGATTACTTTGGAACTCCCGCATTTGAATACTCATTAAAAGATGGCATCAACGATGGTTTCTTAACGCCATACAGAGTTAAGCGGGTACGTACTAACTTAGATGAACTGGTGCTAACCAAAGATGACCAAGTAATCGAAGGTGAATCAGGGCAAGACGTTTATCAGGTTGAAGATTACGACAAAAAAATCACTGTTGATGAGCGTACAGAGCTGGTCGCAAAAGCCATTTTGGACAATATCAATCCACTAGAAAAAACCATCGTCTTTTGCGAAAACCAAAATCATGCACTGACCATGCGTGATATGATCAATAAACACAAAAAGCTGAAAGATCCGCATTACTGTGTGCGTGTAACCAGTGATGAGGGCAAAGTTGGCCGTGAGCTACTGGAAAAATTCCAAGATAACGACAAAGACATTCCCACCATTATTACCTCCTCGCAAATGTTAACTACGGGGGTAGATGCTCGTAATGTGCGTAACGTAGTACTGGATAGAACCGTTGGCTCAATGGTGGAGTTTAAACAAATTGTCGGTCGCGGAACCCGTGTTTTTGATGGCAAAGACTATTTCACCATTGTCGATTTTCGCGGTGCAACCAATAAGTTTTACGACAAAGATTGGGATGGTGAACCCGAAGCACCAGAGCCAGGAGGTATTGGTGAGCCAACACCAGCTTACACACCAGAACCACCCGGAGGAACAGATGGCCCAGAGCCTGAACCGGGTGAGCCAAAACCTCGGTTGAAAGTAAAGTTAGGCAAACACCGTGAACTTAAAGTCATTGACGTTGAAACTCGATATATCGATGAAAACGGTAAACCTCTCACGGTGCAAGAATTTGTTGAGCGCTTGATCACCCAATTACCAGGGTTGTTTAGATCGGTTGAGGAATTGCGGCAGATATGGTCAGACCCAGACGAGCGCGAAACCTTGCTCGGTAAACTCGTACAAGCAGGCTTTGATAAAGAGCAACTCGCCACACTACGACGCATGTTTGAAGCAGAAGAGTGCGATATCTTTGATCTGCTGGCTTTTTTAGCGTTTGAGCAGCCTATGGCAACCCGCAAAGCTCGTGCCGATCAAGTACGTACTAACAGTGCTTTCTTTAATCAGTACCAACAAGAAAAGGCACAGCAGTTTTTGCACTTTGTGCTTAACCGGTATGAGCAAACCGGCAGCACCGAGCTATCGCGCGAGCGTTTGCCAGCACTTATCGAGCTATCAGGGTTGGGTACTGTCAAAGACGCCTCAACAGCATTCGGTGGAAAGCCAGCCTATTTACTGGCGGCTTTTAAGCAATTACAACAACAGCTTTATCACGTGAATTAAAATGGAAATAACTTTATCTCCAAACCACCTTCATCCGGATGAGCAATCATTTAAGCTCAATAAATTTTCAGCTTTAATCGGCGAAAATGGGTGTGGGAAGTCGTCTATTCTTCAAACTATTTTTGAAGGGCGTATGTCGGACGTAATGCTATCTGATTGGAAAGTTGTTTGCTTTTCCTCTGGGCATAACGAGCGGTATTCAAGAGCTTTCTCTAACTATCTTAAAAAGGCTAGAAAATCAAAATCTGGGTTATCGTTACACTGTTTTTACTATGACAAAACCTGGTCTCCTTTATTAATCTTTTTGGCTTCTGTACTCAAAAAGCAAGGTAAAGTAAGGAACTTACTAAAATCGTTAGGGCTCGTTCAAGAAAGTGATGATTTAGGGGATGATATTAGTTCAATATTATCTTGTGGATTCAGAATTGATCGGCCATACATTAACAAAGTTGCAGCGGCTTTAAAACAAGAAGAAACTGGGGCAACAGATACCATTCGCTCAACCCCTTTTTTTAGAAGTCTTTCAAGCTTCATCGAAAATGTTATCGATGGAGCATATGATTTTGAAGATATTATTTCAAAACAAGACATTAAAATAACTAGCAGAGATATCTTCAATACATCTTTCGAGTCTGCTCACGTCGAAGGCGAGACTGACATAATTATGGACGATCCTGCAGTTACTTTTTTAACTCAAGCAATCGATGCCAACAACCCAATAACTAAAACAAGCCTCCGTTTAAAATTTTATAATGATCTTTCACTAGATGAAGTGAGTGATGGTGAATATCAGCTCTTGTTTGTTTATGCTCTATTAGACCTTTTTGATAACGAGAAAACGCTATTTCTTTTTGATGAAGCTGATAGCCACCTCCACTACAGAAATATCAATAAGCTCTGGGCAAGTATTGACAATGCAAAAGGCAGAGCCTTGATGACAACTCACCTATTGGATTCCATATCTGAAATCGGAGTTGAGAATATTCATGTAGTAAAGAAAGGCCGTGTTTTGCCTTTCACTGAGAGAAAAGAGCTGCAAGAACGCTTAGAGCAACTGTCAAATATAAATAAAGCAAAGCTAAAGACTTATGCACTTCATGAGCTCATCGTGCTTATGGATAACGAAAACGATTGGGAGATTTTTACTCGCCTTGTCATAAGAAAATTGGGACAAGAAACACATGGGGAGATCAAATCTCAATTTCGGAAGATATGCTGTATTTCCGTAGAATCAGGCTGGAACTCCCATACTTCATCTTTTGCAGCAAAAAAACTCAAATGGCTAGAGTCCTTTGTAAGCTACATTGATGGAAGTAATCACAAAGCCAAAAATGTTTACTTGATTTGCGATAGAGATAGCCTGCCATTAGCAAGCATAGACAACGAAAACTTACAGCTAAATGGCGGCAAAGATCTTACATCTTCTATAACAGGAAAATCCGAAATCAATGCTCAAATTCTTGTTTGGAGAAGGCGCGAAATGAAGCATTACCTTCTTTCATATACGGCATTGAAGCATCACCAACTACTCACAAAAATAAATAATGACTCTTTAGGGTTGGCCTGCCATCTCCATCAGAATATGAATGGCGACCATCAGTGCTTGGTAGATGAAGAAACTGGCAACAAAGCTCCGTTGGCAACTCAACACCTTGGAGAAAACTTAGAATTTAATGAAGGGCTTGGTCAACTTGCATCAAGTAAAGTAAAAAGCATTCTAGATCCGTTAATTAACACCGATGGAAATGGATTAGACATTGACAAGCTACAAGCCTATATCGACCTGATTCCGCCCGCAGAAATCAGCGAAGATATCACCAATATGTACAATTTTATTATCGGAAAACTATAAGCCATGTCATTACAACAAAAGATTGACCGAATTACCGACATACTGCGCCGCGACGATGGCATTAGCGGTGCTATGCACTATACCGAGCAAACCTCTTGGGTGTTGTTCTTAAAATTTTTGGATGATTACGAGTCTGAAAAAGAAGATGAAGCCGTGCTGTCTGGTAAAGACTATCAACCGGTTTTGGATGAAGAGCATCGTTGGTCAAATTGGGCCTGCCCGAAAAATGCCGAGGGCAAGCTAGACATTAACAAAGTTCGCACGGGTGATGACTTAACCGATTATGTGAATAAAGAGTTGTTTCCATACTTAAAGAGCTTTGCCAATGCCGCCGTTACCGGTTCAGACCCTAAATCATTCGCCTATAAAATTGGTGCCATCTTCCAGTATTTAGACAACAAGGTCGCCTCTGGCCATACCTTGCGTGAAGTGCTGGATATTATCGACACACTGAATTTCCAGTCCAGTGATGAAATGTTTGAGCTCTCGTTGGTCTATGAAGGCTTATTGCAAAACATGGGCGATGCCGGTGGCTATGCGGGTGAATTTTACACCCCGCGCCCAGTAGTACGCGCCATGATCAAGGCCATTGACCCACTAGCCGGGCAAACCATTTACGATGCAGCGGCTGGCTCGTGCGGATTCCTAGTAGAAGCCTTTGACCACCTGAAAGCAAAAAAGAGTGCGCTTTCTACTGAGCAATGGGACTTTATCCAGCGCGATACCTTCTTTGGTTTTGAAAAAACTTCGCTGGCTTACGTAATGGGCATGATGAACATGATTCTGCATGGCATCGAGTCACCCAACTTGTTCCGTGGTAATACCCTGACGCAGAATATCCGCGATATTCAGGAAAAAGACCGTTACGACATTATTCTGGCTAACCCGCCATTTGGTGGTAAAGAGAAGTCGCAAATTCAGCAAAACTTCCCTATCCAGAGTAACGCAACAGAACTGTTGTTCTTACAGCACTTTATGAAAACCCTGAAAAGTGGCGGCAAAGCTGCCATCGTAGTACCAGAAGGCGTGCTGTTCCAAACCAATAGTGCGTTTAAACAGGTCAAACAAGAACTTCTGGAAAACTTTAACCTGCACACTATATTAAGCCTGCCCGCCGGGGTATTTTTGCCATATTCAGGTGTTAAAACCAACGTGCTGTTTTTCGAGCGTAGCGGTGGAACCAGCGACGTCTGGTACTACGAATGTGAACCCGAGCAAAAGCTCACCAAAAACAAACCTATTACCGATGACCACTTAAAAGAGTTTGTTGAGCTGTATACCAGCCGTGAGACGACCGAACGTTCCTGGACAGTTTCAGCCAGCAAACTGGCTGAAGACTATGACCTATCCGCGAAAAACCCTGCCAAGCAGAAAGATGCCGAGCACTTAGCGCCCAGCGATATTCTCAAACAGATCCGCACCAAGGAAAAACTGGTATCTGGCCTGTTGGATGAAATTGAAAATCTGTTGGCGGAGAAATAAGCATGGAGCAAGTTTTGTATCAATTACCGGAGGGCTGGAAATGGGAAACGTTAACAGATGTGACGCAATTTATTGGTGGTTCACAGCCACCTAAATCAGAGTTTTCCGATACGGCGAAAGATGGTTATGTGCGGCTGATTCAGATCAGGGACTATAAAACAGATGCTCACATTGTTTACGTCGATAGAAACTCAACAAAAAAATTCTGCAATCGTGACGATGTGATGATTGGCCGATACGGTCCACCTGTTTTCCAAATCTTACGAGGTCTAGAAGGGGCATATAATGTTGCTTTAATGAAAGCCGTGCCGGATGAGAAGATTTTAAGTAAAGATTACTTATTTGCCTTTTTACAGTCGAGCCCTATCCAGAGTTACATTGTGGGGCTATCTCAGAGAGCTGCTGGTCAGTCAGGCGTCAATAAGAAAGCTCTTGAAAACTATAGCATCCCAATTCCTCCCATGGCGGAACAAACACGCATCATCGAAAAGCTCGATGCACTGCTGACCCGCATTGACACCTCCATCGAGCATTTGCAGGAAAGCGTCGCATTGGCTGATGCGTTGTTTGAAAGTTCACAAAGTGAAATATTTAATGATGTCCTTAGCAACTATCAGCACAGCACAATTGATGAAATCTGCATCGTCACATCAAGTAAGAGAATTTTTAAAGCTGATTACGTTGAATCAGGCATTCCATTTTACAGAACAAAGGAAATCGTAGACCTATCCAAAGAGAAAAATATATCCACTGAACTGTTTATTGATAAAGAAAAGTTTTCCGAAATATGTGGCAAATTTGGAGCCCCTAAAAAGGGTGACTTATTATTCTCTGCCGTGGGTACGATTGGTGTCATGTGGATAGTTGATGAACGAGAGTTTTACTTTAAGGATGGAAACTTACTTTGGCTAAAAGACATGAACGGGGTTACCCCAGAATATCTTAAATCGGCAATTAGTGCGGTGTTAACCGAGAAAATTAAAGATAGAAGCCAAGGTGCCGCATATAAAGCCATATCGATCACTAACCTGAAAGCATTTGAGATTCCCCTTCCTTCAATAGAGGAGCAAAAATCAATTGTGGCTAAAATTGAGCATGTTAGTTCTGTGACAAAAAAGACAAAACAAGAACTTAGCCTGCAAATAAACGATTTACATAACCTAAAAGCATCAATTCTCGATTCCGCCTTTAAAGGCGAGCTCTAAGGAGGGAGTATGGCATTCGATACCACAGTTTTTGAACAAAAGGAGTTCAGAGCAGCAATCAACAAACTCGAAGAATTGCTCTCACATTCGAAAGCGGTTCTGCTAGGGGCCGGCGCGAGTGTTTGCGCTGGGCTTCCATTAACAAACCAGCTGACAGAAGGAGCACTAAAAAGTGACAAGCTCTCCGATGATTCAAAGCAGATATTGACTGCCATACAAAACTCTTTTGCTGGCGCAAATCCAGCTTCGCATATAGAAGACTACTTAAGCGAACTAGTAGATTGGCTTGCTATCACTGCTCGCCGAACAAATCGCAATGTAACAGCTAGCAGCGTATTGATTGGAGGTACTGAATACAGCAACGATCAGCTATTGCAAGCGATAAACGAGATAAAAATCGCTATTTTTGACGTCATTAATGTTGAAGTAGATTCTGCTGCACATGAGCGTTTTGTTCAGGCATTACACCGACCAATACGACCAGGGAAAGAGAGCCTACCGAGCACCATTGATTATCTGGTGATGAACTACGACACGTTAATTGAAGACTCACTCGCACTATCACAATTGAGATATGCCGATGGTTTAGAAGGCGGTGTATCAGGATGGTGGAACCCTTTGACGTTTGAACAGAACAATCTTGATGCGCGAGTATTTAAGCTACATGGTTCCATCAATTGGGCTGAACATAGTTCTTCATCAACACCATTGCGTATTGCTCCGCATTTGAAGCGCAGCCAAGATCAAGCTGCGAAGATTATGATTTGGCCGGCATCGACTAAATACCGTGAAACACAACTCGATCCCTATGCGAATTTAATGCACAAAGCGAGATCAGTTTTGAACCCGCAAGGGGGTAGCCAACGGGTTTTGTTGATCGCCGGTTATAGTTTTGGTGATGCACATATCAACCTAGAAATCGAACGTGGTTTAAGGGCTTCAAATGGCAATTTAACCGTGATTGCGTTTACGAGCGACCCTGTACCTAGTAGCGCGCTGAAAATTTGGTATGAAGACAGCTCAATCAACGAACAAGTACTTATTTTTGCCGATAAAGGTTTTTATCACGCCGACCACAAGGCAATCTCAACCAATAGCATTGAATGGTGGAAGTTTGAAAACCTAACCCAGATCCTTGAAGGAGGTATTTGATATGGATAATAAATACATAAAACCCATTGAGAATCTCTCTATCGGGAAAATTATTGAGGTGGATGGCTCGCGTATTATCGCCGAGCTCGACCCTACTATTTCAGACCTGTCCCGAGTATTTGCTGGTGAAAACTATCCAATTGGGCAATTTGGCTCAATCATCAAAGTCCACTTTGGCCGTCGCTCTATCTATGGTTTAGTCAGCCGATTGCGTATGAAGGCTGACTACCAGCTAGAAAAGGGCTTGCCTGTCGCGTCCTCAGATGAGCGAATAATTGAAGCTGATTTGTTCGGTGAAGGGGAGTGGCGCAGGAAAAATGAAGATGAGTTTGCCCTTGAGTTTGAACGCGGCGTTGCTACTTATCCACTACCACAACAAACTATTTATCTGACACCAAAATCAGAACTTAGGTTTATTTACGGTGATGCCAAAGGCGCGGTTATTCAACTTGGTGAACATGTTGGCTCAGGCGGTGCACCTTGTTACGCTGAATTAAATGAATTACTAGGTAAGCACACTGCCATCCTAGGCTCCACCGGTGCTGGTAAATCAGGTACTGTGGCGGCAGTTATTCACAGTATTCTCGAACGTGGCCTGGTCGCCAATCATGAGCACTGGCATCCTCAAATTATTATCCTTGACCCTCATAATGAATACGGCAAAGCGTTCCCTGCACACCAACGTTTATCGACCGATGAAGGTTCACTAAATCTACCGTATTGGTTACTCGATTTAGAAGAGTCATTGAGCTTGTTTATCGGCAAGACCGAGTTTGCAGCAACCTCACAATCAAACATTATTAAAAATGCCCTAATTGCGGTTCGAGAGCAGGCGGCTGAGCAGCTTGGGCTTGATAAGAACCAATTAACGGTTGATTCGCCGATTCCTTATATCATTGGTGACAGCAGCGGACTTGATCACTTTGGAAAAAAGGATGGCGAGCTGTATACAGACGGATTAATCGGAGCTATTAACCAGCAAAGGCCATCTGGTGCGAATAAAAAAGACCACGAAGATTACAGTAAAGTAATTCGCAAGATTGATTCATTGCTAAAAGATGGTCGACTCAAATTTATGATGGAAAGCTGGGACGGTGACAAAGATCCGCTACCCGCTATCGTCAATCAATTCTTAACGCAGCAAGCTACAGTGCAGATTGTTGACTTATCAGGTGTTCCTAATGAAGTAGCCGGTGTCGCTAGCGCCGCAATCGCGAGAATAGTATTTCAACTTAAAGTCTGGCAAACCGAAGCTGAACGGCAAAATAGCCCAGTGCTTTTGGTGTGTGAAGAAGCACACAGATATGTGCCAAATCGTGGTGAAGCACAGTATGAAGCAGCTCAGTCTGCAATTCGGCGAATTGCGAAAGAAGGCCGTAAGTATGGCGTTGGTTTGTTACTCGTGTCTCAGAGACCTAGTGAAGTTGAGGCAACGGTGTTATCGCAATGCAATTCATGGATTGTGCTTCGAATAACCAATGATGCCGACCGCGAGCATGTTCGTAGTGTGTTGCCTGATTCTATGTCCGGCTTAACCAAAATGCTTTCAGGTCTAAGACGCCAGGAAGCTATATTTGTTGGCCAAGCAGCCACGTTACCCACCAGAGTGATGATTCGAAGTTTATCTGATGGCCAGCTACCTCGTTCAAATGATGTGGATTTCGACAAAGGTTGGCAGCAGCAAGCGATGACAATCGAGCAAATTGGTGATGTGGTTAAGAAGTGGCGGTACCAGTCTAAAGCCACAGATTCTGAGACAACTTAATTTCTAATAGGACAGATAATAGTCACTTATACAGGCAGACATATGAAATAGGTATGTTTAGTTGACGATCTTTTTTGTGAGGTTGATTTGAGTGAGAGTGTGATTTCTAGGCTGGGTAATTCTGACAAATGGGCTTTAATTACAGAATAACAGAAGATTAATAGCTGAAATTCTCTCTTTGTAATTACCTTCTTTTGTTGGAGAAGTAATGATCTTTCAATTTCCAGTTGTAGATTGACAAAAAAGTATCACCCAAACAAAAAACAATCATACTGAGCAAAAAAGTATCACACTTTTATATCCATGATCGCAGAGTCGGCATTAGACAAGGAGCGGACATTCAGCTCATTTTGACTTCCAGTTTAAAGAAAAGTAGCTTCCATACCCACCTACAAGAAAGAATCTCTGGAGTGTTCCTGATAGTATTGCTAAGCGCGTTTCACTACCATTGGTTCTTTAGTTTGAGTGAGCTAATCATTGTCGTGGACAAGAACACCAAAAACCTTGATAGACTATTACTTTTTACAGCAGTCACTGAGTTAAGAAACAAGCGATTTTTGTTGATTGTGGATGTACATTTTATTCTGCATCACAAAAGTCTAATCCGTTAAATTGGCTAACTCATCCCAACAATCACTTCGAACGAGTTATACGTAATCGATAGGGTTTCCGTTACAAATTTCGTTGTAACTATAAAAGCCCCATTTATGTAAAATATAAGAAGAATTTACCCAAAGTAGCCCACATTATGTCAAAACGAACTATTAGCAAACTGGCAAAAGAAATTGGTGTAAATGTCGAGACTGTCCGCTTTTATGAACGCAAACGTTTAATCGAACAACCCGCAAAGCCAGAGACAGGCTACCGACATTACTCTGATGAAATAGTTAATAGAGTCAGATTTATCAAAAGAACCCAAGAACTAGGTTTTTCTCTAAAGGAGATTGAGAATCTACTCAAATTAAACGATTCCCCTTGCAGCCAAGTTCAAGATCTGGCTGAAGCCAAGCTAGAATCTGTTGCCGATAAGATCAGAGATTTAAAAAAATTACAAAAGGCGTTAAACGAGTTGGTTGGTTTATGTCATTCTAATTCCGATAAAAATACTTGCCCAGTCATAGACTCACTTCAACCTCATTTCAAATAAAGGCAGATTTCGCTTGACTCCGTACCTAGGTACGGAACTTATACTCTGGTTAAGTTAGGAAACTGGAGTAAGCCAAATTGAATCAAGATTCAAACTTACCTTTGATTGGTGGGGTAATTGCAGCCATTGGTGCAGGATTGTGCTGTGCTGGGCCGTTGGTTTTGCTTTTACTCGGCATTAGCGGTTCTTGGATAAGTAACCTGACGCTATTAGAGCCATACAGACCAATCTTTATAGTTTTGGTTATTGCTGCATTTGGGTTAGCAGGCTGGAAAGTTCATCGACCTATCGAAAAATGTGAGCAAGGCACTGCATGTGCAATTCCCAAAACAAGAAAACGCAGACAAGTCACTTTTTGGGTATCAGCATTAGTCGCACTTGTACTTGTGACGAGTAATTACTGGATCATTTTGTTTGCGTAAGTTTTGAAAAAAATCTTTAAAACGGAGAATATCATTATGAAAAAATTTATAGCTTGTTTATTACTTAGCGTGTCTTTTACGTCTGTGAATGCAAAAGAACAGACGGTTACACTGGAGGTTCCCACTATGAACTGTGTGACCTGTCCAATCACGGTTAAAAAAGCGTTAGAAAACGTTGATGGCGTGAAGCTCGCCAACGTATCGTATGACACTAAATTAGCATTGGTAACGTTTGATGATGAAAAGGCCAGTGTCAAAGCACTTACTGATGCCACAACGAATGCAGGCTACCCATCCAAAAAAGTTAAGTAGTCTTTTAAAAAACTACTAAATATAACCACGCGTTTAGGAGATAAAACAGGCGCTATTGGAACACTTGGTTCCGCGATAGGGTATGCAATGTGTTTCCCTGCAAATGCCAGTTTAGGCGCGAAAATTGGTATGGGAATCCCCAGTCATTAGGAAAGGACAGTTTATCAACACTTCCTTACCCTTTTTTAAGGGGTTGTACTCGTACTAAATAGTTTAGGGTGGCTGAGTCATAAACAATGGCGACGAAGCGCAATCGGTATGACAGTTCCCCTCCTTTTACTATTGTCGTTGTACACTTGGTTTAAATATGGTTGGAGTACATACGTAACCCATTCAGCGCTGGGGTTAAGGAGTTAAAATGATCAAAATCAGTATTCAAGGCATGACATGCCACAGTTGTGAGCGAATAGTTCGCAATAAAATAATCAAACTAGAAGGCGTACTAGACGTTTCTGTCTCTTATGCTGAGAGTTTGGCCTCTATCACTCCATCTGAAGATTTTAACGTCCAGAGTGCGATTGACGCCCTAGAATCAGAGGGCTACCAAGCTCATGTACAAAAGGATTCTTATTTTGCCTCTGAACAGTCCGCGTCACATAAAAAGGAAAAAGATTTACACGTGGCCATTATTGGCAGTGGCTCAGGGGCCTTCGCCTGTGCAATTAAGGCGGCTGAAAACGGCGCTAGAGTGACCATGATTGAAGAAGGCGATGTTATAGGAGGTACTTGTGTCAATATTGGCTGTGTTCCATCAAAAATATTAATCAGAGCCGCACAACTCGCTGAACTCCAACGTAATAACCCGTTCACTGGCCTTGAGAACCATCAGCCTGAGTTAAATCAAAAATTATTAAACCATCAACTCACTTCTCGTGTCGAAGAGCTTAGATATTCCAAATACCAAAAGATATTAGATTCGAACCCTTCCTTGAGTCTTGTCAAAGGTTATGCACGCTTTAAAAATACTAAGGCCTTGATTATTGATAAAGCTGACGGTCTACGCCAAGAAATCCATGCGGATAAAATTTTAATCGCGACGGGAGCTAGCCCCGCTATTCCTGCAATCGATGGATTAACCGATACGCCTTATTGGACATCTACCGAAGCACTGTTCGCCATTGATACACCAGAGAGTTTGATTGTTATAGGCTCATCAGCAGTGGCATTGGAACTTGCTCAAGCGTATCGTCGGCTGGGTTCTAAAGTTACAGTGCTTGCTAGGCATACATTACTGTATCGCGAAGACCCGCTATTGGGTGAAGAGCTAAAGAATTGTTTCGAGAAAGAAGGCATTAATGTTCATATAAATACAAGCGCTAACAACATTACCCACGATGGTCAGCACTTTTTAATTGACACCAATAATGGTCGACTTACTTCTGAAAAACTACTTATAGCTACTGGACGTCATGCCAATACAGAGAAACTCAACTTAAAAGTGGTGGGTGTACAGGTTAGCGAACTAGGTGAAGTTATGGTCGACGAAAAGATGCAAACAAATATCGATAGTATATATGCAGCAGGCGACTGCTCAAACATGCCTCAATTTGTTTATGTTGCCGCAGCCGCAGGTAGCCGAGCAGGATCCAACATGACTGGTGGTGATGAGAGTTTAGATCTTGCGACTATGCCTGCCGTTATTTTTACCGATCCCCAAGTAGCCACGGTAGGATTAACTGAGGCACAAGCCAAGCAGCAAGGTATAGGTACGATCAGTCGGGTATTACCCATGGAAAATGTGCCGAGAGCATTAGCGAACTTTGAAACGGATGGATTTATTAAATTAGTTGCAGAGGAATCCACAGGTAAACTGATTGGCGCACAAATATTGGCACATGAAGGTGGTGAGCTTATTCAAAGTGCAGCAATAGCCATTCACAACAGGATGACAGTTGAAGAACTAGCAGGACAGCTATTTCCTTACCTGACAATGGTAGAGGGGTTGAAACTATGCGCTCAAACCTTTCATAAAGACGTATCTGATTTATCCTGTTGCGCATCTTAATTACTATCCCAACCAAGTAGGAGCTAGCGCTTATACTAGCTCCTACTTTATAAAACAATTGATTATTCTAATTCCTCATACTCATGAAAGTATGTAAAGGCCAACTTCCGCTTTACGTACGGAGCAGCCCAACAGCATCGGAGGCACCTTGAGACAATAGTAACCAGACTGTCACTATCGGCTTATGCAGTGATGAGCTTCAGTCTCTCTGTTGCCGACTCAGGCCAATATTGACTATATTGCTGTGAAAACGATAACTAAAGCGCAGAAACTCAATACGGGCTTGCAACAACGTCCTTTTATACACCTGTCACTTACCTGTCATCAGACTGTCACAAGCTGATCATGTTTCATGCATAACCTCATTTGATTGCATTTCGCAATAGTTAATTTTCAGGGAGAATAATAAGTGAGTAAGTTTAAATTATCCGTTATTGCTTTATCTGTTGTAACACTTTTAACCGCTTGTGATGATGGCGATGACGGTGTCGATGGGACGAATGGCGCTGACGGCAGCAATGGTCTGACAAGCCTGGTTGTACAAACCGAACTGGCTACCGGCAGTGAGCAGTGTTGGCTGGGCGGCGTGCAAATAGATTCGGGACTGGATGCCAATAGTGATGGTACTTTAGAGGCGTCAGAAGTCAGCGATACCTCTTATGTTTGTAACCCGGACACTTTTGGCACCAGCGGCGCGCGCCTTCCTTATTCCGTGCTGCGCAACGATATGGACAATACTTTTTACCCGGGCTCAACTTTTGAAGTGCGTAACGGTGGATATGGTTCGGACCTTGATGGCCACCCAACCAACCCAATGCAATTTTATGCGTTAACCGACCGTGGCCCTAATGCCAAATACCGCACTGCTCAGGAAGGAGCGCCACACGGTAGTGGTAAAATTTTCCCGACCCCGGATTACACGCCACGCATTGGCTTATTCGAGGTTCAGGCCAATGGTTCAATTGCTAAGATCAGCGATATTCTGTTAAAAGACCGGGATGGTAACAACATTAGCGGCTTACCGAATACGCCAAGCTTAGGCGGCACGGGCGAAGTACCTTACAACACAGATCGCGAAGTGATCCGTGCAGACATGACCCAACCTTATGATGCCGATACCAACCCTGCAGTCTTTGATGATTACGGTTTAGATTCAGAAGGTTTAGTCGCTGTGTCTGACGGTACCTTCTGGGTATCGGATGAATATGGCCCGCACATTGTGCATTACAGCGCTGACGGAGTTGAACTGGAACGCATTAACCCTTTCGCTGCAGATGATCGTAACCTGTATGATCTGCCAGCTGAGTTTGGCAATCGTTGGGCTAACCGCGGTATGGAAGGCCTGACCATCACGCCAGATGAAAGCACCTTAGTAGGTATTATGCAATCGAGTCTGGATAACCCCGACAGAAACAGAACCGATATGACACGCATTGTTACGGTAGATTTGGCAACCGGCGCTATCTCACAGTATCTGTACAGACAGGAAAAAGGCTCTAATTCCAACTCTGCCATTAAAGCCATCAGCGACACGCAATTCTTAGTGTTAGAGCGCGATGGTGCATTCTTTGGCAAAACGGGCGCAGCCCAGAAACAGGTGTATAAAATTGACATCAGTAACGCAACCGATCTGGAAAGTGTCGCCGCTGCTGGCACTATCACACAGGATGATGCATTAGGCCTGGTGATTGACGGTGCTACGCTGGAAGAAGTTATCAACGACAATGCCACTGACGGCGTTTACGACCAGGGTTGGGGTATGCTGGCCAACTTAGGGATTGCTCCGGTTGAAAAGCTGGAAATGGTCGTTGATATGGTGGATGAAGTGGCATACCCACACGACAAAATGGAAGGTCTTTGGGTGATTGATGGCAGTCGCTTAGGTGTACTTAACGATGATGATTTTGCCACCTGGTCAAAATCGGAAGAAGGCGCACCACTAGGTCAAAAATATTTAGATATCAATAATACCGTGATTGATGGCAATACGCTGTACATTGTTGACAGTTTAAATCTGACTGAAAATTAATGCGCTGATGCAGCGCCACTCGCACTGAAATGGCCGCAAATTTGCACAGACTAGTCTGCGACAATTACCCTTTCAATGCTACAAAAGCACCGACTTAACTTTATGTAAGCGGTGCTTTTTTCATGCCTTTTTCTACCCTGAGTTTAAACGCGCCATTATTAGCCACTCTCGATTCGCGGGGTTATCAAAGCCCAACGCCAATTCAACAAGTGGCAATCCCACGTGTTCTAACGGTAATTGTGTAATGGTAGGCGCACAAACCTGAATATAGGAAAGATTAACACTATGTACTATCCTCTGTGACTTCTGAATTCAAGACCTGTTTCACGCATTACAAATTTAGATATGAAAAGCAATGACGAAATCATTGTTGTTAATCGAATTGGAATACGCTGGTCATTGCTACTGAAATCTTCTAGTAGATATATGAAAGCACGCCCTGAGCATGATGCATGTTTAAGCTGTGCATTGTGTTCGAGCTTCAAGTACCAAGGTCCGGTTTACGTACATTTGAGCCGTTCAGTATGAAACTTTTTTGTACCGTAATTCGCGCCTAGTCATAAGTTATTGCAATAAAAGTATGATTGATTGATTTATCATCGGATTAGTCTTATACCTGAAAACAAAGGATTAGCGTTTGCAAAAGTATGATAGTTTTTTGTGAATCAACACCAGTTCCACACGATGATGAACTCTTAAGTAGTGTTCTAGCTCGGTTTGTTACAAGACAAGGGATCAGAGACGATAAGGTAGCGCTGGATGTTCTTTTTGGTAGTAGAAATATTGTACCTTCCTCACTCCTTCAAGGTCATCTTCGAGACTTGCTTCTACGAGTCGGTCATCTTTGGGATATTAAAGCAGCTGAAGTTATAGAGAAGCACACTATACTTCCTGTTTTTAAACCGTTCGTAGAGCCAGAAAGGTATTCTGAAGTTTGTACCGCGTTGGAATTAGATGCCAAAAGTCACTCCATGATTAAAATTGGTATTAACGCTGCTTCCATTGTATTCCCAACTTTTTATCGATATTGCCCTATTTGTTTAAAAGAAGACCTTAAGGAGCGTGCTTATAGCTATTGGCGAAGACAATTCCAGTTGCCAGGAGTTGAAGTATGCTTGAAACATCTATGTTCCTTGGTTGAATCAGACTTTGACATTATGCCCAGTAGGCGACATGCGTTCGTTGATGCCACTCTATTAGATCAAACATACGCTTCTTCTGCTGTATCAGTTTGTCAGGACTTTAAGTTGATTTTATTAGCCCAGAAAATTGATCAGCTATTCAGTGAAAAACTTGCATATATATCGCCAGAGCAATGGACAGCATTCTACGACTCTAAATTACGCGAAGCAGGCCTCAAAGGCACCAAAGGCGTAGATCACTTTCAAGTAGAAAGCTTGTTAGTACAGTATTGGGGTAACTCATTCTTATCGAAAAATGGGTTAGGGATTAATGGAGATGTTACTTGGCTTAAAACGTTTTTTAGGAAGCAAAGAAAGCACTTTTCATATTTACATCATTTTGTTTGTATTCAAGCACTGTTCTCGAATATGGAATTGAAGCAGGTATTTAAAGAGGCTTTAAAATCTAAAGCTAATAATAAGAAACAGTCTTACTTTTCATCAAATGCCAAAACGCGAGCCCCTGAATATCGTTCATATTGGAACGATTTAAAGCTGAATTATAAGACCCTCAAAGAAATAAGATCCACAAAAGAAGGAGTTCGAGTTTATTCTTGGCTATATCGTTTTGATAACAGTTGGCTGAAATGTAATTTGCCAGAACCTGTTAGAAACAATGTTGGCAGGGTTGTTGATTGGAAAAAGCGAGATTTAAAGGTTGTTAAGCGCTTGTTGAGAGTTTGTAATGAAAGCTTTGAGAATTTGTCTTTACCGAGAATGTCACGAAGTTGGTATATAGCTCAGACAAAATTGGGTTGGGGCATAGATTGCCATCTTGATAAGTTACCACTATGTCGAAGTTTTTTTGTGAAATATAGTGAAACTATAGAGGAGTACCAAATTCGTAGGGTTCTGGCTATTATAACTGACTTCATAAACAACAAAGAGCCTATACCAAAGCGACATGAAATCGAACGACTTGCTGGCCTTAGTAAAAAACGGATGCGAAAGCCTGTTAAACACATTCTCGAAATGGGTTTCGATCAATTTTCCTATTATAAGATACTTTCCACAAAATATAGAGCTTACGAAGGTTAATGGTGTTTTTCACTCGAAAACATTACTGAAGAATAAACAAATTTATATTGCTGTGGAGTGGGCTAATGGGATGACTTCATCTCTGCCTATTGAAGTGGCAAATTTGCTTGCACCTGGCAGGACATTCAATGATAAAAAGGTACAAACTGAGTCAATACATGAAAGAAAGATTATAACTATTCAGAGCTTGAGCTATGTTGATAAGTCATCTGAGCATTACAGGTATGTTTATCAAACGGACATGGGGCTGATGTCTTTTTCAGCATTTGAGTTAGCTAGAACCCTTTTTTTTCACAATAGTCATCTTACTAGAGCAGCCTACTCACCTAGCAACATTGCTGGATTAGCTTTTGTTGATCGCACTTCTAACCCTATAAAAATAAAGTTTCCAGATTCTACATCTTATCCGGTTAGTTCATTAATAACGAAACATGCAAGAATCCATTTTGCGTGGCTAATGATGACCAAGCAAGCGAGAAAAAGTGCATTTACTATATTCCAAACCTTTAAAGATAATGCCGATTCTGTAGGATTTCAATTTGAACCACCGGATCTAGCTGGCTGGCAAATTGATGTTTCTTTATCTGAAAAATCGACTAAAGAATTTCAAATCGAAAGAATAGAAAATATTGTTGAAGCACTCGTAGAGGAAGAGTTAGACGATATAAAAATACATCATCCAACAAAGAAATATTTGTCTTCTGAAGTTGGTCGTAAAAAAACAAGTGTAAAAGGTGTGTATCCCGATGTAGATATCGATCCGGAGCTTGATCTGGAAGAAGTAGTAGGCTTTGGTAAGCGGCACCATAAACAGCGCATCAAAGGCTTTTCATTCAAAACATCTCGAATCACAGAAGTTACTTTGACAAAGGGCAAAGAAAAAGCTGCCTCGGGGGTAATGCCAACAGATGACACTAAGGTAGCGCCAGAAAAGGCAGGAGTTGGTACCCCAGAACGAGAAGGTACATCACAAGAATATGACCCTGTAATAAATCAGGATGACGAACCCGTTGAAGACTCTGCTAAAGAAGCTGTCGATTTACCCCAAAAGTTTTTAATATTTGAAGAGGTCGTTAAGGAAATTGGAAAATTAAAGGGAGTCGACTTGAAATCAGTAAAATGTTACTTTTTTCCTGATCCTGAAAGTAATAGTAATGTGGTTTACCAGACAAAATATAATACTATTCTTAAATTTTTTATGGCATCCATTAAAATTGGAAATAGTAACCTAATTATTATTGAGGCTGATACAACGAGTTTAATTAAACCAAAAGGTTCTAGTACCTTGATACTCGGGTTGAAAGACAATGCTACGACTAACTACAGGGAGATTATTCAGAACTTCTCTGACAAAGGTGCCCGATGGAATCATGGTTATATACAAGAAAGATGCGAAACCTTTGTACCTTGTCGCCATCCAACGCTGAAAGTAGATAAAGCTGTTCGAACAAATGAACAGTATAAAGATAAATGGGTGAGTGATATTAAAGAACACTTAAGAAAGATCGCCTTGGCAGCATCTACTGAAAATAAATAATGTTGTTGGTGTTGAGAATCGGTCGTCTATTTTTTATGCGGGACTGAATTGAGTTGTGTTCGAGTAATGAGCATTAATTAAACTATCTGGTAGATGTATCGCCAGTCAAAGACGTAGTTCAGTAAAGTAATCTAGTCCCTTACATAAATGTTTAGTAAAAAGGATCTTGTGGATAGCCGATATTTTATGGTCAGCCCTTCTGTTAAAGCTTCCTACAGTTCTGTTGAAATGTTTGTATTTTAAGTAAATCACATATGCATCATCAATAATTTGGTGAATTATTTCGGCGTGACACTCCGTAGCCAGTAGAATTCTTAAATCGCTTTTACTCAAGTTATTTATTGTTTGCCAGAGAAGCATGTGAACCTCAGCAGGCGTGTGGTTACTTAAGAGTTCAAAAAGACGCTGCGGTGCTGGTGAGTTTGATTTTATCTCAATCTTTAGCTTCTTCAATTCATTAGTAATATATTCTATGCACTCAGCAGCCAATGTATCTAGCATAAGTAAAGTTATTCTTTCTTGGCTTTCAATTGAGCTGTGTTTAAGACTCTGTATAAGAGATTTTAGATTTTCCTTGTTGTTAGTTAGACAAAGTTCATAAATTATCGTTTTGTCCTTGCTTGAAGGTTTGATTGTAATAGCTTTCGCAACCACTAATTCTTCAAGCGATTGTACGCACAGCTCTTCTGTAGGGGAGAAATCTGAGGCCAATATCTCTTTTAGCGAGAAGCGTTGTTTCTTATCTTCTAATGATGCAATTAGAGCTGTGAGAAGTATGCGACCTACAATATCTAGATTATCAATCACGATGTTCAATAAGGGGGTTCTTGAGGTTTATTTGATGTATTAGACGCCATCTAAACTGAAGTGTTGATTAGATGGTGTACCTTTTAAGGGTACACCATAGCATGTACCTTATTCTGGTACAATGAATAAAGCAATTACCTCAGAAAAGTATCGTCAACTTAACTTACTCTTTAAACAACAGCGAAAAGCCCTGGGCCTAAGTATGCGAGATCTAGGTGAAATAATTAAAGAGCCGCATAGTTTTGTGCAGAAACTAGAAGCAAATCAGAGGAAACTCGATATTTTTCAATATGTGCAATATTGTGAAGCGCTGAAATTAGACCCTGCTGAAACTTTGGCTGCATTAATGAATGATAATCCTAAGTAATATCGGTTTTTAAGGGGATAAAAATATCAAACTATAATGTCAGGGGTTTTGCTAATGTTCGAAAAAAAATATCAAACTATAGCTTAAAATTTAGCTTTAAAAGGCTATTTTTATATCAAACTATAATGTCGCCGTACATCTCTCACTATTGAGAACCAGTCGGACGTAGGCACTCTTTCGAGTCAGGTGA
>TARA_R110000744_G_scaffold17850_4_pt1 | contig 25719 bp, 18 predicted proteins | sample TARA_R110000744 | Tara Oceans TARA_R110000744 (sample SAMEA4398083) | marine metagenome | biome: Polar Biome; feature: [DCM] deep chlorophyll maximum layer (ENVO:01000326); material: water (ENVO:00002006), including particulate matter (ENVO:01000060) such as... | depth 36 m | reverse complement strand
TTCTATTAACATCTGTTTTCTTTTTGAAGGTTGTACATTTTGTAGCATAACCATACGGCAATTGCTACTACGATTAGTTGACTTAGTACTGTTAGCACCAAGTTGATTAGCACTCCTAACGCGAACATTAGGAATGCGATTAATAGGAATGAACCTATGATTATCAATACTTTTTCCATGATATGTGTATATCTTTAGTTAATGGTTGCAAACCCGATTTTGTCAAATCAGAGTTTTACACTATATTTGTACTCCAACGATTAGTTGTCGACTTGCACAGGAATGTGCTTGGATCAGATACTGTACTCCATTTGAGATAGCACAAGTATCTTAGTAACCTTCTGTCGCCAGCTTGTATACTACTCGAAGTACACATTGTACAGCGAGTGTTCTTATTCTTTAAGGTTGCACGAGGCGACCTAGTTTCTTTTCCTCACTGATTGTTTTACTCTTTTACTACGCAAGCTAATAGTGTTAGTATCGCAGTAGATGTTATCACTACTGTTTTTAATACGTCACGTACTGCTTCCTTACCTGTGTAAGAATAGTCGTTGTCACTTGAATTGTTCTTTGAATCTTTCATAATGGTTTGTTTTACTAAAGGTTTGTTATTTATATCGACACTGTTAACCCTACTCATAGTACTACTTAGTAGACATACAAGTAAGGTTAAGTGACGAATGAGGTGTTATTTATGTGTGTAAATGTAGAGGATAGCTTGTATCCCTCGTATACACTGACTTACGCTTCTAGTACATAAGTCTTTGTTATTGTATTGTTTTTTGTGTAGCATATCGTGAATATGCCTTCACCGAAGTATCCGCTTAATACTTTGTTGACTGTATCAGCCTCGTCGTGGTCCTGGTGAATGATACAATCATTACCGTACCTCTCAGCGTTGTTGTTTTGCACGATGAACGTGTTGAATACTGTTTCCTTGTTGTTACTTACTTCGTAAGATAGACACTCTTTTTCGAATTTATTCATAATGTACGTCCACTGAGGTAGGACTACTCCATTAGTTTACTGTTTCGACTTGTATAGTCTCATCAGGTAGAGCGAATACTCTACGACAGTAGCAGTTTATACACATGCTGGTGTTGTTATTAGTCGTTTATAATAGATCCTATTGTTGCTCCTACAAGGAAGCAGATAGACACTGTTACCTTGCGCGCATCGTTCATGCGAGACATGGTTTGTGCGTCGTTATCACATCCTTTACTCCATTCTTTAAGTAAGCCCTCCGATGCTGGTGCATCTTTCTTTAGGGTTGCTTTGATGGTTCTCATTGTTAATCCTTGGTCTTTGATACCCTGTGCTACTCTTGTTCCGAATGACTTTAACATACTATACGCTACACTAAGGTAGTAGCTACTCCATTGGTTGTAGGCATGAAATACTCATGACTTTAATAGAATAGGTGCCGTAGGCTAAAAGATTTGTTGGAACACGGGGTGTCCAGCAGAGGGCATCACACTCTCACAAATAAGAAAAAATTATCTATATTTGCTTAAACATAAATAGTATACAATGGCAAAATGTAAATCAGGTTGTAAGTGTAAGACTTGCATGAAGAAAAAGAAAGCACGTACTAACCCTAAATTCAAATACTAATGTCGGAGAACAAGTTAAAGAAGGCACCTAAGGGTAATATTAAGTTCAACATAATATTATCGGATGAGCAGAAATCGGCGAAGACAGGTATTTTAGATAGTGCATTTAGTTTTATAATAGGTAGGGCTGGTAGTGGTAAGACGTTATTAGCTGTTCAGGTAGCCTTGGATATGTTCTTTAAGAGGGAGTACAATAAGATTATAATCACTAGACCTACAATAGCTACTGAGGATAATGGATTCCTTCCGGGAACGGAAAAGGAGAAGATGGAGCCATGGTTGGTTCCTATAATGAGTAATATGCGTAAGGTATATAATAAGCCAGAGAAGATCCAGAAGATGGTAGACGATGGTGATGTTGAGTTAGTTTCATTGAGTCACTTTAGGGGTAGAACGTTTGAGAACGCTGTAGTTATAATAGATGAGTTTCAGAACTTGACTAGAGCTCAGTTTAGAATGGCTTTGGGTAGATTAGGTAAGAACTCTATTATGATCTTTTGTGGAGACAATCAACAGATAGATTTAAAGGATACTAATTATTCTGCTATACACGAGGTTGCTAAGATCAAAGAGAGTGATTATGTGTATAGAGTTATACTAAATGACAATCACAGGCATAAAGCAATAGATGATGTACTAACATTATTAAGTGATTATTAATAGTTTAGTATCTTTGTAAAAACAATTACTATGTTAAAAGGAAGAAAGATAACTCCTTATGGAGATATATATAGAGAAGGAGATAACTTATTTTTAGATTTTCAAACTAATGACTTTTATTCATTCACTCCTGACGCTGGGGTTGAAGAGGGTATAGTTACATGGCTTGTAGATAATGAGTGGGAGATACTAGATAGGACGTTATATTATAATGATCCGATAGTGGAAGTCTTAAACTTTATATATTATAATGAAGAGACGGACGACTACGAAGAGGTAGACATCCCTTGTGATTACGATAGCGCACTAGATTTAGGAGCCTTCCTATTAAGGTTTGAAGTAAAGAAGAGAGGCTAATGTATCTACTAAAGATAAGTAAGAAAGGTGGAGACTTAGAAGACGAGGATAATGGAGTCTTAGCTATAAGTGAGTTTTCTAAAGTACTTAAGGATAAGAAGTTAGGGCAACAAGCTATGAAGTTTGTAGCATTCAGTCAAGACTATGACTCTCCTTATAGATACCTAAACGAGAGGGATCGTGCCAGACAGATAGCTATGGACTTGTGGGGTAAACCAGACGACACTGCTATTAAACACCCTTTGGTTGTAGCGGCTATAGATAAATACCGTAAGCTTCAAAGAGATCCTTTGGACGATCAACTAGATGCGTTCAATAGAAAGATCGATCAATATACTACACTGATTAATGACTGGCACTTAGATCAAGATACTGCCGAAGACCTTCAAAAGGTTATGATAGGTATCGAGAAACTATTAGCTACCAGAACTGTACTTATCGAAGCGATAGAACGTAGAGGTGAGAGAAAGAGGATTAGTGGAGAACAAAAGCTTAGCTTCTTAGAAGATAGGTCTGTGCGATTAAACCAAGAATAATATATGGCTAAGATGTTTGACGTACAGTTATATAGGCCTATACCTAACCACGGACACCCAAAGTTAGATGCTGAAAGCTTACTGTATCAAGATTATTGGGAAGAAGAGCTGAATAGATGTATTAATGGGTTCACCCCTATTGGAGGAGACTGGATTCCTGGTAATTATTACTGGTATCTAAACTACTATATGATCTTAGGTAACGATGGTACCGACGGTAATAGAAAGACCTTAATATATCCTTGGTATAGAGATGTAGATAAAGAGTATTTTATGCTATTCCATACATGCCGAGAAGAAGGTAAAGGTATGATTGTCATAAAAGCACGTGATAAAGGGTTCTCTTATATGAACTCTGGACTCGTAGCTCATGAATTTACATTCTTTCCACATACAGAAGTAGGTATCGCCGCTGGTTTAAGTGTAACAGCTAACTCCTTTTTCGATAAAGTCAAGAAAGGACTGATGAATCAACACCCTAACTTCAGACATGGATCACTTAAAGACACTAAAGATGTACTTAGAGCTGGTTATAGACAGAAGAACGCCGATGGTAGATGGGAAATAGGTGGATACCAATCTGTTATACACTGTAGAACCATGGATGATCCAGAAGTCTACAAAGGTGAGCGTCTATCTATAATGATATTCGAAGAAGCAGGGGAATTTAAAAGATTGAAGAACGCTTATATGTCCTCCAAGGCTTGTTTCATGGATGGATCAAAGCAATTCGGAGTGCCTGTAGTCGGTGGAACAGGTGGAGATATTGATGCAGCCTCGGCTGACTTCATGGATATGTATTATAACGCAGATGCTTATAATTTAATCCCTATGTTTATACCTGCTAGTAGAGCATTGCACGGCTTTTTCTCACCAAAAGACGGCTCGGACAGAGTAGATGAGGCATTGAAGCATATCACCGATGAGAGGCAAGCGATTATAGACGGTGGTGGGGATAGTAAGGCGTACAACTTACACTTACAGAATTACCCTCTAACGATACAGGAAGCCTTCTTAAAGACTAAAACGTCTAGGTTTGACATAGCATTGCTTAATCAGCAAAGAGGACGTGTGCAAGAGCTGAAGGATCCTGAGCAGCATATATCAAAGGGTAATCTTGATTGGATTATAGGAGAAGACGGAATGACTAAGGAAGTTCAATTCACTCCTCACCCATTTGGACCTTATAAAATATTACACCACCCAAAGACTAATTTGACTGGCTTGGATATTGGAGGGATTGATAGTTACGATCAAGATCAAGCAGGAGCTGCACCATCTTTAGGTTGTGCTATGATATTCCGTAGAATAGAGAATACTAACGTACCTTACAGGCTACCAATAGCAGAATACACAGATAGACCGGAGACGGCTGACATGTTTTTTGAAGGATGTCTAAAATTAGCTGTATATTACAACGCTCAAATGTTGGTAGAGTATACTAAGATTGGTATACTAGATTACTTCCTTAGAAACAAGGCACAGAGGTTCTTAAAGTCTAAACCTCGTAGTGCACACTCTCCTGGAACTAAGACTAGAAACAACTACGGAGTTCACATGAATAAGCAAGTTAAGAACTATATGGAATCTCTAATGTACGATTACATCAAGGAAAAAGCTGACGATATATGGTTTATAGACCTATTGGATGAGCTTTGTGACTGGGGTACTCGAAACACGGATAGAGCTATTGCTTTTGGTTTGTGTTTGATACATGAAAACGATAACTTTGCAATCGAAGTAAAAGACAAAGAACAGGAGACCATAAAAGAAAGTGGATTCTCTTATTATAAATATGATAGTAATGGAACACCAGTAAAACACACAAGATAATGAAAAACTTTCCTAGTCAGTTAATATCAGACTCAAAAAAAGACGATAAGTGGTGCGAGCAAATGCTTGACGCTATTATATCATACGCAGGAGATGGATCGGCAGCTGGATCTACTAAGAGTAAGGATATAAGTAATTACGAGATTTACAATGGTAAATTCAAGAGAGAAGATTACTCATACCTTACGGAGCAGTACGGAGCTAACTATCCTGCAAGATTAGTTAACTACCCTATTGTTCAACCTAAGATAGACTTACTACTAGGAGAGGATTTACACAGACCACTTGATACTAAGGTAGTTACGATTAACCAAGAAGCGATTAACAGAAAGGAAGATCATAAAGTTACTATGGTTATGAACAAACTCCTTGAAGAGGTTCGTAGCGAGATGGAACAATTAGGAATGGAAGTTAATGCCGAAGGGCAGGACATTCCTATCCCTGAAGATATTGATACGTTTATGCGTTACAATTACAGGGAGTCTATAGAAGAGTCTGTTCAGGATGGATTAGAATTCTTAGTTAATAGTTATAAAATTAAAAACAAATTCAAAGAAGGATTTAGAGACTTGTTAATTACAGGTAAGGAATGCTTTAGAGTTGCAATTAAAGATGGTGATCCTCAAGCTAGAAGGGTTGATCCTAGGTCTTTAAGTTTTGACTTGTCTGAAGAGACAGACGACTTAGGTGAGGCTAACTGGATTACAGAAGAGAGATGGTTATCCCCTAGTGATATTGTAGATGAATTTGGAGACTCACTATCTGACGAAGACATAAAGCTTGTAGAATCTATAGCAGGAGTAGAGGCTTCTGGTATTACAGACAATAGCAACTGGGTGTCAAGAGGTGAATCCGGAGACTTAAGAGTTAAGGTTGTTCACGCTGAGTGGAGGTCACTTAAAAAGATACAATATAAATTAAGCGAGAATAAACACGATAACGATAAGCCATTTAAAAAGGTTGTTTCTGATGTGTACAAGAAAAGAAAAGGAGAGAAGGTTCGTAAAGTTGTAGTAGACGATATATGGCAAGCAACTAAAATTGCAGGAAAGATATTGGTAAACGGACAGAGAGTTCCTAATCAAATAAGATCTATAGATGATCCTAGTGCGGCTAACCTAAGTTACGTAGGCGTTATCAGAAACCACACTACTGGTAGTTCTGTATCTATGGTTGACTTACTAAGAAACGTGCAAGCACTTTATAATATCGTGATGTATCACATAGAATTGTCTATGGCGAGAGCTGGTGGTAAGGCTGTTGTTTATGATGTAGCTCAGATGCCTGCAAATCTAGGTATGAACATGCAAGATGTAATGTATCATATTAAGAATGATGGGATTATACCTATAAACTCTAAAGACGAAGGTCTTCAGGCTCAGACGTTTAATCAATTCCAGCAAATAGATTTCACTTTATCTAGCTCAGTTCAACAACTAATAAACCTAAAGGTTATGTTAGAGGATATGGCAGGTCAAGTATCTGGGGTAACAAAACAAAGAGAAGGTCAGGTAGAACAGTACGAACAAGTTGGTAACGCTAAAAGAGCTGTAGTACAATCAGCTACTATTACTAGGTCTTGGTTCTGGTCTCATGATATGGTTAAACAAGACGTATTAATGCGACTTGCAAACCTAATGAAGATTTCATGGGCTGAAGGAAAGAAGACTGCAACTGTCTTCGGTGACGGAACCTATAAGTTCATATCAATATTGCCAGATGTAGCTCTAAATGACTACGGAGTATTCTTAGGTGATGGAGGTAAGGACGAACAGATGAAGGCGGCGGTAACTCAACTCGCTCAATCAGCACTGCAAGGTGGTCAGATAGATATGCTAGATGTTATTAGAATCTACAAGTCCGATACGATGACTGAAGCTGAGCACATACTTGAAAGAGGTTTAGAGGCTGCTAAAGAAATGCAAGCTCAACAACAGGAAGCTGCAGGACAACAAGCTCAAGCAGAAGCAGAAGCTAAAGCTCAAGAACAACAGATAGAGGTTGATATGAATAAGCTTGATAACGAAACTAGAATTAAGGTAGCTGAAATTCAATACCAATCTAAGTTAGATACAGCAGAGATATTGTCAGATGATGCGTACGGTACTAAACGTGCCGACGCAGCACTATCTCAAATGGAAGGACAATTAAAAGGACAAATCAAGCAATAAACTTGAATTGTTGATAAATATTTAGTAATATTGCAAAAACGCATAACATGGAAAAGAAAGAGACGTTAAGCGAAGAGGTACAGGAGTTTAATCCTGATGCCTTCGCTGGATTGGATAAATTAGTAGATTCTCTACCTAATGATTCGGAAAACGAAGATGGTGGATCTAAATTATTAGATGAGGCTTCTGGATTTTCCGAAGAGGAGATTCCTAGCGACATTAAAGAGGAAGAGGAAGATGATTCCGATTTTGATTGGTTATCGGATGAAGAGGAAGATACAACGGAAGAAGAAGAAACTAAAGAGGAGCCTACTGATGATTGGGATTCTAGTACTGACAGTGTTGAAGCTGAGAGTGAAGAGGAACAAGAAGGTGAGGTTAAAGCTAACGATGTTGACTGGGATTCTATAGCTAAAGAGCTTGGAATGGAAGGCTTCTCTAAGGATGAAATAGTTGAAGCTTTAAAGAAAAAGCCTGAGGCTCCTGTAAAGAATGAGGCTACATCAAAGTACGAAGGATTCCTTAAGTTGGATGATCGACAGTTATTAGCTGCCGACATGAAAGCTACAGGGATGGACGAATACGATGTTGACGATTCTTTAGATAGAATGGAAGACTCTGGTATGTTAAAGCATGAAGCTTTAAAGATTAGAAAACAACTTAGATCAGCGATTAAAGCTGAGACCACTAAAGTAAGAGGCGAAGCCGAGGCTGAGACAGCTAGTAAAGTAAAAGGTCAAGACGATGCAAGAAAAGCTCTTCAAGACCATTTAAAAGGTTTTAATAACTATCTTGGAGGTAAAGTTACAGTAGAACAAAGAAAAGATCTGTATAAGTATATTACAAATGGTAATTTCAATGAGGATGTATATAAGTCTCATGCCAATGTTGCGGAGGCAGCGTTCTTATGGAAGAACCGTGGTCAGATACAGAAAATGTTGAAGTCGCAAGGCTTTGAAGATGGTAAAGGTAGTGTCTTAGACAACCTTACTAATCGAGGTGGTAGAGGAACTAGTAAGCCCAAGTATAGAACTGGGGATGGTTTCAGTGCTGCCGCGTTTATGGATGAGTAATTTAATTCCGTCAATGTTACGTTTTAAATTGTAAATGAGATGAATGCAATTTTAAATTATTTATTAAGTTTTTAAAAAGAAAAAAAATGAAAACAACAAATGGATCGTTTGGTTCTGGTACTCAAGAATCAAACTCGCTGGTATCAGCAATGTTAAAGCACCCAGAAATTTCTAGTGTTTTAATTCAGCAATACCCTCGTTACGCATTGACATACTTACTTGAACGTACAGGTCGTCATGCTAGCGTAAAAATTATGGGAGATAAATCTTTCGAATGGAAAGTACTAGGTCGTACAAGTCAAAAAGTAACTACTATAGCTCAAACTGTTATTGATCTTAGCCCTGCTACTACCCCTGCTGAGATTTCATTTGCAGTTGACATCAAGTACTTTGCTGTAAATGATGTTATTATGGATGCTGCTGGTAACGTAGGTCAAGTGACTGCTGTCGCTGCTACTGCCGGAGTTGTTAACGGTGCTGATGCTGCTGGATTTGGTGTAACTGCTAACTTTGCTCAAGGTCATGCTGCTGTTGCTGCTGCTGGTGGTGAGGTATTCGGTTTAATCGGGTCTTCATTCAAAGAAGGATCTTTAGGGTCTGAGGTTGTAGCTAGAACTGCTTACCCAGAAACTCATAAGAACTGGTTAACAATTAATAGATCTAAAATTTCAATTACAGGTTCTGCCTTAACGGACGTTACTTGGATTGAGAACAACGGATCTAAATTATGGTACTTTACTGCTGAGAGATTATTCACAGACGAGTTCATGTACCAATTAGAGTTACAAAGATGGTTTGGTAAAGCAAACGTTCTTAGTGCTGGTGCTGACGACTATCCTGGTGATGGCGGAGCTAATCCATTAAGTTCTAATGCTTCCCCTGCGGCGGTAGGAACAATGGGTGATGGTATCTTGGCTCAGATTGATGGAACAAATACTGGTACTTACGCTTTATCTACAGGATTAACTGAAGATAATTTAGCTAGATTTATTGCTGAACTTTCTCGTAATGCTAAGTCTCCTGAAGGAAACGAATGGGTTGTGTTTACTGGTACTGAAGGTAGATACCAATTCCACAAGGCTATGAAGGATATTTCTGTAGGTGAAACTGGTGCATCTGGTGGTACTATGCAGTCTATGAAAACTGGATCTGACGTAGCTTTAGGTGTTAACTATGTATCATACAATGTTTTAGGTAACAAAATGACTGTTGCTTACTGTCCTGTATTTGATGACGTTAATGTTCATGGTGCTACTGCTGCTGGTGGTAATGGTGGAAGCATGTCTGGTAAGATGGTCTTCTTAGACTTCTCTTCTGTAGATGGAGTTCCAAACATTCAATTGGTTGCTAAAGGTGCTGACGGATTCAACCGTAACTACATCAAGAAGTATATTCCTGGTATGGTTTCTCCTTACGATCAAAAAGGAATGCTTGCTGCTAACGGTGACGATTCATTCACATGTCAAATCATGTCTGAATCAGGTGTTATCGTTCGTAATCCATTATCTTGTGGTATCTTAAGTGCTACTGCATCGTAATCGATTCAATACTAATTAGGTAGGGGTTCGCCCCTCCTTCTTAGAACGCAATAAGTAATTTAAAAAAGAGAAAATGAAACATCCAGTAATTGTTAGGGTTAGGAAGCCTAAGAAGTTTGTTTATCTAGGATTAGGTTCTTCGTATAAGGATCAAAATGATAGAGGTAAAAAGAAGGTATTAAAAGATATTAACGGTGACGAGTATGAGTTTATACTAAGAACGCCTGCTATTGTTTTTGACCTGAATGATACTCACGATAAGAAGGTTCACGATTGGCTTAAGGGTTATCCTGGTATTGAGCTTCAATTGATATTTGAAGATACTATTGAACAAGAGATGGTGTCTACTGAGAAGATGATTGAGTCGGCAGAAGCTATTCAGTTAGCTGTAGCGATGTCAGACAAAGATGTTAGAGATTTTGCAAAGCTTACAGGTATTAGAATAAAAGACAACTCTATTGAATTCATTAAAGCTCAAGTTATTAAGCTAGCAAATGACAATCCTAATAAGTTCTCTAGTATAGTAAACGACAGAGATAAGGATTATAGAGTGTTTATTGAGAACGCTATTGACGCGAAAAAGTTTGTTTTTGTTAATGGTTCTTACAAATACAATACAGAGGTTGTCGGTTTAACCGAAGATCAGGTTGTGTTATGGCTTAAAGAAAACAAAGAAATCCACGCTCTACTAAAAAAAGAGATGGCTTCAATTAAAAAGAAAACTAAGAAGTAATGACTTATTCGGAAGCATACGTTCACATAGATAACTTGCTAGACAAGGCTGGTACATCATACTTTACTGAAAATGAAAAGAATCAATTCTTGGATTTAGCTGTAATGGAGTACACGAAGGGTGTAGTAAACACTTTAGAGTCTGACGCTCAGTCTATGGAGAAGGTTGCTCCGTTAATAGTTAAGTCTCAATCTTTAAGTCCATCGTCTGGAGTTATTACATTGCCTGTTGCAGCTTCGGCTGATCCTCCTAGCCCAGAAACGTTTCCTGTGTACCACATACTTAGGGCATACACTGCTACCAGTAATCATGGTATAACTATAATGGGTTACGGAGAGTACGCTTCAGCTAAAGATGATCCTTACCATAAAGCCGATGCTGACAACCCAATAGGGTTACTTATAGGGGCTTCTATGAGTATTATGGGTAATACCGAGAATGTATACATAGAATACATTAAAGTTCCTTACCTTGCTGACGAAGAAGCTTCGTTTGCTGCTAGCACAAGTGTAGGAGGTTACGGAATAAACTCTTCAGAAGAAATAGTAAATATTGCAGTAAGAAAGATGATGTTGTCATTGGAAGATCCAAGGTATCAACTTCAAATAAATGAGTTGACTGCTGAAAAGCGCTAACGACTCTCTTTTTTCCTGCGTTAGATTGGGTGGTAGGACATTGTTCTACCCCCATTCTTTTAAAAAATAGATTATGACTTTAAATGAGATAGCGTACAACATCAAGAATCTATCGGAAGGTGGTTACTCTACCGACGATAGTAATCTGGATATTAGACAGATAAAGTCTTGGATCCATTATCATAGGTTAGGGTTGTTAGAATCCTATACTGATAACGGAAAGAAGATACCTTCTGGAGCTACACAGAACTTAGGTGTATTTACTGTGCCTGATAGTGACTCTTATTTAACACTACCAAGGATTGCTAGCCTGGGTTCTACCAGAGCTATATCTAGCATCACTTCCGTTGACGGAGGCTTTGTATTTGGTAGAACTACCCAAGACAAGATAGAGTATCAATCCGCTAGTAGATTTACTTCATCGATGCCTATATTTTATTTAGAGGAAGCTTCTAAGGTTTTCTTTAGAGGTGGTGACGGTGAGAGTGTTAAGATTATTGCTGTACTAGAAGATCCTACCGATCTGTCTGGATACAATGATGATACAGATGATTATCCTATGCCGTCTCAATTGGTGGGTCCTTTAGTTAAAAAGATAGCTGAAGTTGAAATGAATGTAACTACAAAGACTCCAGGAGATTTAATTAATAATAACGTGGAGGCTGATAGGGAAGTTCAATCCGGAGGTAAGTAATGTCATTTCTGACATACAAAGGGATATATAAAATTATATCAAAGAGAGTAAGATTAGCTGCGTCAGGAAGAAAGAAGACGAAAGCTATACCTTACTCTTTATACTTTAAGATAATATCTAAGTTTTTTGAAATACTTGCTAGGGATCTAGTTACAAGAGGTCAGAGAATTTACCTACCTTTGGGGATGGGATTTCTGGAGGTTAGAAAGAAAGAACAAAGACATGCCTTTCACATAAGGAAGGATAATACTGAATCTAAGGCTCAGGGAGTACCTGTAAGGTACAAGGTTCCTATACTGGAGGATTACTATCATAAAGTAATTTGGAGTAAGCAGAGAGGCGATATGATAGGTTCAAAGATTATGATGGCTAAGAATATTAAGGAGTTAATTAAAGATAAGAACAATGCAAGTAAGTATTAAAAGAATCGTAGGTAACGTAGCTAGAAATCTAGGTCTAGAAAACCCTTCCGAACACTTAGAGTCATTCATAGAATGGGCTTTCGAAGCTGAACAGAAGATTGGTAGTTTCACCACATTCATCGACACTGAAAAAGAATTAACCGTTACAGACGGAAAAGCTCTTTTACCTAGTGATTTAGTTAAGCTTATCGACGTTAAGGCTGGAGGATTTAAACTAGAGCCAACACAGAAAACATTCAAGTCAGAAGCTATTGATAGAAAGTACTGGGTTGTAGGTAGTTACATACACTTCGCTAACGTTACTGATGGAACTGCAAGTATTGCTTACTCTGCTGTCTCTGTAGATGCTGATGGGTACCCAACAATCAAACAAGGTCATGAAGACGCTGTAGCTCAATACATAATGTGGCGATTCAAATCTGTTGAATATTACAACGGAAAAATCGCAAGATACATAGTAAAAGACTTAGAGAAGAGATGGTACTGGTTGTGCGGTCAAGCTAGAGGTAACGATAATCTACCGTCAGAAGCGGAGATGAGAAATGTTGCTAAGTATTGGAATACATTAATATCTGAAAGAGAATAAGATGGCAGAACAATCTAAACCAAACACCTTTAGTGCGGGAATGATAACGGATTTAGATCCCTCTTATCAAACTAAAGAATCTTACTTTACTGGGCTTAATGTTCGCGTAATAACAAATGGAGACAATTCATACTCCTTGGAAAACATAAAAGGTCCTAATAAAAAGTATGACCTTAATCGTTATGAGCCTGTGCCGCACACTCAAGCATACCACGCGGAACCTGAGAATATATTTAAAATACATGGAGCTGTAGTTGTATCTGACTATGTAATAACTATAGAGGCTAATAGTATTGCTTCAGGTAAGACGTGGAAAATAAGGAAATATAAAATAAACCAATCATCGGGAGCTATAAGCCTTTCCGAAGTCGATGGATCTACAGGAATTACAGGTACTCACTTATGGTCTGGAGCTGGATTATTTAGTGATTATGCTGGGGAGGTTGAGATAGAGTCTATAGTGGAGACAGAGAATACTCACAGGATTTACTGTACGGATGGGTTGTTCCCATTAGTTTCTATAAACGTGAAAGATTCTGATATTGCAGATAAGACTGTTAGCGATTTCATAGCTTTCAAGCCTAACCTAATGGTTCAGGCTAGCATGACAGGATACAATAACACTGGTGGTGCTTTAAAGTACGGATCATACAGTTATACTTATAGATTGGCATCCTCAGGTCAGGCAAATTATACCGACTGGGCTCCTATATCTAAACCTATAAATGTAGTAAAAGGTAATATAGCATCAGACGATGGATTAACGATAAAAGGAGAGTCAGGAGCATTAACTTCAAGTAAGTCAATTAAAATATCCATAGAAGGTATATCTACTGAATACGAAGTAATAGAGGTTGCTGCGATACATTACTCTACGGAGAATGTACCTACAATAAGCGTGATAGAAAGTGGATCTATTAGTTCGTCTACTTACGACCTACTTCATAGTGGCTTTGAAACAACGACATTAGTGTCAGGCGGTATTGCTGCTGCAATAATAAGCAACAAAACATGGAACACTTGTAAGACTTTAAGCCAGAAGGATAATAAACTGTTCGCAGGTAATCTTACTAGTAGTCCAATGACGATAGATGTGTCGGCCTATAAAGTGAAATCCGCTTCTATAACTGGATCTACAGGGTCGTGGTCTTACAATAATCATGGATCAGAGGAGAACCCTCATAGGCATCAAAATGGTAGTGGTGGTTCTGTAATATTCAATCATACAGACGATTCTGTAGATAGAAATCATTATAAGTTCTTAGGACACAACTTTAGTGGCGACGATAACAATCCAGAATTTGTGTTGGGAGCTGAAACTCCAGGTTATAGTTCTGGCGGTAATTATGGTTTTAGGATAAGTTTTGATCAGGTTGGTTATCTAATAGATGAGACTGGAACATACGAAAGCTACGCTGGAGAGCTTAATGGGAACGTACAAATGTCAGGAGGTACAGTAAAAGAGTTTGAGGCTATACCTTACAGCGTAGGATCTTCTCAGAACCACGCAGACTGGGGAGGCGGAAAGCCAGGTCCTCATAATCCTGTATGGGATAGTAAGTACCGAAGCTTCAAGAGAGGTGAGTGCTACAGGCTTGGAGTAGTTTTTTATGACCTGCAAGGAGCTCCTGGGTTTGCTCATCACATAGGTGACATTAAGATGCCAGAAGCAATGGATACAAATAACAATAAATTAAACATCGCTGGGGATGGAGTCTTGCATAATAGATCAAAATCAATAAACGGATCAACAACTCACACCGGTTATGAGGGGTACTTCATACAAGGTTGGCAGCCCTTTGTGAAGATAAAAGATAATATGTCTTCAGGATCAGAGGCTACCGCCGCTAGAAATCATTACGGCTGGGCTTTAATCCCTAGGATAGATATAAGGCTTCCTGATGCAATTAAAGATAAAATATCAGGATACAAGATAGTAAGAGCAGAGCTACAGGATAACGATAAGACAATTATAACTCAAGGTCTTTTAAATAAGTGTGTTACAAGTCACGAGGATTATGGTTTGCCAGCTTTAAGAGATAAAATCCTTGCAGCAGATCTTCCTTACTCTCACTTAAAGAGCGATAATTTAACTCCTCCACTTACAGGGGTTAGTGTAAACTCTGGTAGGTTAGCTTCTACAGCATACACCTTAGATACTCCAGACGTAACAATCGGAGGTAAGTCGTATGACTTATCAGATGGAGGATACCAGCTTAGACTTCTATGTCCTGTGGCTATGGGTAATGAAAATATGACTCACGATGATAATGATTATGACACTACTGTTATATACCCTCGTGGAGGTGCTATAACCTTGAGAGATGACCTAGCTAACTCTAGTTTAGTATATGATGACGGAGCAGAATCTAATGTTTACGATCAAGCTCTAGGGTTTAGGTATCACTGGATGACCAGGCAGGACTTAGGAATTTCAGGTGGGTATTTTGATATAGACAAACTAAAAAGCCAAGGTGGCTCTACTGGTTTATTTGTGTTGCACAAAAACATAGCTTATGGTAAGTCAGTAGTTAACGGAGAGACAGTAAGCACATCAGAATCTGGGTTAAGTAATACATTCCAAAACAGCATAGGTCAATCTCGTGCTGGACTAACCGACGCTTATTATCAGCAAAAATCACCTGCCTGGAACGAAAAGAAACAAGATGAGTTTGTCGGAGGAGCTGTGTCTACTATATTTTTAAACTTAGACTCAAATATTACAGAAACATCTGCGGTTACATACGATTCTGCTCATGACTACGTAGGGAAGAGTTTAGGTAGATTTTATAATGGAGGATCATCTTCGTGGCACGATCAAAAGTATTATAGAAAGATAACCAGTAAGTGGTTGGCTGAGATAGTAAGAGACACTACGGTTGCGTTCGAACAATACGGAGGGTACACTATTTCTGCTATAGAAAATACTAGGTTTTATGATTGCAGCGCTTATGCGTCAAAAGACGTTAGCGTTATTGAGATTACTGGTGGAGATACTTTTTGCGATTGGTATACCTACAAAAATACAAATGTCAACTCAGACGAAACTACAGGTTGGTCTGGCTCTGCAGCATCTACAGCGACTCACCCAGGGTTGGGGTTGTACTACAACACTGCGGTACCTATAGAGTCTAGTTATAACACAGCCCTAAGGCAAGGCGTTTTTTATGGATCGTCTAAGGTCTTAACTCAAGTTGGAGACGATAACTTTATATACAACACAGCGTACAGTCAAGAGTCAAATCTAATTGGTAGCGTTGTAAAGCCGTTCTCTTGGGATTCAAATACTGCTTTTAAATCTAAAATAGCAGCGTCTAGAACTAAACTACCAGGAGAGCCATTCGATGCTTGGACTGAATTTCCAGCAAATGACTTTATAGAATTAAACTTGGAACAAGGTAAGATAACTGACTTGGTTAATTATAAAAATCAACTGTACGCAATTCAGGACTCTGGAATATCTATGGTCTCAGTAAACTCAAGAGCTTTAATTCAAGGCGAGGGAGCAGCGGCAGACATACAGATAGTTAGTGGTACTGGTGCGGCTATACAGCGTTACGATTACTTAACTACAATAAATGGATCTCAACACTTCAATAAATCATTGGTAAGCCCTACAGGGTTTTATGTTTTTGATGCAGACAAGTCGGAGATACTAAAGTTTAATGGTCAGGGAATATCACCTTTATCAATAGCTAACGGATATAAGAGCTACATAACTGGGTTTACTAAAGACGAGGTTATACCTTCAAGTATTTCCAATAATTTAGGTTCCTTAACTCAGGGTGTTTTCTCTGGATATGACAACCAATTTAGAGAGTGTCACTTCAATATAGTAGATAATTCTGGTGTTAGGAATAACTTTGTGATTTCCGATTTAGATGGTAAGCTTATATCCAAGATAGATTCTAAGATGTCGACATACGTAGGCTCTGTATTTCTTAAGAAGTATATAAGCCACCAAAACAGACTGTATGCTATTAGCGATAAAACTAAAGTTATGGAGGGCGAGACTGATTTAGATCAAATATGCCTAGTAAACGAAGGAGAATATCAGGACTTTAATTTTGGTATTGTAGTGAACGATAACCCTACAGTAAACAAAGTGTTTGATACATCAGAGATAGTTAGTGACGTTCAAAACACAACAGACCTATTCTCATCTCATACTCTATCCGATTCTACAGGTAGTAATGCTTTAGAGGGTTCTAACGAGAGGATTAGAGAAGGTATTCACAGGGTAGCCTTAAGAGGTAATTCTACCAACAGAGCTAGAGGTAATTGGCTAAAGCATACCGTTGCTTACAATCAAATTGTAGCAGATGGGAGTATTGATCCTGATAATGATAAAAAAATTAATATATTTGCAGTAAACACAAGATACAGACCTTCAAGATAATATTATGCCGAATAGACCATATAACACTAAGCCTAGGAGTTTTCTAGGGTACGGATACCAAAGAACTACTACTGGAGATTTTATATCTCTTGGACGAAATAGAAATAGGAATAATTCTACACTTAGCGGTAGTGCCGACTATACAGGAGGAGATTCTTGGGGTTCTGGAAACGGAAATGAATCAACAGGATTTACTAGCTACGATACAGAAGCTAGTTATTTTGGGGAAAACCAAGACGAATGGGAAGACAATATGCATGACGGCCCTACATCTGAGGAAGGTGAAGGTGGAAAGAACAAGGGGGGTAAGAGTAATTTTAACACAGGAGGCATGCTAAATTTAGGTTTGCAAGCTGCTGACGCTTTTATTCCAGGTGCATCAAAAAATCCATACTTACAATCAGCTAAGAAAAATCCGTTGTTGAAAGCTGGAATGCAGACAGGAAATCCATTACTACTTGCAGCCGGGGTTGTTTCTACCGTCGTAATGGGAGGTAAAGAGAAGAAGAAGATGGCTACAGACAAGAAGATAAACAATAATCTTGTCGGTAATACAAACAAAAGAAACGAAGGCTCTCAGTCGAAGAATATTTCAGCTATGAACTTTCAAGCAAATCAATCTTCAGCTGCATCAAATGCTTACGGAGTAGGTGATATAGATAATTTTACAAATAAATATAGTTAGGTTATGACAGAGGAAGAATTAAAGAAATATTTAGATAACGAAAACGTACAGTATTTTTTATATCAAATATTTAAAGGCGAATCAGATAAAGATGATGGTGTAGTTAATTTGGCTGGATTTAATCAGTCTGGTCCTGATCCTAAAAATAATCACTACAGTAGCTCTGCCTTTGGTTCACAACAATTCACAGGAAGTACCAGGGCTGAAGTATTGAAAAAATACGGAGTTGACGCTTGGTCAAAAGACATTGACGAACAACAAATGGCTACGTTGGCTTTGCTTGCTACTGATGGTACTTTAAAAGATGTCGCCAAGGGAGACTACCAATCTACGATAACAAAAGGTAGATGGCAAGCTTTCACAAAGGATCCTACTTTGTTGACGAGTAAAAAACCTAAAGATTGGTCGTCAAAATATGAAAATTTAAAAAGTACAGCCGTATATGATCCTAAGAAGTCTTGGGATAAAATACCTGAGAAAAACAAGATTGGAAAAATAAAGCTTTTTAATGGAGATGTATATGGACCTGTAATGAAGGAGCTTGGCTTGACAGATACTATAAATAGTAACATTGACAAGACTAGGTTAGCTGAAATAAAAAACCTAACGGCAAAACAAACATACGAGAGCGACATTAGTTTAAGTGAATCAAAAAACATAGATTTTAGAGACGTATCTCAGCAGAAATTAGGTAAGGAAGGTTTTTCTGGTTTTTCCGACTTAGCTTCTAGGATGGGGAATAACGACCTAACTATTACTAGCGCGACTAGGGGTAAGAAAATTAAGAATAAAAAAGGAGAGTTAGTAAACAATCCTTTGTACAGAGAAGGATCTGCACACGCGAAAGGAAACGCATTAGACTTTGGAGTTAAGGATGGGGATGGAACCGCATATATGAATTTCTTCTTCGGACCGGATGCTACATTTCAAACTCAAGCCTCGGACTTAAATATAACAGCCGAAGGTAAGCAATACTTAATAGACAATAATGCCGAGTTATTAGACGAGCGTGGGATGCACCCAGGTGGAGATGAACACGGAGATTCTCCTCACTTCCATTTAGAATTCAATTCTCCAGAAGATGGTGTTACTCCTGAAGCTTGGGATGATAATAATTTCCAAGACAAAGAGCCAACGACAGTAGGCGATAAGGATGTAACTAAGTGGGGGGTAAATAACGCATATTACTCTAACGACTATCAACAATCTACTTCCTATCAAAGTTACAATACGGAGTTTGAGAATACGTCAGTTGACAATAGTATTGACATTAAGTCGGATTCTACAGCTTTTAACTTTATCAGCGGATTAGCAGGGCTTCCCGTGAGGCGAACTACAAATTCAGATGTAGATCAAATAACTCAGTATAAAAACTCTATAACGGATTTAGCAGAACTAAGTACAGAAGAGAAGTTAGAAATAGATGAAAAAATAGTAGAGTACTCTGTTAAGTTTAATGAAGAATTCGCTTCAGGGGAAAGGGTAGACGGCTTCGGAGACGACCCTAGTCACTCTCACGACTACATGAAAGGTTTGTCGGAATACTTAGGTATTTCAGGAGAGATAACAACAGAGAACGCTAGCGAACTAGGATACAGAAGAGCTGCAGCCAATAGGGCTGTAGAGGTTGCTGGTAACAGGGCTTTTGGTAGAAAGATTTCAGGTCAAGTAACCGATAGTTATTTTGTTGCGGATGAATCCTTTACCAATGTAGCGGAAAATTCGATGTTTAATGCTAAATGGTTTTATAGTAACAGTGGAATACCAGAATTGGGTACCCCACCTGAAGCTTTAACTGCCGGAGTTATAAGTAATCCAAAACTGCATGGGTTCATACATATTGATAAGGGAGGTAATGACCAGAAGAAGTTCAAGGCTGGAGATGAAAAAAATAATATAGCAGCTAATATAAAGATAGATGTAGGAGATGAATCCCCTGGTTGGTTGGGATTTGTGGCTGCAGAGAACATGACGAGCTACGTCACAGGAGAAAGCTCTGGAGGAGAATTGGTTACTAGTCAAGAGCTTGAGATTGAGGTAGAGAACTTAGAATTAGATCAAGCCATAACTACCAGTCTAGTCGACGACCCCGAAGTTGTTGCCGACACCGAAGAGGTTGCACCTATTGCTTTGACTCTAGAAACTTTAACGGACGAACAAAGTGCTGATTACGAAGGTTGGTTAGTTGACAACCCCGAAGGTTCTTTTGAGGAGTGGAGTACACTTCCTGCAGTTAAAGAAGTTAAAACGGATGCCACTAGCACTAGTACGGACTCAGGTGACGTAGACAATGAAGCATATAACGCATGGCTAGAGGCTAATCCAGGAAAAACAAAAGAAGATTGGTACGCACAACAATACTCTGAATTAAGAGGTGGCGACACTTCTGGGTTAAGCGAGGAGTCGTTTCTAGATAAGATGGGAGGGCTATCCTCTCTTATAGGTTTAGCTACCGGAGCTATGGCTTTAGGTACTGCACTAAAGGATGTGGATATTCCTAAGGATCCAAAATTAGGGCCTGCCTTTCAGCAGAGACTAGAAGAGTCTAAGCGTTTAGCTCAGCAAGGATTAACTCCTTCTGAATTAGCTAAAGCTCATAATGACTTGGATTCATCTTACGCTACAGGTATAGAGAATATTGTTCGTGGTTCAGCAGGGAACAGGGCTCAGTTTTTGGCTGGTCTTGGAGGTCTTGATGTTGCACGTCAATCTGCTTTAGTGGATATTGCTGTAGCTGACGCTGGAATGCAAAGACAGAACCAGGAGAAGTATGATAAAATGATGATGGTTAACGAGCAATATGAGGCTTCTAGGGAGTCTCAACATTCTCAAGCTAAATACAAACAAGAGATGGCAAATAAATCTGCCGCAGGAGCTCTAGCAGGTAGCGCTCTTTCTATGGTTAATCAAAATATAGGAGATAGACAGCTTAATAGGTATCATAAAATGAAGACTGAAAAGCTTATGAGAGAAATGGGGTTCAGGAATGATTCTAAAGGTAACTCTACAGAGAAACCTATAGGGGTTGATCCTGTTACTGGAGAGAAAGTTCAAACCAGTTTTGAGGCTCCTAGTCCTATTATTGCTGACGACGTTCAGAAGACTTCTCTTTTGAATAACGTAGTTAACGAGGTTGATACTCTTCCTTCCGAAAATGGTGCTGCAAATATACCATCAACAGATGTTATAGGTCACAAGAAAACTCCAGAAGAATTAGCTGCGGAGTTTGGTAGAACTTTACCGGCAAATCAGCAAATAACTAATAGTGCCATTCAAGGCATGCAGAACGTAGTAGGCAATATGAGAAATTCATCTGGTCTAATAGATTACTAAAAAAAACAACATGGCTATAGATTACGGAGGAATGATGGCTCTAACTAAGGTGTTTGAAGGAACATCAGAAGCTAGAAGAAACAGAAGAGTTGAAGAAGGAAATATGCGTCAGGAAATCCTGCAGCAAGAAAAGATAGACTTCAATAACGCGGAAATGATAGGTAAAGAACAAGCTTCAATAGAAACCTCTAGGGATTCCTATTTGAAACAGGTTCAGAATATACCTCACATGAGGGAGTATGTTAATAACTACTTCGACGATCAAACATTAGAGTTTAAAGGTTTAATTAAATCTTTTAATGGTAGATATTCTACAGCTATGAGTAGTGGTAAGGTGTTAGACTTTAGAGATGGTCTTATGGCTAATCTAAAGAAAAGCGACAAGTACCAGCAAGGAGTTATGTCTGCGACTAATATGGCAACTCTTGACGGTTATAGCCAGAATAAAGAAACTCAAGACTTAATTTCGCGTAGAGACCTAAACAATAAGTCTAGATACCTTGCAGGTAAAACAGATTCGTTTGAATTGTCAGGCCTTAGAGCTAAATACGATTCAGTTGAAGCTGCCGATTACTACGAAGGAGAAAGACCAGATTTTGATAAAATATTTAGTAGTCAATATTCTTCTATAGTCCATAATTGGGCTTTAGAGCATGACGACCCTCAGCAAGAAAAGTTAGCTGCTTTGGCTGAGAATTACTTCCCTGGAGATCCGAATGGAAAAGATAAGTATCTTAAGGGTTTTGCTAAAGACGACATGGGAGTCAAGGGCGCTTACGATACTAAGATGACTGGAACTAAAGAGCTAGGACCGGTAGAGGCTTCGTCAAGAATCAGAAACGTATTCAACCAAACAGCTGACGGACCTAGTTCTGCTTATGGTATGCTCGTTAATGCAGCAGGTCAACCTATAATGCAACAACTTGGAGTTAGAGCTGGAGGTCCTGAAATGAAGGGGAAGGTTCAAATAGCTGGATATGAAGTATTTAACGCTGTTCCTGATGCCATACTTAAAGAAGCTCAACTTCAATTTGGTGACGCTATGTCTAGTAATGGTGATGGTACATTTGACTTCACTCACGTTAAGAGGGCTTTTGATGCTAATGGTGTATACATGGACGATCAAGACGGAGATGATACCCACACAAACATGACTTACAATGGGGCTCACATGGTTACTAAGGCTAGATTCTTACTTCCTGATGGGGTTACTGTCAAAGAGCATATAATGGGTGACGCCAAAGATAAAGATGTTATCGCCTCCATGAAGGCTGAGTTTGGGAAAAACGTTACCTATCTTCCTACTATGGTTGCTACCTTCCAGAACGACAGCGCTCTGAAGTTTTGGGATAAACAAGTTATGATAGAGATGGATCCAAAGTCTGTATCTATGGAACGTATTATGGCAAACACAGGAGTGGAAGAAAAAATGCAAGCTTCAGCTGAAAGTTCTGTCGTTATAAATAAAGCTAGTAGTTCTAATCATGAAGACTTAGAGCAAAACTTAAGTAGAGCTAGAGTTAACCAACAAAAAGAAGGTAATACTTTCTTTAAAGGAACAGGAGGGGAATTAGGTGAAGACGCAACAATGGATGTAGTTGCAGGTTATTTTGCCCCTGAATTTCAGGTGATGCAGGGAGCTGAGGAGTCTAAAGGAATAATATATTCAATAGCTTCTATAGCAGCCAAAGGCAAGGGTGGAGACTTTGCTCACAATTCTAAACAGTATATGAACGCTATGAGTACGTTGCTTAAATCGACGGACAGTAATGGACGTAAGTTCCAGAAAGCCATAGAGACTAATGATCCAACAACTGTTTATAACGTCATGAATATAATGTTCGGAGATATTGGAGATAAGGATGAAATCCTTAAATTAGCAGAAATTTGGAGTAATTACAACTAACAAACACATATAATGTCAGAGTTAAACGATCTAGTAAGTCAAGCAAGTAGTAATCAATCTAACGGTGGAGGAAGGCCTAGTCTATTGGACTACGCTTCCAATCCTCAAGAAGAAGCTTCAAGTGGAAGTCAGGAAGGTCAGAGCCAGCACGGTCAAAACCCGATGTTATCCGAAAAGGATGTATCTGAAATGTCAAGGCGAGGTTCTATATCTTCGGTTGAAGAACAGATAGATCCTGGAGTTGCAGGTTTAGCTGAAAGAGATAGAAACGCAATTACTCAGGCGGGTGTTGATCCTGAATTAATATTTGAAGGTAATGCTGAGAAGTTTGGTAAAAGTCTAGTAGCTGGTGTTGGAGTTGTTGTTAACGACATGGGTAACATGATGGACTATGCTGCAATGACTTTACTTCCGGATGAGGTTCGTAAAGCTGACACGTTTAAGTCTATCGTTGAAAGACTCCCTTCGGCTCATGCCTTAGGTGACTCTCTTCAGAATTGGGGTAAAGTACATCAGTCTCCAGGGTTAGATGAGTTTACATTAGATGATTTATTCAAGGTTGAATTCTGGGCTACAGATGTAGCTAAGACTTTGCCTTATATGGCTTCAATGCTTATACCTGGGGCTCAAGGTGTTGGTGCCGCAACTAAAGCTATGACTTGGGCTGCAAGAGGTGCCGCCAAGAAAGGGCTCTTTGGTTCCGCAAAGAGGTTAATGAAAACTAGAGCTGCAGGGGCTACAGCAAAAGCTGCAGGTAAGGGAGCTAATAAAGCTGCTGAAGGAGCTAAGGCTGCGATTGGTGGTGAAGGACTTATGGGAGCTTTAGCTACGTCAGCTGAAGGTGAAATCGCTCTATCTACTTTAGGTTCTGGTATAGCTGGATTCTTGGGTTCTGGTATTGCTACAACTACAGTTATTGGAGCTGGACTTTCAGGTGATGTATATAACAGGGCATTAGATATGGGTATGACCGAAGAGGAAGCTCAGACGGCCGCACACGGTACGTTTGTAGATAACTCTGCATGGTTCGCGTTTAACGGTATGTCTTGGATGATTAACTTCGGTGGATTATCAGGTAAAGCATTTAAGGCATTCAACAAAGCTAAAGGTGGAGCTGAAGGAGCAAAAGCTTTGAGTAAGACTTTTGGTCAGAGAGTTTCTCAACACATGATGAAAGGTGTTGCTACTGGTACTGTTGAAGGTACTGAGGAAATGTTTCAGGAGACTTACGAGGAGTGGATTGGAGAAGCCAACCTAGCTGAGGCTAGAGGTGAGGAGTTTCCTTCTTACTCAGACTTCTTTCAGTCGAAAAATAACAGAAAAACATTAGGTGTTTCATTCGCTGCTGGTTTCCTTATGGGTGGACGAGCAGGTTTAATGAATAGTATCGCAGACAATGGGAGAACTATTGTAGGTAAGAGAGTATCTCTTGACGACGACATCAACAACATGGAGGGAATGAATGAAGCTCAACGTAGAATTCGTGTAAACGAAGTTGTTGAAGCTGCTGTTCGTGAAGACCAAATTGATGGACTGAACGGCTATTTAGATAAAATGGTTAAGAATGGGAAGATAACAAACGAGCAAAGAGCTGAGTACGATACCATCGTTACTGAGTATGCTGAGATCGCTTCTACGCTTCCTTTCCAAGAGGAATTAACCGAGGTGGGGCAACAGGCTGTATTTAATATTAAAGTGCGTCAGAACACCTTAAACAAGGCTTCCAAAAACCTTGAAGGGTTGAAGGCTAAAAGTATAGCAGAAGCTAACGATAACTTAGAAGGCGAACCTCTAACTAAAAAATTAGAGCAGATAGAAAACGAGCACGAGATTAACATGAATAATGTTAACAAGGAGATGTCTGAAAGTAAGACGGCTCTAGCTAAAGTTTTATCTGGAAAGAAGCACTCCTCAAGTAGTAAGGAAGCTGACCAAACTAGAATTAAAGATATAACGGATTATGTAGCTTCTGAGGAGTTTCAAACTAAAGCTTCTGAATCTGAGAAGTCTGAAATATTTAGAGAGAAGGCTAACTTGGAATCTAGACTTAAAGAGAATTCTTATGCTATCGACGAGGCTGCTTCTATGTCTGAAGCTGAGTTTGAGCAGTTCACCAACAAAGGTGTTGCAGATAAAACAGCAAGAGTAGAGCAAGAGGTTGGAGATAAGGTAGATAAGGTTACTGATAAAGTAAAAGATTTAGCAGATAAAGGAGCTGAGGCTGGTAAAGGTTTCTGGTCTAAAGCTAAGAGTATGGCAGGTAAGACCGCCGACTATCTTAAAACTAAAGTTAAAGATGCTAAAGCGTCTCAAGCTATCAAGAAGATTACAAGACCTATAGAGGCTGAAATTCAAAAGATGGTTAGTGAGAGTGCTAAGTCTTCGGACATAGCTACATATATAATGTCTAAGGCAACTCCAGAGCAAATTAAAGCTACTGGACTTACAGAATCAGAACTTAGAACCCATATAGAAGGCTTGGCTGATACGTATACCAAATCAGAAGAAGATCAGAAAGGTAAAGATAAAGAGGAAGAAGCAACTA
>TARA_R110000744_G_scaffold279186_4_pt1 | contig 25793 bp, 18 predicted proteins | sample TARA_R110000744 | Tara Oceans TARA_R110000744 (sample SAMEA4398083) | marine metagenome | biome: Polar Biome; feature: [DCM] deep chlorophyll maximum layer (ENVO:01000326); material: water (ENVO:00002006), including particulate matter (ENVO:01000060) such as... | depth 36 m | reverse complement strand
AATAGAATTAATGCAAAGAGATTTAGATAATAACGGAATAGAAAAAGACTAATGATAATATTAATATTGGTACTGATTATGTCAGTTTATATATGCAGGAGAGAATACTTGCTATGGAAAGAGGTAAAGAAAAAACTAGATAGATATGAGTAGTATGGAAGATAAAATTCCCGTGGAGTTTAGTAACGCTATAAAGCTTATAGCATTATTTCAAGCAGTGCTAGAGCAGATGGATACCTTAAAGGGAACTAAGCTTTACAGGCAAAAGATTAAAAATCAGATAAATCAACTAGAGAAATCTATAGAGCAGACTATATTAGCTCCTCTATCTCAGATAGACACTACTGACGATGAAGGATTGTTTGACCGCATACAGAAAAACATAGAGATGGTTATGCAAATGACTGCTGATGATTTGAGTCAATTAAAAATAGTTTTAGATGAATAGAATAAAAGAACACATTATAGAGTTGTATAGCGATACAGAGGATGTAATGTTTGCTGATGGCTTAGATGATGCCATAATAGGCTTTGAACCACAATGGTGGAGAGTGGTTTATTCACGAAATAAAGTAGTAGATATATTTATATCTAGAGATAAAATGAGTCCAGATGAGGCTATTGAATTCGCTGAGTTTAACACATTCGGTGCGTACTTAGGGAAAGGTACACCTATATGGGTTGAAGATTTTCTTTGGGATAGTTAACAAAATATTAGGTCATCTGTTTATTAATACTTAAATTGCATAAAATTAATTCATATGAGTAATTACAAATTCAAGACTACCAACATTAAAGGTAAAGAATACGTTGAGGTAAACCAGCGTATTAAATTCTTCCGCAGTGAAGATAAATACAAGGGATGGTCTCTTCAATCAGAGACAGTTCACCTTGATTCTGATTCGTGTGTCATTAAAGCTACGATTGCTGACGATAAAGGATACATAATAGCAACAGGTTTTGCTCAAGAAGATAAGTCAAGTAGCTATATAAATAAAACTAGCTATGTTGAAAATTGTGAAACTTCTGCTTGGGGACGCGCGTTGGCTAATCTCGGTATTGGTATTGATACTTCAATTGCATCTTCTAATGAAGTTTCAATGGCGGTGGCTAAACAATCTTCAACTCCGAAAGCAGCTACGCCTAAAGTGGCTGTTAAAGAATCCACCCTATACCAAAAAGCGGTATTAAAGATTAAGGATAAGCCAACTCAAGAGTACTATGACCAAATTATGTCTAAGGCTTCAGATAAGTTTACTGATAAAGAGAAGGAAGCTCTTAAAAAATTAATCAAGTAATGGGTCAGGTACACGAACCTTTTATTGATGACTCCAAGTATTATGCTGATAAGAGTTATGTAAGTAATTCTATGATTGGTAGACTAATGGATAATCCCCATGTATTTGCCATGTGGTTAAAAGGGGAGTATGAATACCCTAAGAATCCTAATTTCGTTATAGGTAGATACGTACATACAATGGTACTAGAGCCTGAGAAGATAGATGAGTTTTTCATAAGCACTATGAGAACAAGGAACTCAGCAGGATTCAAAGAGGATATCAAGAAGTATGGTTACGATTGGGTAGTTACCGCCTCAGAGCATGAGATGGCAGTAGCTGTTCAGAAACAAATAGAAATGAGAGAGAAGCTGTCTGAGCTTTTTCTCTTTGCAGAGCGTGAAGTTCCGTTTATTAGTGAATGGAATGGAATACCCATCAAAGGTAAGGTTGATGCCATTACCGAATATGAGGGGATGAAAGTAGTAGTCGACTTGAAGACCACTGGAAAAGAAGTAACATCTTTCTCTAAGTCAGCAACGAGCTTTAATTATGATAGACAAGCGTATTTTTACTTGAACCTTACAGGTGCTGATGCATTTATGTTCGTTCCAGTCGAAAAGAACTTTCCGTATACACCAGCCCTGTATACCGCGTCAAGCGAATTCATCGCGAGAGGAAAGTATAAGTTCGAGAAGGCAATGAATATATACCAGCAGTTGTTTGTTGATGGGGGATATAGTGAAGACTATCTGATTGAGGAGTTACTATAGTGTACTCACATTGTGATTGCAATTTTGATATGAAGTCCAATTAAATATTTAAAAACAAAAATGGAAAATTCTTACGACAGTGTATTGATGGGTTATTGTGAAGCCCCACGTAAAAACGAACAAGGTGAAATTACATCTTGGTCTTTCTCTCTAAACAGAGAACAACTTGCTGACTTATCTAAATACCAGACTCAAAAAGGAAATGTAAACTTTACCTTATTCTTTTCTAAGAAAGGTCAAGCATTGTGTCGTGTATACGACCCTAACAGTACAGCTGCTAAAACACGTACAGTTCAGAGAACCGAAGAGGTAGACCCGTTCGGATAATGAAAGCAGAGTCTCTAACAAAGACTCTTGGTTTATTGGTAGGAGTAGAATGGGGGGTTGGAGTTGAATTCAGTCCCCCATTTATTTGCGGTAAACTAAAGAGTAATAGGTTTAAGATTCATTGTGAAGCGGTAAACCATGTCAACGGAACTATACCTAGGGTATTGACCGATACAGATACAACAAACCTTATGGTGCTTATACTTAATAAGTCTGGAAACAATCTTGTTATGCTTTCTAGCAAAACATCAAAGAAGCTTTCAGCTGGAGAACTTACTATGAGAGAGATGTCTGAAGGAATCATCTATAAGAATGAGATAGAGTTATGAAAACAATATACTACGCTTTAGTTAATGTAGAGTATGAGCATAGAAAGTCTTGGTACAAGAAAGAGATATCTATGACCTGCCTTACTACTAGTATAATTGAGTTAACCAAGTATCCTCACTCTATGGATTTTATTAGAAAAAAATTGCCTGCATCTAAAAAAGGAATTAGATTTAGGGTTAGGAAAATAGAATGTATTAAAGAATTAGGTAAATCATTTCATTATGAGTAGTACTCAAGAAAAAATAAGAAAATTAGGTCAGGAAGTCATTGACCTTTTAATTGAAAAAAATGAAAGTTATGGAGACTCTGCGCTCAATCCCGCAAATGTATTTGCTTCAGGCAATGCCGTTGATAATATTTGTTGTCGTATTGATGATAAACTTATGCGTATCAAGAACACCGAAGGATTCGAAGGATTCGGAGAAGATAACATAAAAGACCTTATTGGGTATTTAATACTGCTAAGGATTGCTTTGCAAGAAGAAGAAGAGCCCCATTTAAAAGAATGGCAAGTTGAAATATTAGAAGATAATTATTACCAAAACATGACATTTAAAAATGATAGTATCAATAGCTAAAAGCTTGTACACGAATGAACTTCACGAGTTAACTGTAGACAAAGCGCTAGAAAGAATAGCAGAAGGCAAGTCTCAAGAGTTAGTAGAGGAGCTTCGTACTTCAGGAAAAGAAGAAAGAGGTAGAATAAAAAAAGGACTGCCTATAGTATTGTTTAGCGGTAGGTTCACTGGTAGAAAAGATGAACTGTTAAAAGAACATAGCGGATTTATAGTTTTAGATTTTGATAATCTAGACAATCTAGACCAAGTAAAACAAAGTATTGGCTCTGACAAGTATGTATATTCTTGTTGGGTATCTCCATCTGGTAATGGGTTAAAAGCTTTGGTTAGGGTAACTAACCCTGAGCGACATAGAGAACACTTCCGTTCTTTAACAACTTACTTTGACAAGCAGTACGGTTTAGAATTAGACCCAAGTGGTATCAATGAATCCAGAGCGTGTTTTGAATCATACGACCCTGAGATAATAGTCAACTCAGCCTACGATAAGTTTGGTGGTATGCTTTCTGAGAAATCAGAGAATCAAGAGATGACTCACCAAGAGATTGTTACAGACTATATGAAGATGAATCTAGCCGCAAGGATGGTTAGAGATTCAACTGATGGTGAACGACACGCTGTTCTTTTTAAAGCGGCAAGGCTATGTGGTGGATACATAGCTGCTAATAGAATGGAAGAGGATGAGGCTATTAGAGTTTTAGAAAGAGAGTTCTCTAGAAGACCATTCGATGACCACTATGAGCCTTTAAAAGCAATTAGAGACGGCATTGAAGTAGGTAAGAACATGCCTATATCTGAGCTGGTAAAAGATGAGAGAGACCTTAAACGTACGATGCAGATTAATGAAGGAGATATGTCTTTCATTGCATCAGGAGACGAGGACTTTAAATGGATTCAAGACTTTGCTAACGGTAAGATTCAAGTAGGTCTTGACACGGGTAACGAAGAGTTAGATAAACACTTCAGATACAAAAAAGACTTCACTATCATCAATGGTCACAGCTCTGTGGGTAAAACTACATTAGCTATGTTTATGATGATGAATTCTGCAATTAGGCATAATTGGAAATGGGTTATATACTCATCAGAAAACAATACCGCTTCAATTAGAATGAAGTTATTGCAGTTCTTAGTAGACAAACCTGTTCAAGCTATGGACTATCAGACCATAAAGCTTGCATATAAATGGATAGAAGAACACTTTATTATTGTGACGAACAAAGAAGTTCTAAGCTATGCTGATTTAATTCTATACGCTGAGATACTTATGGCTAACAACGAGCACTTTGATGGATTCTTTATAGACCCTTATAACAGTCTTAAGATTACATTAGGGAGCAATAACATTGGTGTGCATCAATACCACTATGAAGCAGCTTCTGAGTTTCTTACTTTTAGTACCGCAAACAAGAAAGCTGTATGGTTGAATACTCATGCTGTTACAGAAGCTCAAAGACGTAAAGGTCCTGATGGTTTGCCAATCGCACCTTACGCTGAGGATACAGAAGGAGGCGGTCTTTTTGTAAACCGTAGTGATTGCTTCTTGACATTCCATAGAAAAATCCAGCATGAAGACTCTGAGACGAGAAGAACAATGGAGTTTCATGTTAGAAAAGTTCGTGAGCAAGAAACAGGTGGGGGACCTACAAGTTTAGATTCTCCTTTCTTGTTCAAGATGAACTCAAGTAATACAGCATTCTATACAAAGAATAAGCAAATGAGACTATTTGAGCCAATGGACTTTCTTCCTAAAGAGTCTGACCAAATGGATATTCCTATTAGTTATGAATTAGACGATATATTTTAATGAAGTCAGGGTTAGAGAAGTACTGTAATAAAAGATTAACAGAAGAAGGTTTTGATTTTGAATACGAAGGAACGTCATTCGAGATACTACCGCCTTTTGTATACGAAGGAGATTACCTTTCAATGACAGCTAAGAAACCAGCTTTAGTAGATAAATCTGGAAAGATTGTGAGAGGAATTAAGTACACTCCAGACTTTATTATTGAAAATCACAAGGTTATAATAGAAACTAAGGGGTATATTAGGTCTAATCACTCATTTCCCTTGCGTTTTAAGTTATTTTTATCGTATCTTACTACTAGAGGAATGGGCGATTGGTCTATTTTTCTTATAAAAAATCAAAAACAGGTAGATACAGCTATAGAAATAATTAAAAATGGAGGCAAAAAAACTTAGTGGACTATACTCAATAGCCACGCTCAATGCACACAAGTTAATTGATGAATTGTATGAGAACGTACATACAGCAGATGGAGACCCTATCTATATGCCTGACGTTATCAAATCTCTAAAACAGTCTTATATAACTAAGATTAGACAAGAGCTCGATTTAATTCAATCTGCATCAGAGGAAGCTTCAGATGGTATCACAGAGTAGAAGGTTATACTCCGCACAAAGAGGAAAAGTATCTCACAATAGGTTTTGTGCTGCTTGTGAATTTAATAAAAGATACGAGACTAGAAATTCTTCAAGAAACGAAGACATGTTTGACCATATAGATGTATGGGTAAAGCGCAGGGACGGCATAGAGTACGGAGTAGATGTTAAAGGTGGCACTACATACGATACCGTCTGGGTTGAGTTTAAGAATGTAAGAGGAGATGAAGGCTGGCTTTACGGCAAAGCTTCATACATAGCATTTGATATGCCAGAAGAAGGCGGTTTCTTAGTTGTTCCTAGAGAAGAGCTTAGAGTTTATGCCGAGGCTAATGTATCTAAAGAATTTGTAGGAAAACAAGATGCCTATAAAAAATATTACCAGAGAAAAGATAGGCAGGACGTTATAACAAAGCTAAATGTTTCCGATATAAAAGGAATAAAAGGCTTTACATTACTACGCTATCACAAAGAATAACACTATATTTGAATATCATTACTCATATGATATTATCTGGTTTGGTTGGAAAGAGAGGCAGTTTGCCTCTCTTTCTATTTATAGTACTTATACTCTTCTCTAGATAGCCTCTTAAGTTCATTTTTAAATCTAGTACTTGGAGTAAAGTCAAAGTTAACCTTCATGTTTCGCAAGTCTTCTCTTGTTTTAGCAACTCCTTCTTTAGTGCTTAAGTTACCTACACCATAGTACAGATTAAATATCTGTGCAGCAGCCTCTGGGTCTCTAGCATATTTAATTTCTAATGCTTTTCTTACGCCCTTGGTCTTGGAATAATCTCTACTACTGATTTCGTTAAATCTTTTAATCAATCTCTTTCTATCACCCTCTACTTCTACCGATTGTAAGAACTCTCTCATTCCATCAGTATCTTTAGACTTAGCATAGTAATCAGTAACAGCATTCATCTCGTAAGACTTACTACCTTCTATCATCTTAAGCTGCTCAGACCTTTCGTAAGAAAAATCTCTCCAGTTAGGATTAGTTTTTCGGTAAACCCTCTCCATAGCCGATTTCCAAGAACCGCCCATAGCGCCTCCAAGACCTCCAGAGTATCTTCCCTTCTTCCAGTCATCAACATCAAATATAGCATTTGTAGCAGCATCTACTAGGCCATACGTTAGTGCTACTATTGCATTTGTAGATGGAGATGTTATAACAGATTCAACAGCCGCTTGAGAACGCTTTGGAGACATTCCAGAAGCTTCAGCAAAGACCTTGTAAAATACAGGTACTCTATCGTCTCTTTGACCTTCTGTCTCTGGCATTATTTTGTTAATCTCATTCTCAGGGACAATATTCATTTGTCTGAACGGGTCATAGTTTGCTACGTACTTAATTACACCTTGGCCTACAGGCGGTAATTTGCTCAACAAACCGCCTCCAGTAGGAACAAAAGTCAGTGTGCCTTCAACACTCTTAACAGCTCTCGCGAATCTCTCTCTAATTGATTTCTCAACTCTAGTATCCTTAGACGGGTAAATGCTATAATACATAGCTTCAGCTATAGACTCACTAAGGTTTAAGAACGGGGCAACTTGTGGTGTTTTTCTAATTCTTAGATAAGAAACTTTACCTTCTTCGTCCTTCTCTGAGAAAGGATTCCTGAATACAAAATAGTTGTCTTTTATGTAATTAGGAACTCCGTCTATCCAGTTTTCTTCATCATCATCATTCATCATAAGGTTATAGAATGTAATCATAGCTACTCCTACAGATGCTTGAGACCATTTGTTAGCAAAATTCTTTCTACCTGAAGCAGTTGATAGATACTTTCTGGTAACCCTCATTGCTGTTGCGGCTGCGTTTAGATAAGGAATCCATCTATCTAATTGCTTAACAGCTAATCCACCCTGTGCGAAATCCATTGTAGCTCTTGCTTTTCCGACAGCAATCGTGTTTATTTCTTCACTAGTGTATTTGTTTTTACCTTCTTTTTTATCTTTCTTTAGCTTGCTTATTACTTTTTCAACAGTGCTAAGTCTCATAGCTAATTCAGAAGTATTTCCAGTGTAGCCTAAAACCTTTCCTATCTTGTCTCGCATAGCCTTAGTCTTTCTAGAAGCTGTGCTGTCAACATCTGACTGAAATAAACCCTGACCTTGCTGAGTCAAAAAGTCCATTCCTCCTCCATACATCATGTATATATCTAGAAGCTCTTTTGTTGCTTTCGTCCCAGAGTTTTCTATACCTCTGTCTAGATTTACTAAGTTCTTAGCATTTCTACCAAAATTTCTAGAAACCTTAATCATGTTTATAGGCAATACTTTATTGTCATCATATATATCTGTAAAGAACAATACGTGAGCAATATCCATAGGGACGTTAGCCAAGAAGAAAAGAGGGTTAGCTCCAGTTGCAGCAGCCTTCAATACACTGACACCACTAGCTTTTCTAACCAGATTAATGCCTTTGTTGTCAGACATTTTTAACTCTATATCATTCCATTCTTTAAACGCTGTAACGTCTAACTGAAAAGCTCTAGTCTTTCCGTCTTCTTTGTAGAACACATTCATGAATCCTAACTGAGGTGCTTCTACTTCGTAGTTTCCATAATTATCCTCAACAGGCTTGCCCTTGTATTCTTTATACTTAGCATCTTTATACCATGTAGCTGACTTTCCTTTCATTTCAGCAGCAAGACCTTTGGCCGCTCTATTCTTTAGGACTCTAGCAGATGTTGATTTAAAAGCAGTCTCCAGTAAGTACCTTGAGTTTACAATGATATCTCCCTCAGAACCCCCAGCTAATTGCTTTATTTGGTCCTCACCTAGTCCGATAGACTTGTAGAAGTCAGCATTCTCAGCAAAGTTTACTTTAATAGCCTCTCCTTCTGTGTCAAATTGGAATCCGAATATATGACTTAAGAAAGCTCTAGGTACGTACTCTTCACTTTTGAATCGGTTATATGTTTCTTCATTAATCAAACCTCCATCATACATGTCTTTGAGATTTTCTCTCATAGCATTGAAATATAGTTTGGCCTTTCCATCTAATTCCTTATAGTCCCCACGTTTTTCCAGCTCTTTTATACCGCTTAGAGCATCTTCAACAGTAATACCATTTGGATGCTTGAATGCTAATTCACCAGTTTCTATTCCGTTACTATCTAATTTATACAATCTGTTTTTATCGTATATATAAGTAGCTCTTTTTATAGATTCATTTACTGTTTCTAAACTTTTTTCTACTACAGCAATCTGTTCAGCACTTAAATTCTTGTCTTTAACAGCATCCTCTATAGCTTGTTTCTTAAGGTTAAAGTCATTTATATACTTAGATGCGAAATCTCTTTTAGCTTCTCTGGTTTGTTCAATTTGAACAACACGTCTTAGTAGGAGCAGTTCGTTAAAAGCATCTTCAACCGCCTTTGACATTCCATCATAAATGTTTTTTATAGTAGGCTTAAGAGCGTGTAAAGCTCTGGCAGATGCCCCAGCTCTATTATTCATAGCGTTTTCAGCTAAACTCATACCTCTCTTCTGGAAGTATGTTCTAATCCCAGCTTGTCTTTCAGACCAGTTTTTAGCTACACTCTCTCTTGTAGTTTGCTGTCTTAGGTTGAAAGCCGCAGCTACCTTCTTGTTAGAATTCTCTACAGCTACTTTACCTTTTTTAGCTGAGGGGATTACATCTTCTTGATTAAGCTTCTTGATTTTATTCTTTACAGAACCCACAACATCACTGTTGAAGTCAGCTTCCCTAAAGTTAACATCACCCTCAACCATTACCATATTCTCAAATATGTCTCTCACATCAGGTGTAAGTTCTTTCTCAATTGGAGAACCAACTATGGATTTGTAAATACTCACCATCCATTGTTTGAACTGAGAGAATATACTTTTTAACTCAGGTGTAGGAGCCTTTCCGTCTGCTAAGAATCTTTCAAATCCTCTTGCGAATGTTTCAGAGAACTCAGTTGTACCTCTTTTAGATTTAGAGAACTTCTCAATAACCTTTACTTCTTTATCCGTTAAGTACTCCTCATACATGTGGGATAACTCGTGAACTGGGCTAGATACATTAGGGTTTGTCATCGCATAGATAACAGCCTGCCCATCAACTAAAGCAATAGCGGCTCTACGTACCTTAGCATTTGAACCCTTTTTTTCAGTTCTTTTGAAATCAGGATTCCTTTCTATTTGAATAAAATATTTCCCCGCTTCATCACCAAGCACTTTTTTAAATACATTGAATTTAAGAGCAGGGTAATCTTTCTTTGTTTTGTTTATCAGGGCAAGTGCATCTTTCTTCTTAGTGAATCTATTTGAATGCGTACCGTCAACATTTGTGAGATGTTTTTCAAAAAAGTCTTCTTTTGTTCTTTGTGATTCAATTTCTTGATTTAGTATTCTCGCTCCTTCACTCCAAGATTTATCATAAGCGGCACCTTCAAAGTATCCCTCTGAATCAAAGAATTCACTATCATAAACAGTGTTTCTTAACTGGCCTCTTCTGTCTGGAATTTCAGATAGTTGTCTAAACCTGCTTCCTTTAATTACAGAATTATCTTTAAAAGAAATATCTGTAATCCAAGCTTCAGGACCTTCTATAACTTCAACAGCTCCTACACCTTTTTCAAAAGTAACAGCAGCAGTACCTTTATTAATCCTGATTCTTGTTATCTCACCGTACTTAATACTTTCTTGAAAAGCAGTATTTGTTTTAGATGTCTTTGCAGATACAATAACCTCTGGGTACCATCCTTTAGAGTTCCATCTTAGAGAAGAAGGTGATTCTAATACACTCTGTATTACGATGTCACTAGCATCTGATATTGTCAATGAGTTATCAGATACAACTAATTTATCAATCTCTACATTGCTTAATGATAATTTTAAATTAACTTTTACTCCTTTTGGTATAATCAAGCTAGAGTACTTTCTATCATCTAGCAAAGTGTTTTCTGTAGCTATTGTTATACCGTCTAAGAATTCATATATTGGATTCTCATTAGTCAGTTGTCCACCCTCCTTCTTTTCCTTTATGTATTTATCAGCTTTGTCTTTATAAAACTCTAAAGTTTCTTGAGGGTTATTAGAATCTGCAATATCACTAAGATAAGCTGGTCTATTATCCATGCTCCAGCTACTATCTCTGGCTTCTTTTATTTCATTCTCTAATGTCTCTACAGCTAACTGTTCCTCATAGCCTTGAACAAATCCTTCTTTTTTATATTCAAGGAGTTTCTCGTTGTATCTAGGAATTAAAGCTTGGTCTGGAGTGTTACCTCTTTCCTCAGCTATACGTCCATTCGCCTCTCTGATTGCCGTTACAGGTTTTCCATTTTTATCAAATAGAATATGAAAATCACCACCTTCTAGATGAGACTGAGCGGCAGTCTTCGTACACCAGCTTGTTTCTTGAGCAGCAAATGTAAGCGCCTCTACTTCAGTCTGAGCCCCTTCGGAACTTAATCCTTTTAATGCTTTATATTTAGACCAATAAGAACCATCACTGTTTTTCTTTACGATTCTTTTTTTAGCCGTTTCTTCAGTTTTTTCTGCTAAAGCTTTGGTATAGTCTACTATAGGGTTGTTTTCTTCAGAACGTAATATATCTTCAGCTACAGAGTCTATGAATGGCGTAAAGTTAGTAGTGGTCTTCCAAGTTCTCTTTACTAGTTTATTATCTGGATTATTCTCTAAAGAGAATCCAAAACTTAAAACATTTTTAGTCAGATTAAATGCTTTAGCGTAGTCTTCGACTTCAATCTCTCCCATACTGAAGTAGTCGGCTTGAGAGCTCAACCAAGATAGCCACTGATCAGCTCTTTCATTTTGACTGCTTCTTTCCCTGAATGCGAATTCTTGTATTACATTATCTAATGACCTACCAAAAGAAGCTTCAAATTCGCTTATTTTTTCTTCAGTTAATTGACTTGCTTCAATCTCGTAAGTAGCGGCAATTTCGTTAAGAGCGAGCTGTCTTAGGTATGGCATTTCTCTCCATCTAGTTTCATCTAGCATCTTGTTTTCAGAAATAAAACTACCCAAGACTTTTCTTATTTCAGATGGGTTTCCAGTCATCTGAATCAATATATCCTCAAGTGTTCCCTTCATGCTCATTACATTGACACCTAGTTTCTTTAGGTCATCAATCATTTGAGCAGAGAAGCTTCCTTCAGCACCTTTTTGTTCGTACTTCTTAAAATCCGTAGTTACTGGGGTAGCTTTTTGGTCTAGCTTTCTATAGTCTATTGGGACTCCATTGTCATCCAAATTAGACTGAGACAACGGAGCACCAAATCTTCTAAGTATAGTTCCAATTGCTCTTGGTGATGTTATATCCTCAGCTAAAGAGCCCTTGAATTCATTCTTTACAAGTGTAATCTTATCGTATATCTCTGAAACGGGAACACCAGCTCTGCGAGCCATATTCTTTATCAATCTTTCTGATATAGTTCCAGCTGCTTCTGCTTTTTCTTTATTAAGACCAAATACTGTTTCTAAAGAGCTTACTAAAGTAGATTTAGTCTTTGGCCTAATAAGTTTAACATCTAATACGTCAGACCTTTTATCTTCCCTTGTGTACCTTCTGGTTATCCTAGCTCTTCCTTCTTGACTTCTCTTGTATTCAGCTCCAGATAACCTACTCGTTTCTTTAGGAGCTATATCATTCTTAAATCTATCATAAGATGCTCTTCCTTTTTCTAAGAATACTTTTGTAATACGGTCACTATTAATAGCCTTACGTACAAGTTTGTTCTTTTTTAAAGAGGCGGTGTATTGTTCTTTAGGGTATTGTCTTGACTCAGCCTTAAGCCTGTTTATCACTTCTTTACTTCTTCCCTCACCTAGAGTAGGTACTGGTGCGCCAGTCTTTCTAGAGTAACGTCTAAACTTAACGGTTCTGTTTCCTTTTCCATCATCTGCAACTGATTCTATTACGTACAATGCATTATCTACAGTGAATTCATCTCCTTGCATTGCGTTTCTAGCAATAAATTCAGAGAATGTTCTAGGGTCAGTTAAGGAATCGCTCAGGTATTGACCTAAAGACCTATTTACTTTTTGTTTAGTAGTATCAACTGCTTCTTTTGTAGAAGTGCCTTCACTCTTTTTTGCCTTCTTTGCCTTTGTTACCTTCCATCCTTTATTCTTATCAAAGGTTAGGTTTACATTAGGGTTCTTTATAGCTCCACTTACTTGTTCAATGTAATCAAGACCTAGTTTAACTTCTTTAGACTCTCCAGACATATAAGCGTCCATAACAGCTTGGTCTTCTGCATCCATTAAAGAAGGGTCTGCTAAGTCTTCATATGCAGACATAGGTGGACTATCAGGAGCGATAGCCGTTGGAGCACCTTCAGCTTTACTCAATATATTTAAAGCGTCTTGAAGCTCTTTAGTGCTGACATCATCTGGATTCTTAGCAGCTATAGCATTTTTAGCTACCTCTAGTGCATCAGCTAAAGCAGCAGCTGTTTGTTTGCCTTCTTCTGATAATGATTTATCTACTTTCGCTTTAGGGGCAGCAGTAGCTTTCTTAGTTTCAGTAAAAGGTATTTCTATATTTATGTTTCCAGTAGGTTTTTTTACTAGTACATTAATACTACCTTTATCACCATCTGTTTGAGAGCTTAATAGTGCAGCAAATTCTGCATCGCCCCCAGTTTCTTTATCCCATTTTTCTCTAGGTATATTGAAAGTATCTAAAAGTTTGTCAAAGTTACTTTTTGATTTATCTTCAAAAACAACTCCACCTGTAGGTATAACCTCACCGTCTCTCTCTGAGTAGTATTCTGTTATATCTACTCCGTCTTTCTTTTCTGTTCTAGAGTAGGTTTTAACTTCTCTACCTTTATTGTCTTTTCTTTTCTGTACAAGCTCACCTACCTCTTCAGGTTTTATGTCTGGTATTTGATTTTTTAAGTCTTCAAATACAGCATTTTCTTGTGCATCATCTTCACTAGTAATCTCTACTTCTTTTGCATCAAAGAACTCCTCAAAACCTTGAGCAGCATCTGGTTTTTCAAAATCTTGAGGAGACTCTAGCTTAGCTCTTTTAGAATCGTACCTATCATTTACTTCTTTGATTTTATCTTGACGTGCTTCCTCAGAGTTTACTCCGTAGTTTGCCTCTTCGGAAGCATCCATATCCTCTAGCATCTGCAACTCTGCTGCTCTTGCATCCTCTATCTCTTCGATAGGTTTTACAACAGGAGCTCCAGTTTTTCTATCTGTGCTAGATACGTTTATCTTTTTGCCAGCAGCTTCTTTTTTAGCCTTAAGCTCTTTTCCTTTTTTCTCTACAACGACACCAATAGCTCCCTTTTGACCCTCACTCATGTCTTGAGACTCCATAGACCTAACTAAGTTTACTATAGATTGAGCATCTTGACTCATAGCGTCAAACTCTTCTGCTGAGTAAGTGTTATATTCTTTTACAGACTCAGCGTGTATATCTGTATTTTCTTTCTCTAAATTATTTACCTCTTCTCTAATTGACTTCTTCTGTTCTTCAGGAGCAGACTCTAAAGCTCCTCTTAGCTCAGATATAAGTTTTTTATTTTCTGATAGCTTATCAGCGTTATCTACAGATGACAGCCCTACTTTTTTAGCTAAAACCTCTGGGTCCTTTTCGTTCTCATCTAATAAAAACTGTTCAGACTCATTAGTCTTACCTCTAAGCGCACCTTTTACACCTCTTGCAATTCTTCTACTTCCTCCACCTAGTGTTTCAGCCGCTGGGTCAGCAACTGCTTCCAAGGCAACATCTCTCCAATTTATTTTATCACCTGCGGCTAGAGAACCAACAGCTTCACCAGTACCACCTAGCAGACCTTGAGTAGCGTATTCTAATCCATCAGCAGATAGTTTTTTATATCCAGCCTTTACTGCACTTTTAGAGATAGCACCTCCTATACCAGCTGATAGAGCATCTAGAGAACCTACGATACCTGCTTTTGCGGCTGCTTCTTTAACTAAAGGCTGTATTAACTCAGGATTATTCCAAGCTTTTTCTAACTCTTCTGAAGAAGTTATATCTACTCCAGCTCTATTTAGCTTATCAAGTAAAGTTGTACCAAATGTTAGCATTCCAGAACCTGCAAATGCAGCACCAGATATAGCACCAACACTCCCTGTGATAGGAGCGAAAACAGTACCAGCAGCAGCTCCAGCCAATGCTCCTGTACCAGCAGCGGCAGCTGCTTCTGGAGATAGAGAAGAGTCTAAAAGAGATACTAATGACTCTGGAATTGTTCTAGCTACATCTAACAAAAAACCGCCTATAGTGTTTTCATCTTCTGCGGAAAGAAAGTCTGTGCCTCTAGGTGCGCTTTTGTTAAGCGCATCTTGATAATACGCCAGCTCTTCAAAATCAATAGAGCCACCATAAAAAGAACGAGCTGTTATTTTGCCTATCTCTGAAGAGGCAAAAGCTCTGTTCATTAATCTTTGAACTTCATTAGGGTTGTTATCTACTATTTTAAACGCATCGCGTTTTTCTGGCTCAACATCAACATCTTCCTCTAAGCTAGGCTTATTAAATTCAACCTTAGGCATTAACACATCCTTGTATTCTGGATGCACTCTTGCCATAGCACGAGCTAAATAGTCATCACTATCTGAATCATTGATTCCACTTAAGCCTCTGAATTCAGATATTAACTCAGCTCTAGTTTTTGAATCCGAAGCGGTATTCTGTGTCTCTCCAGTAGAAGGAGATTCCGTAGAACTTTTTTTTTTAGGTTCTACTAGTTCTACCTGCTGACCGTATGCAGGATATTTATCTATTGTTTTCCTTACAAGTTCGTAGTCATCTAAACCCTCATATTCAGGGTATTTATTTTTTAGCTTCGCAGCGAATTCCTGAACAGAAAACTTTTGATTCTCTTGTGGGTCTTGCATAACAATATATAATTTATCTTACACAAAGATAATCTATTTTATATTATTCTAATTGCCTGTTAGTCAGGGTTTATGAGGCTATCAAATAGCAGCAATTGCACTGCTCTCTAAATCTCTAAGTCTCTTAAGCCATCCGTTTTTATACTTACCGTAGTCGTCAAGTGTACTGAAGTGTAGGGCTTTTTTATCTGCAAATTTTCTAATAAAATCTTCAGGGTCTTTGTTGTATACTTTTTCTATAGCCTCTGCTTCCTTCGTAGACATTTTACCCGTGTTAGCAAAATTCAATCCTGTTTCTTCTTGCAGCCAATCTAAGACAGCCCTGTATTCTTTACTGCCATTTTTCCTAAAATCAGCTGCCCATACCTTACCTGTTCCCCATGAATTTTGAGTGAAAAACGAACGAAGTACTGGGGACTCAAAGCTGTCAGCTCCTGATGCTTTTGCATAATCATCAACTATGCTTTTAGCTGTGTCTTCAGACATATTGAGGAACTCTTGTTCCCATTCGTTAGCTTTAATTTTGTTTCTTTTAGCGTAATCTTTATACACCTTCCATTGAACACCTCTATTTGTGTGAGCACGTTGCCCATCTACTTTAGGTGCGTCTGGGTTTAAAGCCCAAGCATTGTCATCCTTGTCAGTTGACACACCGCCTTCAAACTTAATTAAGTTACCGTAGTACCACTCAGGAAGTTTTTTTTTTGATGCTGGAGAATCCGCTGGTGGGGCTGTGCCCGTTTGATTAGAAGTTCCTAGGATACCCATTGGGTCATTGTCTGGCCCGCCTTCATCAAGCAATCCATCTTTAGGTTCTGCCGATGCTTCCGTGTTGCTATTTGCAGGAGCTGGGTCATCTAAACCCACGCTTCCAGAATATTTAGCTCTATTCGAAACAAGATTAGTTATTTTTTCTCTATAAAACTCTTTAGCAGCTTCTCGGTACGCAGGGTCTGAATCGTATCTGCGTTGCATTTCATTAAGCACGGAAGATGGTATCTTAGCGCTATTCAAATTATTTCCATCCTCTGCTTTGTATTGTCCAGAAGAGATACCGTATGCAGTAGCTACATCATATTTTAAATCAGGGCTTGATTCTAGGTCGTATTCAAACTTCTCTAGTGCGTTTGGAATAGCTGAGGCTCCAGAGTACATTCCAATTGAACGGTTATCTACCTCCCAAGCGCTAGGCACAACATATTTTCCTAAATCACTTGCTTTTTCTACCATTACAGTATTGTACTGATTGGGTTGCTGAGAAGCATAAGGACTTTGGCTGTAAGGAATAAACTTGCCTTCAAATTCAACAAGATGCTGACCGTTTACTATCTTTTGATTTACATTTGCTGTAAGATTACTCATTTTATCATCAAAAGAAGTTCTATCTCCAACGTACCCCTGCCATCCGTCTCTGTCAGCAGTAGCAGCTGCTTTTAATGGATTCCCTACTTGAGCTTGGTATTCATCAATTCCGCTCTTTATCTGGTTAGAATAGTCTTGTGCTTGACGCAAAGCCTTTTCACTTCCAGTTAACTCATATTCAGTAGCAGCTTTTTCGTATTCATTAAAGAGTAATTCTGCTGACTGCTTATACCTTCCTTGTAACTTATATACGTTGTCTTGATAGGTTTTTTCCCCACCTGTTCTGTAAACTTCAGATTCGCGTTGACGCTGTTTCTTTTCTTCGCGAGCTTGATTTTGAATTTCTAATTGATACCCTTGCTTGCCTAGCTCTGGTACCTTGAAAACTACTTGTCCTAACGGTGCAGCCATTACTTGTTCTTTTTATTAGCGTTCTTTTCAAATAACTTGAATAATCTTTTTGCAAAACCACTCTCTTTAGCAATCTCAGCGGCCTGCTTTGGATTTAGTATTACCTCATTTCCTGTAGCCTCACCTACTTTAACTCCATCTTGAACTAAGTCAATAGGATTTGTCTTGTGGTTAAAGTCTCCTTTAGTAACCATACCGCCTTGTTCAAACCCTCCGAATCTAGGCACATAAGACTCAAATCCTTTTACACCAGCAAATTTAGCAGCACCGCCTAAAATATCTCTAAGGTCTGTGCTACTTTGTTGCGCTGGTATAAATTCTCTAGCAGCTGAACCCCCAGCTAATCTTCCGTCAGCAAAAAGCTTGTTTCCGTTAGCATCAGGATATACTGGTGCATAGAAGTCGTTAGGATTTGTGTCGTTAGGGTCTGGTGGTGTTCTCCTGTTTATAGCATTTTGATAAGCGCTTTGAGGCGGTCCTACAAAAGGGTTTATAAGAGTGCTAGATTCACCAGCAGCAGCTCTTCTTCTTTTTTCGTTCTCTATTAAGAAATCAGTTTCCGCCTTTTCTAGTCCTATTGCAGCTTCTGCCGTCCTATCCTTAACAAAAGATGTAGGGTCAGGAAGCTGACTAGTTGTTCTTCCATCTTTTCTAGATAAATTTAATGGTTCAAATTGAGCGTTAGTTTCAGGGTCTATGGCAGCTTTATTGCCATCAATATTTATAAGGTCTCTCAAGTTGGTATCCTTAAGACCATACATAGCCCCTGTGCCTACTGCACCAAGGCCAGCACCTACATTACCTAGAGCAGCTTGATATCCTTGATTAGCCATTGAAATATCTCTTTGACTCCTACCTTCTTTTCGTCCAATAGTACGTTCTTCTGCTTGAGCTAACTGAGAGCCAGCTTGTAATCTCATTGAGCGCTCCTGAGCTAACATTTGATTCTGAGCTTTCATTGACTGTGCTGTAGCAGCACCAAGACCGCCTACTAAAGCTCTTCCTCCAGCGCCTTGTAAAGCCTGTACTGAAGTAGCTAAATTTGATTGAATAGAGTCACTTTGAATTCTAGCCATTTCACCATCATAAGCGTTCTTAAAATTCTGATAATACTGAGAAGGAGTATCTAGCGAAGGAGCAGCAGATTGAGCTCTTTCAAACTCTGCTCTAGCCCTAGGCAACTGAGATAATCCATAAATAGTTTGTGCAGCACCTAGCCCAGCCTGAATGGTGCCACCTGTGATGTATTTTTTAAACTTAGCTTTCATATTGCAAATTTAATCTTTTTAGTTGACTCTATCGTTGTGTAGTCTAGACCTGTCGTAACTTAGAGATAGAGCATGCACCTCAAATGCTTCTGTATCTGTACTTGTAAGTTTTAGTTTCAAGAATACATCTCTCATAGGGTCACCATCTATTCTTGAGTTATGCTCAACAAATATATTGTCTCCTACGACTATATTTGAAATGTTTGTAGTACACTGAATAGTTTTCCTTCCTGTGATTCCAGATATCTCCATGTTTGTTCCTGTTAAGGTAGAACCTGAAGCGGTCTTTAATATATCTTCTATAACAAAAGGAATAGAATTTATAGGAGTTGTGAATGTCACCGTATCATTTAATATAGACTCAACTTTACCTAAGTATATCTGCTGACCAGTAGAGATTAAAGTATCTCTAGGAATCATAGCGTAACGATTACCTTCTCTGATATCAAAATCTGTAGTCCCTATTGTAGTGCTCTGAGTAAGGTTTGTAAGCAATGCACTCCAAGTACCTCCACCTTCTACACCTAACGCTTCATATACCTTGACCATAGAAGGATTAAAGTTAGAAACAGATTCAAACATAGAACTGTACTGTGTTCCATAGAAGTTATTTCTTGTTTCGTTTACATTGTGCTTCCACATTAAACCTTCAGATGTCTCTTTAAAACTATATAGCTCGTTGTTAATGTTTACATACATACTAGGGTTAAAGCTGTATTTACTGCCCCACACGCCTTTAAAATGCTTATAACATATTGTTATTCCAGAACCAGTAGATGTAGCAGAGCCTAATGTTATTGTAACCCCACCACAAGTTGTAGCAGGTATCACAAGTTCTCCAGTACTTAAATTTAAAGTTGCAATAAACACAAAATTATAGTCTGAATCTGTAACAACTACATTTATAGTTGCTGTAGAACCGCTTAGTTCATCGTCAACTATAACTGCTTGAGATGTAAATACTTGGTCTAAGAATACAATTCCGTTACCAGTTTCTTGCCACTCACCACAAAATACATCTGCATTAATAGCTAACGTATTCCATAACACTGTATTAGAGCTATAAGAAATTGAATCAAATATTATATTACCGTCTTCATTTACTGGTACATTATTTACTTCTGAACCTATAGTTATCGTAGAATTAAAAGAAGGTTCTACGGTGACTATATATTCGTCATTATCAGGGTCGTACCCACCTACTATTCTAGGGCTAGTTGAGTTTGATAAAAGGTCTGTAAAGACATCATCAAAGAAGCTACTCATCCCTTTATCGCTAATAGGTGTTATACCATCAGCAGAAAGTCTTATAATTTTAGCTGCCTCAGAATCAACATAATAAACAACCCCAAATCTTTCAACAACAGATTCAGGACTGGATGTTCCGTAGTCTCCAGCGTAATAAGAAGGTATTCCTAAAACTTTCCTAGATACTGTAACTCCAGCTTCGCCTCCAGCGTACTCTATTAAGTTTCTTGAAATAGGTATTTGAGAAGCTTTGCTTTCTTGAATGACAGTTAAAGCGTCCCCTCTATTTACCATAGCTTGAACACTACCAAACTGAATGTCTAAATCGGTCCAATTTGCTAGTGATAGATTGAAGGAAGATAGGTTTAATCTATCTGAGTCTATCAAATAAGCATCTGAGTATGTAACAGAAGACAGCCTACGTATTGTTTTTGACTCAGGTATATGAGCATATGGCTTACCTATAGATATAGCCTTAGAAGGGAAGAAATCACTTACAGATACATCTTCTATGAAATCAATATCATAAGCGTAGGTGTTTTCCTTAAATCTTTCGTCTAAGAGACCTACTGACGCAAAGAAAGTAGGCTTTTTAATTTTACGAAGTCTAAAGTATACATCCCCTTGATTGGCTGTAATATTTGCCTCTGTGTAATTATTTATAGGATATATGCCTGAAACAGCAGTAACATCTCCACTATATGTATATATGTATGTTCCGTTTACTTTTATATTAACTGAAAGTATAACGACAGGTATGCCACCCACTGTTATAGAGTCACCAACATAAAGTCTATCATTAGAAGCAGCTGTACCGTCTCCATTGATGACAATTGTAGCAGAAGGTTGAGACGTTACATCTCTATCTCCATAGTGATATCCGTTTACTACATCGTATGATTTACCCATGCCGTAGTAAACTTTCTCTGAAACCTCTTTTTTAGGTGAATATATTTCAACTAAAGTATTATTGTCCCATTTATCTATATTAGATAAAATGCTTGTGTGTTTAAAATAATCGATATCTTCATCTTCAAGAACTAAATACCATCCAGTTATTGATGAATCGTATCCAGATTGAATTAAAAATGGTGCTTCTTCAGGGCTGGAAAAATATTTATAACCCACTACATTGAAATTGTAATTTACAGGATAAGTATAAACACCATTCTCTTCATATCTTATTACCCTGAGTTTATCTCCTTCTTCAAACTTGTATTCTATGTTTGCTCCACTAGATTCTTTATAAGAACTAGGACTACCCTCTAGGTTATCCATAGAAAGGTAAATGTTCTGATTTGAAGTTTCTGAAGATGGAAGCGCTTCTTTTATAGAATACTGTACAAAATCATTATAGCTAGAATTTAATCCGTATACCATCTGCCATTTTTTAGCCCAAGATGGAGGATTATTTTTTATTCTAAAATCAATATTACTGCTAAGTTTATAATTTCTTTCAGATAATTGAGGTATATATACATCTTCAATTTTATTTACTCCTCCAGCTCTTCCATTGCTATCAAAGTAAATTAAACCAAAATTATGTGCAGCGTTTTCTTTAAATGATTTATAACCATTGTTTGACTCAGCCATATAAGAAGACTGACCTGAGAAACCAATAAATATATAGTTAGTTACCCCTGTAAAGTTTTGGAATATATATTCAAAATCAGTAACACCGCCTATCAATGTTACATTTGCTTTTACTATATCAACACTAGCTTCAAAACTCCCTGTTATTTGAGAAAAAGGAGAATTAGGCAGCCAAACATTTAACGTGTTAGGGAAAATTTCAGCGCCAGAGAAATGCAAGGCAAAAGGCTGATTTAATTGATTCCCAACTCTTAGTATTTTAAACTTAGCAAATCCAGACCACCATATTCTAGCTAAGCTTTGTTCGCCCAAGACCAAACCATTGGTTATAAGATTAGACTCCTCAATATTATCTTTACGTGCGTTTACAATTGAAGTGAAAGAGCTACTCTCTAGCTCGTCACAAATTGCAGATATAGCATCAAGCCTCGTAGTATCTAAAGAAAAAGAGACTTCTTTTTTTATGTATATACCTTCTAGGGGAAATTTTACTTCTGATACTTTAGCCGTAGCGGTCAATTGCCCAGTAAATAGAACATCAACTATTTCTTTGCTCTCTCCAAACGGTGCTTTATACTTATATGGAACTGGAGACATTGCGTAGGAACCATTATCATTAGCTGGACTAGGGTCAGATGTAGCCACAAACGTGGATGCAGTCATGGTTAAGTCTATATATATCTTTGAGCCAGCAGGTATAGTGGTAGGTAAACTAAAAAAGTTTATGGAAAATAAAAGCGGGCCGTTTGATGTTTTATAGTATGTGGAAGGATTTGTAGCATCAATTTGACCTGTTATCTTATATATATTAGGTCTTTCTCTGCTGACAACGCTAGAAGCTATATCTGCATCTACATTAGAGTATCCCTCAGTATAGTTTCCATACATAAGCCTGCCATTAGCAATAGATTGAGCTTTTGCTAATTGTGGTACATTATCGTATGATTTGTTTACCTCATCTAAGCTTAATGCTGATGACAGCTTATTGTTACTAAAGCTTACAGTAGATACTCCAGAGGTATTGTTATTGTCAATTTTCTTTACCTCGTAAAATGCACCATCATTATTCTGTCTAGCATATACAATAATTTTATCTACATCAGCCGTAGAGTTTCTTATATATATATCTATTTGATTGAAAAAGTCAAGATTTTCTTGTTCTACAATTCCATCTTTTAACTGCGCTGTTGAAACAGTAGCTGTGGAATATTCAGACAAAGCACTGATTTCACCGTCTACATACTTATATTGATACGCAAACTGAAATACCTTATTACTTATATTGTTGTACCCTAAATTAGGATTGTTTAATATATTGTAAGAGGGAGCAGACGAAGGCGGTTGTTTTGCTACAGTTAAAGAGCTTAACCTTTCTTCAGGTGTTCCACTGTAGAAGCTTGCAGGATAGTCAGAGGTAAGTAATCTACTTACATTTACCTTCATTGGAGGATTCACATTATCCGTCCAGTAAAACAAAGTTTGAGATTCTTCATTTACAACTGTATTACAGTCTGCATGACTAAACTTCTGAAAGTTTAATACGCTGTCTTCGTATAGTTTTTGATACAATCCAGAGACCATATCTAGTCTGTATATACCGTGGTCTGAATTTGAATTCCAAACAAGAAAAAGAATCTCCTTGTTTTTTTCATTCGCTACGGAGCCTATAACCCTGTTGTCTCCAGCAGGGAAAGCATCTCCAGTAGTTCTGCTAGAAACTACATCTGTACCTTTTATATTTTTAATTACCCCGTCAGTACCTGCATCGTCTTCAGACACACGTACATTAAGGTTGTCTGTCATCTCAACAGACTTTACAAGTTTCTGGTCAGTATCTGAATTCAAATACTGAGGTACGAGTTTATCAATAGCCATAGATTAACCTTTAGGGCTTTGCTTAAAGTTCTTTCTAATAGTTTTAAGAGCCTCCTCTTTAGTAAATGATTTAAGTCTAGCGTTAGCCAGTCTTTTTTCATTATAGTATTCCTGACGTGCTCTGGATTTCTCTGCCATTGGCACGTTTGCCTTTCTTTCAACGAGGCGGTAATATACATAAGACCGAAGTGCGTTCTCTGCGTATATATGTATGCTAGGGTTCTCGCTTCTAGCTTCATCAGCTATGTACTCAATAACAATTTCAGAATATCCAGCAGCACTGTATAGTTCAATTCTGTTTTGCTCAAAGTTTATTCTAAACTCACCAGAGTATAATCCTCCGCCTAATCCATATGCACGACCTACATTACCTCCGTATGTGAAGTTTCTAAACGTATATTGTTCGTAGTCTTGTCCTGTCACTCTTCCTGTAGCCAATGTTTTAGCGTCTACTCTATCGTAAACACCATCACCATTAGAGTCAATACGATTACCCTCAGCATCAGTGGCGTATTTCATAGCCATGTTCTGATTCTTGTTTTCTGCGAATACATAGATTAACCCATCAGCGCCTATGATTCCTATTTTTGTATAGTCTACAAAATCATCTGGTAACTCTACAGTGCTGTTGTTTGCATTTACAGGCAGTTTAAGAGACTGTATGCGTTTCATTATATCAAAACCCATTTCACGGATTCCACGTAGCGCATAGTTTCTTAAAACAACACCATTAGCATTATTTACATAATCATCGCCATCTGCGGTGAGCATAATGTCATTTATGATTTGGTCTACTGAAACTGTATCTCTAGCCATTTCTTACTGATTTTGTTGTTTTGCTTCGCCACTTGTATACGCATATACATCTTGGTCACGAAGATTAATACCTACCATCATTCCGATTTCTAATACTAAGTTTGGAACATAGTGGTCAGGCAGTTCAAAGTCTACAGATGTAGTAGGGTCAAAAACTTCATTTGATGCGCCCAAACTAACCGCATTATATCTAGGGGTCAATGCTGTTCTCGCTCCAGTACTAGGGCTTCTACCCTCTGGGTATTTATAGTATCTTACTTTTATGTTAGATATGTCAGTAGGAAATACTTCTATATTGTCTGCTACCATAGCGACTGGATGAGCCGTAGAAGGTGCTGATAGGTCTGACCTTAGTATATAATCAATTTTAGATTCATCATATATTGTATCAATTGGTATAGAAGTAGAGGTAATTTTTATACCAATAATTCTAGACAAGTCATCAGGTTTTTCAAATACTCCATTGGACTGAGCTATAGCGGCTTCTTTAGCAAAGAATGCTAAGTCTTCCTCTAAACGCTTCACATAAGATAGATGCGTCTTTGCATCAACATTCCTAGCGCGCATAGTCTGCGCTTTAGTCATATCACTGAATAAGTCGTTAAATATTTTATTCTGAGCAACAGGAGCAAACGTGTTGAACACCTTAGGGGTGATAAATCCACGTTGGTCTTTGTTTGCTATATTTTTAAGTGCTGAATAAACTTCGTTTACAGATGCCATAATTATTCTGTTCTATGTACAAAGATACAAAAAAGAAGGGGCTGCATTTCTGCAACCCCTTACTGTCTAGTAACTTATATGTTAAGTTAGATTTTAGAAAGCTGTCTTTCTATTTCTTCAAGCACTAAGGCTCCTTTTTCAGATAAGCAGTATCTAGTAGCTATGTCAACAGTGTTCTGTCCAGCAGGTGTAGAGACAATTAATCTCTTACTGTCAAACCATTTCATGCCATCAGCATCAGCTTTAAGAATCTGGAAATCTACAGCGCTAATTAAAGTACTTTTAATTTTTACTACTGGATTATCAAACATCTCAACAAACCCTTGAGGATTTGATTTTGCCTGCATTAGTAGCTCACGCTTAATTTCCATATTTTTCTGACTAGTGTCAATGCCTAAATACATTGCTACAGGAAGAAGCTGGTCTATTGATTTATCTCTAACCATACCGACAGCATCAAGGATAGCGAATTCTTTATCTAATTCTACCTCTGCTTTTTTCTCGGTATCAATTAGTCTAAATACTTTACCTCCATTAGCCATGTTATCTGGATGAAGGTCTAAGTACCTCTGAAGAGGTGGATTAGTGTGTGATACGGGAAGTGTTTTATTAGTGAATACAATCTGTTCACGTATTGTGTTTTCAGACTGTTCATCAGTAAATACAGAATTTTCATTTGGAGAGTAACGGAGTTGTCTTACCATTCCTGTACTTTCATCAAATACTGTTATGTTGTTTTGTCTTAGTTTGTACCAGACCCCACCGCCTTTTTGGATAGTGTATATCTTATCCTTCTTAGTGTTTTCATTACGCTTGATAATCGTATCAGAAGAAGATAGTGTTGATATTGGTGCAGACTTAGGTGCAGATACTGGTGTAGACTTAGGAGTTCTACCACCAGATTTTTTGGTGTTGTTAGCTGTTGTAGCCATTTTGTA
>TARA_R110000744_G_scaffold352095_3_pt1 | contig 25845 bp, 29 predicted proteins | sample TARA_R110000744 | Tara Oceans TARA_R110000744 (sample SAMEA4398083) | marine metagenome | biome: Polar Biome; feature: [DCM] deep chlorophyll maximum layer (ENVO:01000326); material: water (ENVO:00002006), including particulate matter (ENVO:01000060) such as... | depth 36 m | reverse complement strand
TGGTACCGGAATACCAAGTGACGCCCGCCCGAGGGGGTAGAGGCCATCAAGGTTTGGATGTCTTCGCCTTCTGAGTCGTTATAGCTCCCATACATGCTCATCAGATCGGCAAGATTTTGAATGCCGTCCGAATCTTTGGTGTCTAAGTCAATAGCACAAAATCCAGCTTGGCCGCCATGGGCCATCGCTATGTTGGCTCCGGGGAACGCACCATCAGTTGGATGGAACCATTCCTCAATCTTCGCTTTTTTGAAAGTTGCGTGGCGCTGGCTTAATCCCTTTGGATAGCCGTAAGGCATAAAAGGTACAATGCTGAAGCCGTTCTCTGCGTACCAAATTGCCGCTCTGTAAATTCGCTCATCGTGACCTGTCGCTGTGTCTATTGACGCGCGAAAGGATGCCACATCCATGCTCGTCGGAGCATTTCGCCTTTGTGTAGCTGCCATGTCTTTTGCCTCTCTTAATACGTGATGGTCGAGATCCATTGTAACACAAGGGCCTTCCCATGTCAACCTATATGCAGCACACCCTTTTCAGACCGGGGTGGGGGCAGACGCAGCCCCCGAGGGACGGCCCCTCCAATATACCTACCCCTATTTCCTTTATTTTTTTTTTAAAAAATTTTTTGGGGTTATAGTTAGTTAGTGGGGGGGGATGGATTCTTGGGGAGAAAAAAACCGGGAACACATAGAGGTGGCGGTGTGGGGGGGGCGAGCTTGACAGCTGTTGCGCCAGAACCCCCGTCCGGCGCGGCCTTTGGGCTTATCGATGGTGACACCTATTTACCTACCTCGGATCGGACCCGCGAACCAATGCACACGAAAGGCTCGCTGTCAATCCCCCTCGTAGGACTACGAAGCACCGAGCAGAATTCTCTCAGCCCATTGCTCAGAGCGGCGGAGCTTGTTCCCGACGCACATGCGTTGATGGCCGGGGTTGAGGTGGTCATAGGCTATCTGCAGTGTCTCCGGATTCATCTCCAGCACTGCCGCAGCCGCGATGTAGACTTCCTCAAGGGTCTTCCCGCGAAGGAAATTAGCGACCAAGTCCCCGTTATCTAAGCTACTCTTGCCGCTTGCAGCCTTGACTTTTTCGTAAGTGTAGGGACGAGGGTCAATTAGTCTTTGTTCCTCTTCTTCGCCGCCCTCATCACCAAATTCGGAGTCTTCGTCATCAAAGGCCAAAGATTCTATCTTAGTCTTGCCCACGCGAACCACCCCCTGACTCGTTTCGACCTTGGCCCATCGAGAATTCAAGTCAATCAAGGTGCCTACTCTCATTTCTGGCTCTCCGTCTGTGTCTGTAGCTGGACACAGGACTTTGTCACCTATCGTAAAAACTGCTTCGTTGCTCATGTCGTTCTCTCTTCGCTATTAGGGCTAAACCGCCCGACCTACCTATTGTACCACACCAAAAACGCTTTGTCAATCCCCCGCTCGCGATGGAACCTACGAAGGGAGAAGAATCCGAGTAACGTCAAACTCGTCCCATTCAGTGCTAACTGATGCAGATTGCCCGCCTTCGTCGCCTCTCCACGCGAGAGAATCTATCCCTTCCCTTGCTCCGAAGATCTCGTCTAGGCATTCACCAACTGACGCCTCACCGTTCGCATGCATTTCAAGCAGTCCCGCCAACAGGGCAGAGGCCAATTCGAGGCTGCCCCCTACGATCGGCGACCAGAGAATCCCTTCGATCCCATTCTCGATGTCACCATGCTGGTATACGCTATAGATGTAACGTGTGTTCGCTGCTGAGTTGCTCATGTCGTTCTCTCTTCGCTATTGGGAGCGGTTTATCCTCTCCATACTTCTATTGTACCACGCTTTGGTGTCGGTGTCAAGCATTCTGTGCGAAGAGCGGTTAGCCCGTCCCCCGGGCCGAGCCGCGCGGTTGCTTGAGCCTGCTGCGTGACTGCCGCTTAACGTGCCCGGACAGGCGCTGCAATGAGGCCGCCGCCGGAAGAGAGACGCCCGGCATGGTCTAGGCGCTGATGTCTGACTGTCGTGCTGTTGTGCATCGATTGTCGCACCAACCTTTGTCCACGCGCCGCGCGCACGTGTAAGCACAGCTGTCGTCCCCCGTCAAGTATTGGCCTGCCGTTGCCATCAACACCTATCGGCGCTTAGGTATTGTGCCCGCTGCCGAGGTGTGGTACAATGGGTTATCGGGGCAATGAAGCGCCGACAATAGCGGAGAGAGCAACATGGCATCAGTAGCGAAAATTCAGAGTCGAGCAAAACCAATCAGCTACCTAGTGAGCGTCGAGTTCTACGAGAGCACCTTCCTAGCTAGCACCAGACTTGGCCTAAGAATCACGACGCTCAGGCCAGTGCTCGGCGGGCCGACTAAGTGCCGCTTGCTTACGGGCAACGCCACTAGGTCGAACTTCCGAGAATTGCTAGCCTGGACTATTGACGGCGACTTGACCGAAGCCGAAGCCAACCGAGTGTTGGCTAACTACTAAGCTCGGCTAAGCTAACTACTAAGCTCGGCCCGCGCCCATGGTGGTGACGGGCCGTGCTCCTGCGTCAAGCCGGGACTCGCTCGGTTTTGGCATGGTGTCAGCACTTGACAGACAGCGTCCTCTGTGGTAGACTTAACGCATTTAGTCAACTACCAGCCGATCACGGCCGAGGACAACCCGATGGACCACACCAAACAACCTGACGTAGCGATGGAAGATGCCGTAATCCGCGCCGATTGGGGCAAGCTTACTGCCAAACAGCAAACTCTGATTCAACTCTACCTAAAGACAGGCAAAAAGTTAGCCAACTACAGAGAGGTCTACCACGGCCCGGACTCGGGATCAAAGGCCAGCCCGATAACCATCGAGCGGAACTGCTACAGAGAGTTTGCCAAGCCTCACATAGCTGCTGTTGTTAGACAGATTCAGCAGGCTGCAGTGCGTGACAGTCGACTCACACTCGCCCAGATTCGTGATACAGCGATTGAGGACATCGTCCAAGAGCAATCCCGCATCGACGCACTCAAGATCGACGCCCAATGGGTGCTGCATAGGGTTGCGTTACTCGCCGACTTCAACATCAATCGATTCCTCACCATCGACACCAATGGTCAGGCTTACTACGACTTTCGCACAGCGACGGATGACGACTGGTATTGCATCAGTGAATACACAACAGAAGAGATTTCACGTGGAACACAGGACAATCTGATCCTTGCCGATAAAGTCAAGGTTAAGGCATACGATAAGCTTCGTGCGTTGGAGTTAGTTGGCAAGCACACATCAGTCCGTGCTTTCCAAGAACGACTAGAGTTGGGCGGCGATCCAGACAACCCGATCAAGACCATCACACGCCGCATCGTCAATTCTCAAGCAGAAAAAGGAGAGTAGCCATGTACATCGATATAGCATGGCTTGCAGCCTCCGTTCTCGCTGATGCGGAATCAGCCAAGGCCAGAAAAGCACGCCGACCAACGCCCGACACCGACGACCTGCTCGATGTCAACTGGTGCCCGATGTGTGAACAATGGCACACACCTAACGAACACAGAGGAATCAGCCATGAGTGACGTGTCAGTAGTCCTAGAACAGAAGTACTGCCCGGTCTGTCAGCGATTCATTCAGCCTGAATTGACTGGCAACGGTGGCGCTATCTATATACATGACAACATCGTGCACAACGACAGCGACATCAAAGCGCTTGAGTTGGGTGTCCAATGAGAATAGCCAGCGCCGCATTTCACGTGGAACCAAGCGTCCTTGCTGCGTCAATACAGACGGCAATGGGAAAACGGCCACATCAAGCCTTCACCGGACCGACTAACTCAACTTACCTAGACCGCGCCGCTAGACGACGACTGTGGAAGGCATCAGCCCCCGCCGAATCTGGCATCAATGAGAATGGCGAACTGGTCATCGAGACACCCGCATGGGCCGAAGCCCTTTTGGCGCCTGCCCGTTACAAGGGAATTTGGGGTGGTCGTGGGTCAGGAAAGAGCCACGAAAGGGGTGAATCCCTAATCGAAGCTATGGTGATGAATGCCGACCTTGCTGTCGTGTGCCTACGTGAGGTGCAGAAGTCGATCAAGATGTCGGTTAAACGCTTGTTAGAGCAGAAGATTAGAAAGATGGGCGTTGGCCATTTGTTTGACTGTCAAGACAAGGTCATCAAGCGCGTGGGCGGCGAGGGCCTCGTGATCTTTGAAGGTATGCAGAACCACACCGCCGACTCGATCAAGTCCCTAGAGGGCTTCGACATCGCGTGGTTTGAGGAAGCACAGAATGCCAGCCAGCGCTCGCTGGATTTGCTTCGCCCTACGATACGTAAGCCAGGCTCCGAACTTTGGTTCACATGGAACCCACGCCACGCTACCGACCCAATCGATGTCTTGCTGCGTGGGCCGACGCCGCCCCCTAGCTCGGTGATCCTCAAAGTCAACTACATGGACAATCCTTGGTTTCCTGAGGTCCTCCAGCTTGAAATGCAGTATGACAAAGGCCGTGACGTGGACAAATACGGCCACATCTGGTTAGGCGGCTACGTCAAAAACAGTGAAGCGCGCGTATTCAAGAACTGGAGAGAGGAAGAGTTCGAGACGCCATTGGGCATGGATCTGAGATTTGGGGCCGATTGGGGCTTTGGCACAGATCCAACTGTCTTGGTTCGTTCGTATGTGGTAGGCCGCACGATGTACATCGACTACGAAGCTTATCAAGTGGGCTGCGAGATAGTCGACACCCCCGCGCTGTTTTTGACAGTGCCAGATTCTGAGAAATGGCCGATAGTGGCGGATTCCGCAAGGCCTGAGACGATAAGCCATGTGAGAAAGCACGGATTTCCCAAGATTCTGAAAGCCGTCAAGGGTGCCGGGTCACTAGAGCAAGGCGTAGAGTGGCTCAAGTCCTACGACATCGTGGTCCATTCAAGATGCAAGCACACGATCGAAGAACTAACGCTCTACCAGTACGCCGTGGACCCCATCACGGATTTAGTGCTCCCGGTGCTAAAAGATAAGGATAACCACGTCATCGATGCTTTAAGGTATGCGTCAGAAGCCGACAGACGTACTAAAAAGGCCAATCCGGCGGCAAACGTGATGCCTAGGCCGATGATGAATCGCTGGTAGGTATTGACAAACCCCCTCCCAATGTGTTTTAATCGTCCGTATCAAATTTGGGAGTTTCACCGTGGCCACCACTAAAGAAGACAGATTGGCGCTGATACACACTAAAGCACTGGCGGAATTCGACACCATCGTCGATGCGGTGCGTGACGAGCGTGAACAGTGCTTACAGGACAGGCGCTTTTACTCGATAGCTGGTGCACAGTGGGAAGGCAACTTGGGCGAGCAATACGAAAACAAGCCCAAATTCGAAGTGAACAAAATCCATCTATCCGTGATGCGCATCATCAACGAATACCGCAACAACCGCATTTCCGTGTCCTTTGTCCCTAAAGATGGGACTGACAACGACGCACTCTCCGACACCTGTAATGGCCTGTATCGCTCCGATGAAACAGATTCCTGCGCAGAAGAAGCACAGGATAACGCGTTCGAGGAAGCTGTAGGCGGTGGCATGGGCGCTTGGCGTCTACGAGCAACTAACGAGGATGAGTACGACGACGACAATTCTCAACAACGCATACGCATGGAACCAATTTACGATGCCGATTCTACCGTATTCTTTGACCTAGGCGCTAAGCGACAGGATAAGAGCGACGCTAAGCACTGCTTCGTCTTGAATTCGATGCCTATCGACCAATACATCGAAGAATACAACGACGACCCAGACACGTGGTCACACGACATCACACAAAACGAGTTCGATTGGTTTAGTGAAGATGCTGTGTACATAGCTGAGTACTACGTTATCGAAACCAAAAAGGAGTCTGTATTCACGTACAAGAGTCTTGACGGGGATACCACATCGTACACATCAGCAGAATTCAAAGCCGACCCCAACATGCAAGACACCCTAGAAGCAACGGGGAATAAGCAAGTCAACGAGAAGAAAGTCAGACGCCGTAAAGTGCACAAGTACTTGCTATCAGGCGGAAAGGTTCTTGAGGATTGCGGCATCATCGCGGGGGACAACATACCGATCATTCTGGTATACGGCAAGCGCTGGTACGTGGACAACATCGAGCGTTGTATGGGCCACGTACGCCTGGCCAAAGACGTACAGCGATTGAAGAACATGCAATTGTCCAAATTGGGCGAGCTTAGTGCGGCATCTTCCTACTCAAAGCCTATCTTCACCCCAGAACAAATGGGCGGGCATTCCACGATGTGGGAAGAAGACAACATCAAGAACTACCCTTTTTTGCTATTGAACCCAATCGTCGACGCAGATGGCAACACTATGCCAGCGGGCGCGATTGGGTATACCAAAACGCCGGAAGTCCCGGCTGCCATGGCTGCGCTATTCGCGATCACCGAACAAGACATGCAGGACCTACTAGGCAATCAACAGGCTGGTGAAGAACTGATGTCGAACGTGAGCGGCATCGCTTACGAAATGGTACAAAACAAACTAGACATGCAGACCTTCATCTACATGTCCAACATGGCTAAGGCTGTTAAACGAGCTGGCGAAATCTGGCTCGGCATGGCTCGCGACACGATGGTCGAAGATGGCCGCAAGATGAAAGTCATCGATGCTCAGCGCAGCGTAGACAGCATAGAGCTAATGAGGCCTGTACTAGGCGAAGACGGCGAAGTCAATCTTGAAAACGACATGAGCAAAGCGAACTACGAAGTAGTCACAGATGTCGGCCCATCTTCTTCGACTAAAAGATCAGCCACTGTCAAACGCCTAATGTCTATGTTACAATTGACCGAAGACCCAGAGACGAAACAAGTTCTTGGCTCTTCGATCATGATGAACATAGAAGGCGAGGGGATGGAAGACATACGCGAGTATTTCAGAACACGTTTGGTCAAAATGGGCGTACTAGAGCCTACTGAGGAAGACATCAAAGCGGCGAAAGCGGTGCAAGAAAATGCCAAGCCCGACGCGAACGAAGAATACCTAATGGCAGCCGCACAGAGCGAAGAAGCCAAGGCTGCGAAAGCCCGTGCCGACACCGTTCTAACAGCGGCTAAAGCCGAGAATACAAGAGCTGATACAATGGCAACATTGGCAGGAATTTCCAACGATGAGAGAGAGTCATACCTCAAAGTTGCTGCTATGTTGGAAAAAAACGGTATCCGTCCCACCGTTTGACCGGGGCGAGTAAAACAGGGTAATTGATATGAAAGGCGCTAACAAAACTACGCAAACGCACGAATTCGACGACATCGAAGAACTGGGATTGGCATACTTCGAAGAGGAAGAGGAAGAGGAAGAGGAAGAAGAAGAATCTGACGAAGAGGGCGATGAGTCCGATGAAGAAGATGAATCCGATGAATCTGACGACGAAGAAGCTGAATCCGATGAGTCCGATGAAGAAGAAGAATCTGATGAAGAGGGCGATGAGTCCGATGAAGAAGAATCTGATGAATCTGACGACGAATTTACGGTGTCAATTGGCGGTGAAGTGAGCAAGGATGCTGATGAAGAAAAGGCCCCTGAGTGGGTGAAAAAAGTACGGAAAGTCAACCGCGAACAAGCGCAAGAAATTCGCAAATTGAAGGCGCTAGTCGAAGGAAGCAATCCTACTGTCACGTCTAAGCCTATAGGAGCCAAGCCTACCCTAGAAAGCATGGATTACGACACGGACAAGTATGAAGTGAGTTTGGTTGCGTGGTACGACAGCAAAAAAACGCAGGACGCGTCGGAGTTAGCCGAGAAGCAGGAGCAAGATAAAGCTGCTGGTGAATGGCAAACCACCCTAGATGGATACGAGAAGAAGAAGGGCGCTCTAAAAGCAGCTGATTTTGAAGAAATTGAAGCTACTGTCCAAGATTCTTTAACTATTGCCCAGCAAGGTATGATCGTTCAAGGAGCGGACAACGCTGCGATTGTGGTTTACGCATTGGGCAAAAACCCGAAGCGCCTTAAGGAAATTTCTGACATCAAAGACCCTGTGAAATTCGCTTTCGCCGTGGCCAAACTGGAGACACAAATGAAAGTCGTGAAAAAGAAAGCAAGCACTAGCCCTGAGAAGACAATCACCAGCACTGGCAAGGCTCGTGGCGTATCAGATAACAAGTTGGAACGCCTACGTGCAGCTGCCGAAAAATCGGGTGATTACACCGCTGTAACAGCATACAAACGCGCTCATAAGAAAAGCGCATAATCTTTTTTACCAATAGGAAATTAAAATGTCAAATTCATTCAGCAAAGAAGAACGCGTAGCGTTTGAGGACATCCTAGAGGGCTTCGATGACGCTCTAGTGTTGAGCCGAAACGTATCCATCGCTAACATGAGCCAGCAAGAAATGGAGCGGTCCAACGATACGATCTGGCGTCCGCAGCCGTACATTGCTACTTCTATTGATGCGCCAGCTGGTACTGACATCAGTACTGAGTTCACTGATGCCACACAGCTTACTGTGCCGAGCCGCATCGGTTTCAATAAAACTGTTCCTTGGACGCTAACCGTTAAAGAACTACGTGATAAACTACAAGAAGGTAGCCTAGGCAAAGCAGCCAAGCAGAAATTAGCATCTGATATCAACGTTGCTGTCATGAACGTTGCGTCATTGCAAGGTTCTATGGTTGTTGCTCGCCCAGACGCGGCCACTGGTTTTGATGACGTCGCGCTATGCGAGGCCATCATGAACGAGCAGGGTGTGATGGGTGGCGATCGCTACCTGGCCCTATCTACCCGTGACTACAACGGCATGGCTGGCAATTTGGCAGGGCGTCAAAACCTGCAAACCAAAAGCATCACGGCATACGAGCGAGCGTACGTTGGCCAAGTAGCATCTTTCGAGACGTACAAACTTGACTACGCGAATCGTTTGGCTGCTAACGCTGTCACGGCCACGATGAACACCACTACTTCCCAGATCGATTATGTCCCATTGGCAACAGTGGCTACGGCGACTGGCACGAACAACATCGACAACCGCTACCAGCAGATCACCACTACTACCAACACTGGTACGGCAGTGGGCGATTGCTTCACTATTGCGGGCATCGAGTCTGTTCACCACATTACCAAGCAGGCTACTGGCCAGCCTAAAACTTTCCGCGTGATCTCGGTTGATTCTAGCACCACCATGACGATCAGCCCTCCGATCATTTCTGCGTCATCCACCCCAACAGATGCCGAATTGCAGTATAAAAACTGTGAAGCGGTTACAGTAGGTGCCACTGCAGCAATCACATTCTTGAACATTGTAGCAGCATCGGCCAACCCTTTCTGGCACAAAGATGCCATTGAGCTTATGCCGGGGCGTTACCAAATAGATTCGGGTTCAGGCGCAGCAGTGATGCGAGCGTCTACCGATCAAGGTATCGAGCTTGTGATGACCAAACAGTTCGATATCAACACTAACAAGTTCAAATACCGTATGGATACACTATTCGGCGTTAACTTGCTACAACCAGAAATGGCTGGAGTGATGTTGTTCGGCCAAACGTAGCCGCTAGGTTTTCATAGTTTGATGGGCGGATTGGCCGCCCATCATATTTATCTGGGGAATGTCATGCGTAAGAAATACGATAAGAATTTGAAACCGATGTTTCGCCCGATTGGCGGCGGCATGTATGCAAAGGTAATGACTTTAGATGTGGAAGGCCACATCAAGTTAGGCTACTTCAAATCTGTGTTGGACGGTGACGAAGCGGCAGCAGAAGAAGAAGCTAAGGAAGCAGCGGCCAAAGCGAAAGCAGCGGAAGCAGCAGCCAAAGCGAAAGCAGCGGAAGCGGCCAAGTTAGCGGCCAAGCCTGTCGAGCAAACGATTCCACCTAAAGCATAGGCCAATACCATGAGCTGGACAAAATCCAATCTAATCAAAGAAGCCTACGGGGAAATAGGGCTAGCGTCGTATGTGTATGACCTTCAACCTGAGCAACTCGAAAGCGCTCTTCGAAGAATGGACAGCATGATGGCCAATTGGTACAGTAAGGGGATATCCGTCGGGTACCCCCTTCCTTCTACGCCAACCGACTCTAGTTTGGACGAAGCATCCAATATCCCCGATATATACGCCATGGCGATATATACTAATTTGGCGATACAGATAGCGCCCGGCATGGGCAAAACCCCCTCACCTCAGACAGTTAAACTGGCGAACAGCTCATACCGGGATGCGATGATCAGATCGGTAACTCCCAAGCCTGTTCGATATCCGGCGGGGATGCCTGTTGGTGCCGGGAACAAACCGAGAGCCGGAACCCACGTATTCTCGGGCGAGCCTGAGTTAGGCTTGGACACTGGAAATGGTACTGAATTAGATCTTTAGGAGATCAGCATGGTCATGATCAATAGATTATCCCCCGTCAGCTCTATCCAGAGTGGGGATCAGGTCCCGGTGTTCGACACTAGCAACGGCGACACTCGTAAATTTGCGATAAGTCTTTTACTGTCGTATATCCAGGACAACATCACGTTGCCAGACCCGGGGGTAGCCTCATTCATAACGCAATACGCAGCGCCCAGCTCTACTGATTTCATCGTCAATTTCAATGATAACTCAAGCAACACTCATTTGATATTGACGCCGAGCACCGGGTACGCTGATGGTACATTGGTATTGCCTGCCGTGGGGAGTGTGATTGATAAGCAGGAATTGCTGTTCAACACCACACAACAAGTGGGCACATTGACAATCAACAAAAACGGTGCTGTAGCTGTGACAGGCGCTCCAGCTGTCCTTGCTGCGGAAGACTTTTTTCGATTGAAGTATGACGCTGTGACTAGCACTTGGTATAGGGTGGGTTAAATGCAAATCCCAATTTTGAACGGCATCTATGCGGATGAGAACTCTGATTTCAGAACTTCTTATCCGCTTAACCTAATCCCTGTTCCCAAATCGACAGGGATTTCATCTGGGTATCTACGCCCGGCCGAGGGCATCAAGCATTTGGCGAGCACCCCCGGCATCGATAGGGGTGCCATCAGATGGGACGACATTTGCTATAGGGTTTGTGGCCAAAGATTGATCAGGGTGAATGAAGACGGAACGGTAACGGACTTAGGATTCGTGGGCGGGTCCGAACAAGTCAGCATGGACTACTCGTTCGACTATTTGGCGATAGCCTCGGGCGGCAATCTTTACTACTACGACAAGAACACAATTCAACAAGTGACCGACCCAGATTTGGGCACGGCGCTAACTGTGCAATATATTGACGGCTATTTCATGACCACCGACGGCGAATTTATCGTGGTGTCGGACCTAGACGATCCGTTCTCGTTCAACCCACTGAAATATGGCTCGTCCGAGGTGGACCCCGACCCGATTTTGGGGACCACAAAAGTACACGATGAAGCTCACGCACTAAACCGATATACCATTGAAGTGTTCGATAACGTAGGTGGCGCGGGATTTCCTTTTCAGCGGGTCGATGGTGGCCACATAAGCAGGGGAGTGTTGGGTGCTCATTGTAACGCGGTATATATGGAAATGGTAGCATTCCTTGGTAGTGGCCGGAACGAGCCGCCCTCCGTGTGGATCGCTGCGGGAGGCACATCGCAGAAGATAGCTACTCGAGAAGTTGATGTGTTGATAAACGCCTATTCGGAGAAAGTTCTAGCCGCGACTGTCATGGAAAGCAGGGTGCAGGACGGCCATACTTGGCTTTATATCCACCTGCCAGACTTCTGTTTGGTATATGATGCCACTGGCTCTGGGGAAGCTGGCACACCTGTTTGGTTCAAATTGGCATCCGGCACGTCCCCGCAAAAGTATAGAGCCGTCAACCATGTGTGGTGCTATAACAAATGGATAGTGGGCGATACCAAGTCGCCTAGTGTTGGAACGATGACCGACAAAATAGGGACCCATTGGGGCGATTTGACTATTTGGGAATTCGGAACGATCGTTTTATACAACGATTCCATGGGCGGCATTATCCACGAGCTAGAAATTGTGTGCTTGCCGGGCCGAATGGCATTAGGCGTGGAGCCAACAGTAGCGACCCAGTACTCAACTGATGGCGAGGTTTGGTCACAATTGAAATACATAAAAGTGGGGACTGAGGGCCAGCGCAACAAACGGCTGGTGTGGTTCGGGCAAGGAAGAATGAGCGATAGAAGAATGCAGAAGTTCTGCGGGACCAGCGAAAGCAGGTTGTCAATAGCTAGATTGGAGGCGAGAGTCGAGCCACTCTCTTTTTAATATGACTGTATTAATCATCCCCACTAGGACAGAATTGAAAAAGTTTCTGCCCGACCAAAAAACTGTAAAGGCATTTGAGGCGCTGTTCAACGCGGCAGACCCAGATTTGGGCGCGTTGACAGATCAAGTGAACACTAACACGGACAATATTGATGATCTTCTTGTCGTTGCGTTTGACGGCACCTCTACGCCCCCTAATTTCGAAAGGCCGGGCCTAACGCCTGACTATATCGATATGGCCAGAGGAGCTAAGTCCGTCAACGCTGTGGGCCGCATGTCGTGGAACCGCTCGGCGGACACTTTGAACATAGGGCACGAAGGTGGCGTCCAGCAGCAGGTGGGCAGTGAGTTGTATGCCCACATACAATCGAATAATCTAGGTAGTGCAATTTTGGACGGCCAAATAGTTGGGATTTCTGGGACTGGGTCGGACATAACGTTGTTTATGGCCGATGGCACTTATCCGGCAGAATATGTGGTTGGAATGGCCACGCAACAAATAGAACCCGGCGGCGGTGGCCGGGTTACCGTTTGGGGTAGGGTGCACGGCATCAACACGGTCGCATATTCGACAGGAGACACAGTCTACGTGTCCCCCACGGTCCCGGGGGGAATAACCAATGTTAAACCAGTGGCACCTGATATTGTGATCCCTATAGGGATCGTTACGGTTTCCAATGCCACGGAAGGCGAAGTGTTCGTTAGGCCCATTATCGAGTTGCAAATGTACTATGGTTCTTTCGCCAGAATTGGATCACAGACCCCCGCCGTGGCCAACACGGCATACCCCATTGTCATCACTTCATCGGGCGAAGCCAACGGTGTGGCAGCGGGAACCCCCGCGTCTAGGCTAGTAGTGGCCAATGCTGGATTGTACTCTATAGCCGCATCATTCCAAATCACATCATCTAGCGCCAGCGCTAAAGACGTGTGGTTGTGGTTCAGAAAGAACGGCGTGGATGTCCCAAATTCGGCTATTGTAACTTCTCTAGAATCCAACAGCGCCATTGCATCGCCGCGTGCGTCGATTTCGGTGGCCCTTTCGGCGGGGGACTACATGGAAGTGATGTGGGCATCTGACAGTACCGCCGTCACTCTTGGGGGCACTGCGGCCACGGCTTTCTCGCCCGCGTCGCCTGCTTGCACCATAACAATTGTTCAAAGCCAGCATTAGGAGAACAATATGACCACAGTATTTAGAAATGTAGTCGCGTCGGCTCACTTGGGCACGTCAGTTTCCATCTTGTACACCTCGACAAGTGCCAAAACAGTATTAGACACCCTGACAGTAGCAAATACCTCCGCCGCTGATGCTGAATTCACTTGTTACCTCGTACCTAACGGAGATTCACCCGCCGACAGCAACAAGTTAACGTCAGCGCGAGCATTGGCGGCGGGCGAAACATATGTGTGCGCCCCCGCCATAGGGCACGTACTGGAATCAGGAGCCAGCATTCAAGCATTTTCTTCTACGGCATCCTCTTTAGCCATTCGTGCCAGTGGAAGACAGATCACTTGACAAAAGAGTAAAAGTGTGTTATAATTTTAAAAGCTGAGAATAACGGTGGCCAGCGACCAACCCTTTTAGGAGACGAGCATGGCCACCAAAGACGTATTAAATCTAGACATACCCATTATAGAAGCATCCCTTTTAGAACAGCCACAAATGGAATGCCCAGTGGTACATCACTTCGGGCCGGGCATCTATATCCGCGAGGTTAGACTCCCCGCCGGAGCATTAGCCGTTGGCCATACGCAGAGGCATAGACACATGAACATCATGCTTACTGGCAAAGTCGCTATGATCACCAATGACGGTGTGAATATTGTGCAAGCGCCCTTGATTTTTGTGGGCGAGCCGGGCAAGAAAATGGGCTATGTGATAGAGGATTGCGTATGGCAAAATATATACGCTACCGAAGAAACGGACATCGAAAAACTAGAAGCCTATTACCTAAAAAAGAGTGATGCGTGGTCAAACAGCAATGAGGCCAAATTTTTGGCAGCAATGGGCGCTCACACGGCAGACAGGCTAGATTTCGAAGCGGTCCTATCCGAATTAAACGTGACGGCCGAGACAGTGAGAGAGCAGTCTTGCAATGAATTAGACATGATGGAACTACCCGGCCCATGGACTACTAAGGTATCAGTGAGACCGTCACCTATCGAAGGCAGGGGGCTTTTTTCTAGTTTCTTCGCTGCGGAAGGCGAGGTAGTGTCACTTGCTAGAATGAACGGGAAGCGCACGATAGCGGGTCGATATGTCAATCACTCATTAAACCCCAATTGTAGGTATGTAAAAAACAGTAGGGGGGACATCAATCTAGTGGCCAAGCAGAATATCGATGGCTGCATGGGCGGCGACTTCGGAACCGAGTTAACAGTCGATTATAGACAGGCCGTGGCCGAAAATTTAAAGGACAACTCATTATGACAGGCATAGCAACAGCTGTAATAGGCTCCGCCGTAGTAGGCGGCGTGATGGCGAGCAAGTCCCAGAAAGCAGCATCATCCAGCGCAGCGGGTGCTCAGGTGTACGCTGCGGACAAAGCATCTGAGACAAGCTTGCAGACATCACAATTGGCTATTGATGCTCAACAAAAACAATTCGATAAACTTCAGTCCGTGCTTTCGCCCTATGTGCAGGCCGGGACATCGGCACTATCGCAACAGCAAGCGATGTTGGGCTTGAAGGGTAACGATGCTCAACAGGCTAGCATTGACGCCATAAAAAATTCAGCCCAATTCGGCTCCTTAGTCAAAACGGGCGAAGAATCGATTTTGCAAAATGCGTCTGCTACTGGTGGCGTCAGGGGTGGTAACACTCAAGGCGCCTTGGCCCAATACAGTCCGGCGATACTGTCGCAATTAATGCAGTCTCAATACCAAAATCTGGGTGGGCTATCCTCCATGGGCCAAGCCAGTGCGGCTGGTGTGGGTAACGGAGCAATGAACTCTGGCGCTATAATGGCTAACTCCATCACCAATGCGGGGAACGCCAACGCAGCCGGAATATTGGCGTCAGGCACCGCCAACGCACAGAACGCCCTTGCAGCGGGCCAAGCCAACGCTAGTATGTGGGGCGACATTTCTGGCAGTGTTGGCTTGGTGGCCGGAATGTCTAAAGGTACTTTTGGGAGCTTCTAATGGAAATCAATTATCTAGACTATCAAAGAGGGGTTAGTAGCCCCATGTCGTCGGCGCTGAAAGGATTTCAACAGGGCACAGCTATTCGGCAACAACAGGAGCGTGGGCAGGAGGCCGAGGTAGCAGCACAACAGGAACAACAGGAACAACAGCAGGCGATGGAACAGGCGAAAGTTAAGGCTGACAGCCATTTGCAAATGCAATCAGATCTAGCTGGGCTATCAGAAATGGAAAATCCATCGGCGAAAGATTATGCCAGCATGATGGTAAAATATCCAGATCTAGCGGACCATTTAAACACGTCTTTGGACGCGCTGAATGCTGGCGAGAGACAAGTGAAACAGCAGCAAGCTCTCGATGTGTATTCGCTTCTTAGTTCCGGCCAGACGGACATGGCCCTCGACATCTTAGAAACGCAAAGAACCGCCGCTGAAAATTCAGGCAGACCGGAGGAAGTTCAATCGGCGGAAGTGTTGCTGGAATTAATTCGGACAAGCCCAGAGGCTGCCAAGACTTCCTCTGGGCTTATGCTTTCCGCTAGCATGGGCGAAGACAAATTTGCCGACGTATTAGGCGAACTAAATGCTGGCGAAGAAAAAAGAGCGATGCTGCCGGGCAAAATTAAGAAGCAAGCTGCAGACTTGGGCCTGACAGAAGCACAGACCAAAGAAACCATAGCCAGCACTGCCAAATTGAGAGCTGACACAACACAAGCTCTGATGGACCTTACCGCGTCTGAAAATGAAGACGATTCTATACAGGACCCCGAGAAACGCTTTAACGCCGAATCCAAATTACGGGCCGAATACGCCAAGCAAACGCTGGAATTTTCATCCGTGCAAGAAGCCTACCGCAAACTGAACTCAGCGGAAGATACAGCAGCGGGTGATCTAAGTTTGATATTCTCATATATGAAAATGCTTGATCCAACCTCAGTAGTTCGAGAGTCGGAATTTGCTACTGCCCAAAACTCTGCCAGCGTTCCTGATAGAATTAGAAACATGTACAACAAAGTTATTTCCGGCGAGCGTCTAGCCGAAGGTCAACGGAAGGGATTTAAATCCCAAGCGATGAAATTGATGGAAGCATCTAGGATCAGAGAATCCGATGTGCGCGGAGGGCTTAAAACCGTTGTTAAGAACTGGAAATTAAACCCCGATAACGTGTTCATACTCGATAACGATCCGAACGCCGGGCCAAGCTCTTCCGCTGCCCCAGCGGCTCCAGCGGCTCCAGCAGCTCCAGCAGGGCAGCCTAGCTACATGAAATACTCTACGGGGAACTAGCATGGATGAGTTAACTGCAAAAAACATTTATGATGCGTACAAAGCAGGTCGAATGACTGCTGATGAGGCCGCTGAATATAAAAAAGATGTTAATGGTGGGTCGATCCCTCTCCCAGCAGGTGCTACGCTGGGCGACGCTGCCCCAGCGGCTCCGGCTACCCAAGAATCCAATGTTTTAAATCCGGGTATAGCGGCTGCGTACAAGTCCGGCCAAATGACCCCGCAAGAAACGGCGGATCTGGAAGCGGACATCAGTTCTGGTAAGTGGGTCATGCCTGCTAATGAGGAGCCTGGACTCGCTGCTAAAGCGGCGGACATCGTGACAGGCGATTTAAGAAGAACAGACACCACTGATTCTCTTCCTGATTGGGGCGCGATGCCAGAAATGAACAGTTTTAGTGTGGCCAGTGCTGTATCGGCATTGGGCACCTTTCTGACTTCCCCCGAGGAAACCGTGCAAGTCATACAATCCAATTTCCCCGGCACTCAAATGCGACAAGATGATAAGGGAAACTTTATCATGACCTCGTCTATCGACGGCAAGGAATATGCCATCAAACCGGGGTTTCAGCCTAGTGACATCCCTAGAGCGGCGGCGGGCCTAATGTCATTCACGCCTGCTGGCAAGGCTGGCTCGTTGGTCGGCGCTGCTGGTGCCGCTGCGGGCACACAATTGGCTATCGAAGGGACTCAAGCGGCCGCAGGCGGTAGTTTTGATGCCGAACAGGTCCCAATTGCTGCTGGGCTAGGTGTCGCTGGCGCTGGCCTAGGTAAAGTGGCCAGCGCTGCCATGAATAAAGCTCCAGTCCCCACGGCCCCTGCGTTACAAACACCAACAGAACTCGCTGCGTCCGCTACCACAGCGTCCGGCGGCGGCATGGGTTCTGAAAGAGCGGCCAGAGTTTTGGCGACGCAAAGCGCACCAGACCCTAAGGTTGTTGAAGCGGCCGAGAGATTGGGCGTGTCGGAATACCTGCAGCCAGATCATGTATCAACTAACCAAGCCTATCGAGAATTGGCGCAGGCAGTGAAATCTATGCCGGGGTCACATGCCCGAGCACAAGAAATGTCTGGGTTAGATGAACTCGCCAGAAAGGCCGACGATGTTATCCTGGAATTGGGCGGGTCATTGGATTTGTCTAATTTGGACAGAGGCGTAAAAACTAGAATCAAGGAAGTTCAAAGCGGACTGTATGACGAAGCCGAGAAAATGTATGGCGATCTACGGGAAGCCATTAAACCGAATACTCCCGCCCCGGCGACAAACACTGTCGAGTGGATTAAGAACAGGGCTGCTGAATTGGGCGGCGAGGAATATCTATCGCCACTAGAAGCTAAAGTGTTGAGATCTATGTCGACTGACACAGCGCCAACGTACGCTAGATTGGACGACCTTAGAAAGAATTTAACTGTTGCTAGAATCAAAAAAGAGGGCGTGTTCAAAGACGCTGATTCCGGCATGATCAAGAAATTAGAAAAATTACTGCTCACGGACCAGAAAGTGGTGGCTGATGAAGCTGGCGTTGCCGAATTGTTCGACACGGCTAGAAAGACAGTGGCTGTTCGTAAGGGCGTAGAAGACGATATGACAGCGTTATTTGGTCGTGACCTTGAGGGATCGCTGCTGAATTCATTAAAAACGTCCGTGGTCAGCCTGTCTAAAGGTGACGTGAGCAAATTTACGAAGTTGCTTAAGGCGGTGCCAGAGGACATGAGAGAGGAAGTTGCTGCGTCGGGCCTAAACACGGCTTTCGGCAAATCCGCCCGCGATGGCAAATTAAACTTTACATCATACGCTAAGTGGTATGAATCGCTATTGGCCAACAAGCAGGCCCACACGGCGCTGATGTCCAATTTACCGCCAGCATCTAGAAAGAGATTATCCGATTTGTATCGGGTCAGCAATGGCGTGAGAAAAGCGACCAAGGAAAGAATCACCACTGGCAGAATTCAAGCGGTTCGTGATGATTTGAAGGGTGCCGATAACCTAATCGCCAACATCTATAGCATTGCTAAGAGGTCGGCAGCTGGCGCATCTGCCGAGGCCATCACCACCCCGCTGGGCATTCCGGGTGCTGGACTCGCTGCGGGAATCGCATCTGCTATGGTCAAAGGAAGGCCCGATGTCATTAAGGCTACCGACGCATTGATCGCCAGCCCAGAATTTATTTCTATGGCGGCGTCGGGCGATAAGAAAGCGGCCGAGCAATTAATGAAAACCGGACCATGGAAGAAATTCTATAACGCAGTGGGGGGAGTACGAGAAATTCCCGAGCCTGCTCAATGGTTGCTTAAGTCTTCGCAAGCAGCGAGACAAACAAATGAGGATGAACAACAATGAGTACTAGAATAGTAAGTCCGCCATTCATCGTATTTGAAGATATAGATGGCGAGCCGTTGCAGAGCGGCTACATATACCTAGGGCTTCCGGGGTTGAATCCTCAAGTTAGCCCGATTAGTGTATATTCTGACGCTGCCTTAACTGTCCCTTTAGCACAGCCTTTAAGGACTATCGCTGGCTATGTGAGCTCGAACGGGACGCCGTCTAAAGTATATGTCGATGGCGATTTCAGCATCACCGTGCTTAACAGGAACAGCACGCTAGTGTACACATCACTGACAGGTAATGGTCTGTCTACGGGGGACACGTTCACTAGAGAGGAAACCATCGCTATTTCCGAAGGTGCGGCGTTTGCTAGTGTTGTGCCCTTGGAAATACGCAATATCGTCGATGCGCAGTACTTCTACGATGAAGCAGATGAAATCGCATACGCGGCATTAATTCCCTTGAGCGGTAGCATTTCTAGTATAGGAGTGGCTGCGGCGGGTGTTCTAGCAGTTGTCTTAGACGGCGTCTCGGTGAAATTATTTTCTCCCTCTCTGGCCCATCAATATGATGTTTCGTTTAAGTATGCCGTCGGTCAGTTAGCAGGGGGGAATTCTTCCTTGGTAGGTTTCATCTATGCCGGGCAGACGATCGACCCATTCGAGTATGTCGTGTATCCTAACAATGGGCAAATATTCTCTAGGGGGGCAGTGACTGGCACAATGGCTGGCGATTTTAACCCTGCTACGGGTGTTGATAGTGGTATTACGGGGACATTAGAGCAGATATCCGATTACTCGAGTCCTAAAGATTGGACTAGCTCAGTAGTTATGAGTGATTCAAATAAGACGCTTAGCATTGTTGAAAATACTTATGGCCGTGTAGTGCTTACTGGTACGTTAACAGCAGCTAGGAATCTTATTGTATCAAGCTTAGAAAAGAATCTTATAGTAGTTAACAATACTACGGGGGGCTTTCAAGTAAAAGTTAAAACCCTATCAGGTACAGGTGTTAATGTTCCTAATGGCGGTGTGTACGGCCTGCGGTGTGATGGGGCAAACATTCTAACTCTGGGGAACAATAATGAAATACAAGTACTGCCATTTAGCCTCTATGGAGTAGGTAGCTTTAGCTATCCGCCTTCATTAACTCAATCTAGTTTTTCTCGTTTAGAGTTTTACGGGACTGATGCTGCAGGTTCTGGTGAGTCTGGGCCTTCTATTGTAACTAGAACTAGAATAGAAGCTTACCCAACAACTTGGTCTGCTGCGGTCTGGTCTAGCACTGATACACTTAATAGATATGCCGCTTATTCATATGTCTCATCAAGCGCCTTTCAAATAAATGCTACATCCGGTTCGGCTAGAGGTACTGGGGTAGTGGGATTCTTAAACGATGGAGTAACATACTAATGTTTTATACGAACGTAAAGGGTGTCATAGGCTGGAAGGGCGAGAAGAAAATACAAAATTCTCTTGATGAAGTTTTTAAGTCTAACGAAGTGTTAGAGATCGGGTGGGTTCTTGTTAATAACGAGTGGCAGGCTCCAGAGAGAACAACACTGGAAAAAATCCTAGACCTTGAAAGCTCAATCACTGAGCGACACAAGCAGGAGGCAATACTTGGCGACGAGTATGCACTAGCTAAAATTAAAAAGGTACAAGAACTGATAGCGCCTTTGCGGAATCGGCTTTAGTTTCATACGCGGCCCTAATTTTAACCGCTGGGCGAATAAGGATTTGCAATGGTTAACATAGATCAGGCGCTCCTAAACTGGATATTTGGTTTCATGTCGATATTGCTGGGGTTTTTACTAAATACAGCGTGGCAGACTATCAAAGATTTGCAACAGGAGGATAAAATCATAAAGGAGCGCTTGACGTCTATTGAAGTGCTGGTGGCCGGGACGTACATAAAAAAGGATGAATTGGACAGGCTGTCAGATGCTATATTCGCTAAGCTAGATAAAATTGAAGATAAATTGGATAATAAGGAAGACAAGAAATGAAAATTCACAAGTTCATATCAAAAGCTTTCGAGGGGTGGTCACTAGATGGGTATGTGCCTGCTCCCGACGGCGGCCATACCGAATCAGGAGTGACCGTTGCGGGCGGATTCGACATTGGCCAGCGCTCCGTAGATCAGATTGATGATGCCTTCGATACGGAGTTGGCCGACAAGCTGGCCCCCTACGCCGGAATCACTGGCGCGTCGGCTGTACTACTCATTGAAAACAGGCCACTACGCTTGTCAGAAGAAGAATGTGTCGTTGTGCAAGAGTACGCGTGTAGAGAAGCAGATGCTCTATTGCTGGCCGATTGGGAGAGAGCAACCAAACTGCCGTTTTCATCCTTGATCGACGAGCAGAGAATGGTGATGACTAGCCTTGCCTACCAGTATGGCGATTTGCCGTCCCAATGCCCAATGGCGTGGAAACAGGCCACCACGGGCGATTGGGAAGCCTTGCTGCGCAACCTGTGGAATTTCGGGGATGCGTTCAAGTCTCGACGCCGTCAGGAATATGCTATTCTATTATGGGGAATGTGCAAATGAGTAATTGGATTAGTAAGCTGCTGGGATACGCCCCCGCGATAGCCAGCACTATTGCCACAGGCGGCGCCACGTTGCCTTTGTTGATAAGCCAAGTGGTCAAAGACGCCACTGGGGTTGAAGTCAGCACAATGGCGGACCTAGAAAAAGCGGTCACCGAGGCCACGCCCGAGCAGATGCTAGCGTTTAAAACGGCGGACCAAAATTTTGCCGTGGAAATGAAAAAGATCGATGCTGCAATGTTGGCCACAGTTAACAAAACTATCCAAGCGGAATCTGGGTCGTCTGATTGGTTCGTCCGCCGATGGCGTCCTTTTTATGGGTATTGTGTGGCTATTACCTGGATTATACAAATGTCGGGAATCTCTTTTGTTTTTTGCTACATAGCGATAAAGAAGCCAACGGAACTTGTCGCTCTAGTGGGGCAATTAGGTCTTCTGATGGGATCGATGACGACGTTATGGGGCATTGCCTTGGCAGTTCTGGGGGTGAGTGTCCATCAACGCAGCAAGGACAAGGCAAAAGGTGTTGCCGATCCTTTGGTAGAAGCGGCAGCGGGTGCCACCATTTTAGGGAAGATTAAGTCTAAGATAGGATTGTAACAAAAAATCGACGCCTGGACTCTCCACCGGGCGTCGATTTTTCTTATGTTGTGATTAATTGGATCAACTCCGCCGGGTCAATAGACCCCGACCACCAATGAATAGAATCATCGAAATAGAAATTCTTATGAACTCCGTTAGCCAACTTCCTCGCTGCGTCTGCTCCGAATAGGAAGTAGTGCGACGACCCCACCTTTATCAGCACATAGCAATGCCCTCCCATTCTATTCCTTTTACGTAGCCAATTTACTTGCTCTGGCGTGTACTTGGCTGGCTTCACTAGTGTAGATTCCCGTTTTGGCCAATACGCTATTTGTTTAAGCTCTATCCATCCATTAACACCATCGGCCCCGAACGATACGTCCGGGATACCTTCCGAGTATTGATCCTCGTGGGATTGGGCCGCCCACCGGGTGCCCATCTTCTCCATCAGGTACTTTTTGAATGTGTTTTCGCGGCCCATGTCAGCCTCTCATCACTTCTACGGCGTCGGCGACGTGGCCGAGGCAATCCATTCGACAATTGAACATCAGGTTATCTAGAATATCGTGCATGTCGATTAACAACCCATCAGCTCGGTCATCCGCGCAATGCGCTTGACCATACGCTATGGCCTCTATCAAATCAGCGGCTTTGCATATGGCGACCACTTCAGCGCTAAGAGCATTTTTCAGTTCGATGTATTTGGGGAACATTTCCCCTTCCAATTCCGCTAGGCCGTCGCGGATGAATCCCTTAACAGGTGTCGGTATGTCCCCCGTATACACTTCTGGCAGGTCATGGAATAGCGCCCAATTGGTGACGGCATCGCGCAGACCCGAAGTTCTCAGGTGCGGCGGAATCGCATTGACTATTGCACATGAGATCATAGCCACGTTGTAGCTATGTTCAGCCACCGATTGGCTCCGGTCCATTTTCACGATGCCCCATCGTTTAATGTGGGATAAATGCGTAATTTCCTGCAGCGAGAAATCTAGGACTACTTTTTTGCCCTCTATCATGTTGAATTGTGCCATTACTTGCTCTCCTTGATGTGGCTCATTAGGCCTGTTACAGGGTTTACTTCCCATTTACGTAGATTGTTTATCACCATCTTTTCTCGCATGGCCGTTTCCAAATTTACCCCTGACATTTGAGCGATATCGTACAACAAGATGCCAATGTCCGCTAACTCCGATGTGTCGCTTTGGTTCAGCATAAATTCGGGTATCTCCTCGAACACCATCTTCTGCAATGCGTTCGTAATGGTTCTGTTGGGAAATGCTCTGTCCGCCCATTCCGTCACCACTTCCCCCACGCTCGCGCGGCGGGGGTCGAGAGTCTTATGTAAAACTTCCATCAGGGACGCTGCCTTGGCCCCCAGCTCGAAAAGGCCGCTGTCGTTTTTGAGCGTGATGTTGCAATCTTGGCCGCACACGTCGCCTGCTAGCGGGTTGCTGGGCCTGTGGACTCGTTCGTTCTCTATCCAAATTGAGTAGTTAAACAGACCTTCTTCTTTAGCTGCGTAGAATTCGGCCGCCGAGCGAACCCCCACATAGCATGCAACCCCGGCCAGTTCATACGCTCTACGCGCTGTTATCTGGGGTGAGAAGAACTCCCGCACCGCCTTTGCCGGGTCGTCTGCCAGATATTCATAAATTGCTTTTTTCCACGAATGGCGGTAGTTATCCTTTAGGTCTATGCATGCCTGTCGTTCCTCAAATTGACCAGTGCCGTGTGGGCCTAGAGCGGGCCAGATGGCTTTTTCAAATAGATATTCAGATGAATTGGCAAAAGCGCCGGGAGCCATGAAGGCCCCCAGCGTTGATTTGCCATGCCCGTCTGGGCCGCAAATGAGTATTTTCATGAGCAATGCATCCATTTGTCACGTTCTATCACATCGCCGTCTGCTGGACCAATGCCGACCCACGCCACCTTGCTGCCAGATGTTTTTTCAATGCGGTGTATCAGATCTTCCACATCATCGTTGGGCATGTAGTTAGCGAAATTCAAGAATAGCTTGGTCGGGGCGCATCGGAAGGATGCTTCGTCCAGCTGTGTGAAAGAGAATGTGAAGATTCGGCGTGGCAGCTGGGTAACAGTCGTCAACTCCGGCTCCATGCCCATGTCCTTCTCCCAATCCAATTCTACTTGATCTGGGTACCCCGGTCCGCTTGTTCCTACCAAGTCGCCCTCTTTAGACTTTCTGTTGGAGACTCGAATAGGGTATGTGCGTAAGGTCCCGTAGACTTCCGGCACCATGCTAAAGGGGATTGCACAGTCCGCCATTACTTGAGCGGGCGTTACGTCGCGGCTCGTGGTGTATGGGTACATGCCGTGATATATTGATAGGCTATACCCTTGTGCACCCTCAACCTGTATGACTTCCGCTGACTTAATGACATCATCGTATCGGCCAGCATCGACAGAGATTCTGATTCCGGCATCGTGTATGAACTGGCACCATTCGGGGGTGATTTGGGCAATTGCCGTTGGGTTGTTGTCTGGATCACGCTCAATACGCTCTATCACCGCTGCGCCTGTGCCTTTCATGGTTGACCCGATTTTGATATTTCGAGCCTCAGTATCCCGGTGTTCCTGCGTCACCACTACGGCCTGTGGATGAATCACGATTTCTTTGTGCCATAGTAGGTCATGGCATTGAAAGATTTCAGCGCTAAGGCGGTCTAGGTCGATCACAGACCCCGGTCCGATCAGGATGGCTTTTAAGTTTGGGGATACTACGCCGTTGGCCAGCATACAGTGGATGAATCCACGGCCGGATTCGTCGATATACGTATGCCCAGCGTTGGGGCCCCACGCAGTCATGACCACGTCCGGTTTCTCTCTCATAGCCAAGTACCCAGCCAACAGGCCTTTGCCCGTGGACCCGAATTGCATGTCCATCACCATATATATTTTTTTCATTTTTCGCTCTCCAGTTATTATGTTCTGTTGCCAATGGTTATTATATCACATCACAAGCTTTCTTGCAATACTCGTACTCGATTTTCTAGCTCATGGATCTTTTCGGCCAATGCTTTGATTAGGTCGAGATTGTGGTCTAAAGGATGCGGCACAAGGCTTTTAAGTAGGCGAACATCCCCATTCTCCATTACTGTGATTTTACATTTAGTGTGCTTGCCGGGATGCGCCGTCGGAACGTCCACGAGCACCACGATAGATTTCTCCTCATGTATGCCCCGGGTCGGCTCTGCTGCCCTATTGGCGCACGTGCCCACCGCCCGGACGGCCAATTGGTTGGCTTTGTCAGAGTCTGACAGGTGCTTCCACACGCCATGCTTGGTACAGACGGCCTCCAGTTGGTGGCCTGAATCGAAACAGTTGGCACAATGGATGCCCGAGTACGAGTAGATCATTCGATGAGAATCGTGTAATTTAGACATCGCGGCGTTTCCCCTCACATTGATTTTCTAGCCCAGACTCGGCTTCTCCACATCGCTTACACACCGACAAGCCCCACTCATTCACAAATCTCTGTTCGTTCTCAGGGATGCTAGGGTCCCCCGCCTCAAATAACACGTGGCCCTTCAATGGGTCCTCTATGTACTTGAGCGCTGCGTCTATCGCGTCTCGGGCGGTGTCACCTTTGATCACGCCACTGTCATTCTTCCGGACGTTGGTCCCTATGTGGCAATGGTACTCGGACACCCCCTCACACATCATTTCTACTAGCGAAATGCCATACTCCATCAGGGCGTCTATGTATCGTTTCTCCGCAGCAAGGGCAACG
>TARA_R110000744_G_scaffold83918_1_pt1 | contig 25904 bp, 17 predicted proteins | sample TARA_R110000744 | Tara Oceans TARA_R110000744 (sample SAMEA4398083) | marine metagenome | biome: Polar Biome; feature: [DCM] deep chlorophyll maximum layer (ENVO:01000326); material: water (ENVO:00002006), including particulate matter (ENVO:01000060) such as... | depth 36 m | reverse complement strand
ACAACGAAATCATTAAAACCAGATACGTGCATAAAAGTTCTGGGCAACATATTGCAAGATTAGACAAAGAAAGCCCCTGCAAGCCCCTTAGTCTTGAGAGCTTAATTCAGTCAATATCTTCGAGCAAATGCAGTGAACCTATAGACATGATTGTAATTTCAGACTACTGCAAGGGATTTATTACTGAAAGCCTTATACATGATATTCGTAAAAAATTCTCATGCAAAATTATTATAGATACAAAAAAGAAAGCTGGAAACTGGATCAAGTATGTAGATTTTATAAAAATTAATAAAAAAGAATTTGATGAAAACTTTCTTCCTTATGACCTTGGGAAACAAGTTAGCACTCTGCTCAAGAAAACTAACCTATTCGTCACGTTGGGCGAGAGGGGGGTTTATCACTTCAATACTGACTCTACCATTAAAACGAAAGAAGTCGAAGCTAACTGCGTGTCTGGAGCTGGTGACAGCTATTTGGCTGGCTTTGTAGCAGAATACTTGCGCTGTGCCAATATTAATAAGAGCCTTTCATTCGCAAATCAAGTTGCATCAATAGCTGTATCAAAGAGAGGAGTTGTTTCTGTTTCAGAAACAGAGCTTAATGACTCATAACCCCATCGCAGGTTTTATAGCTGGATGCTTTGATGGATTCCATGAAGGTCATCAATATATTTTAAAGACAGCTATGGAGCAATGCGATATTCTCCATGTCGCTCTTAACTCAGATAGATATATTATAAAAAACAAAAGACTTCTGCTCTCTTGCATTGATGAAAGAAAAAAGAAGATTAGAAATTTTGGAGTAAATGAAATTCATTCGTTCATAGAAGACAGCCCGATAGACCTGATTAATAAAATTAAACCCAAGATAATATTTGTTGGCGATGACTATCCACTAGAAAAAGTAGTTGGTCACAAAGAGTGTAAATACTGGGGAGGAGAGGTAAGAATCATAAAACGAATTCCAGGATTTTCTAGCACAAATATAAGACAAAAAAATACTTGACATTATATAACTTTGTCCTAACATAGGGCATCTAAACAATAAATAACAAATAATAATACAAAACAATAATACAAAATTATGGCACTAAACAAACAAACTAAATCATCTACCTACTTGACAGTAGTCGGCGGGAAGATTTCACAACGTGTTCCAGAAGGGACAGAGGGGGCGGTATCTCGCACTCTTAAAAATGGACCTAACGAAGGTTCTGAAGTATATGAGCTTCAGTATGGTAGCGTTAGTGGTAAGATCTCTGGAGGCTCTGTCGAAAGCGGAGACTATGGTGATCAAATCTCTATCAATCTTGAAGATGGGAAAGAGTCGTACATCGTCAAGCTTCCTTGGAATTCCAAACTCCGAGACGCTTTCGTAAAACGAATTCCAAATATTGACGCCTCTCAGGAAATGGAACTAGTATGCTTTCCAGATAAGCAAGATAAGAGTCCTGTAATGCTAATCAAACAAAATGGAGGTTTTGTGAAGTTTGCATATACGAAAGATAATCCAAATGGCCTTCCCGCTCCGAATAAAAAGGTCATTCGTGGCAAGGAAGAGTGGGATTGGTCTGAACCAGAGACCTTTCTGTGGGACGTAGCCTCTTCATTCTTTGAGCAGTTTGAAGGCAATATCAAGCCAGCCTTTCAAGAGAAAGAGAAGGAAGCTCCAGATCAATTCGTTGAATCAAGCAACCCGCTTAGTTCCGACGACGATCTACCGTTTTAATAAGGTTAAGGTGAGTTAATATAAAAACTAGCCAGCTATCGAAAGATGGCTGGCTTTTTTATTGTTAAATTAAAGTTTAAATCTATAATTTGAAAATGAAGAAAAAGAAAATCATATTCCTCACCAACGCTCTTTTTATTAAAACTGGTTTATCTCGAAACTTGAAAGCTATTCTAAAGGAGATTTATCCTTTAGATAAGTACGAGATCGTGCATTACTGCTCTGGAGTTAGTGAGAACGATCATAACTTGGATAAGTATCCCTGGAAAACTCTTGGCTCTATTCCCAGTAATCCAGCAGATATTCAAAAAATACAGTCTGACCCACATCTTTCTAGAATGGCTACATATGGAGGATATAGAGTCGAGCAGATAGTTAAAGATGAAAAGCCTGATATTTTATGGTGTTCTGATGATATTTGGGCTTTTCCCCCAGATAAGTTTTGTGATACCAAGTGGGCAAAACATCTTAATCTGATTAGTCACGTTACTATAGATTCAGTCCCAATCTTGCCCGAAGCTATACAGCAAGCAAAGAACTCTAACTTTTATTCTTGGGCAAGCTTTGGTGAAAAAGAAATTAAAAAGGTTTTTGATAAAGAGAATTTTTCCTCTAGATATAATCTAGGTACTGTTAATGGAGCTGTAGATGGAGAGTGCTACAAGCCAATTTCTAAGTTACAAAAATCAGAGCTAAGAAAGAAATTTGGGATCGAAAAAGACTGTACTTTATTCTTTTACCTTGGACGTAATCAACTTAGAAAAAAGTACGACTCTATCCTAAAGGCTTTTAAAAGTCATAAGTTGCAGAACCCAAAAAGCAAATCTAAGCTACTATTCCATTGTAGCTGGACAGAGGGCTGGCCGCTAACTCGTATCATCGAGTCTCTGGAAATTGATCCAGAAGATATTTTAACCACTTATGTTTGCAATAAATGCAAGGAGTTTAAAATTAATAGGTACGTTGGAGAGCAGAAAGACTGCGAATGTTGCGGGAATAAGAAGTGTGTAGACTCTTCTTCTGTTGGGAATGGAGTCACAGATGAGGACATGTGTAAGATTTATGGAGTCGCAGATGCGTGTATTTCAGTTTTTACTAGTGGTGGGTTTGAATTTTGTAACGCAGAGTCTATGATGTGTGGGCTTCCGCTTGCTACTGTTTCTTATTCTTGTGGGTCAGAGTATACTGCCTGTGATTCAGTTTTCGAAATAAGACATATTGAAAGTGGAGAGTGTCAAACTGGATTCGTGAAAGCAGAGCCAAATATCAATGACATTGTTAAATTTATTAAAAAGATCGAAACAATGTCAGAAAAAGATAAGAATGAAATAAAAGTCAAATCCATCAAATGGGCTAAGGAAAGATATGATAGCAAAGTTATTGCCGCCAAATGGATGGAAATCTTCGACTCTTTGCCTGAAGTAGATTATACTGACTTTTCTTTTGACGACGAAGACAGGTCAAATCCAAACTTTGAAGTGAATCTTAATTTAACTGGAGAGGATTTCATACGCAGTCTCTACTTGGGATATCTTGGAGCAGAGTATCCAGATGAGGCTGGAATGAGTCACTGGATGCAAAGAATTGAGCAGGGAGAGGACCATAGTAGCATCGCTTCCCTATTTCGTAATATTTCTCAGCAAAATATTGAAAAACAAGAAGCTTCCAAGGGCCGCGACATAGAAGATCTCTTGCCTAAAAATGGCAAAAAGAACGTGTTGTTCGTAATCAAGGAGAGCTTGGGCGATACCATTATCTCTCTCAGTCTTCTAGAGGGAGTTAGAAAGCAATATCCAAAGCATAACATTATTGTTTGCACTGATCCAAAATACTTTGAAGTGTTTGTTGGCTGCGACTTTGTAGATAAAATGATACCATTTTATCCGCAATTAGAGCAAGAGCTTTTTGTAATTGGAGCAGGTAGCGAAAAGAATATTGCTGATGTATTTATCATGCCAACAGTATCAACTCAAAAGCACTTAAATTACCTTTCAAACAACAACCCAGAACTATAATGCCCTCATTGTTAAAAACCTACTCTTTAAATTCTGGCTTTAAAATCAGAAAATGCAAGCCGCTAGAATTCTTCTATCCAACACCTAAAAAGTATATTACTATACAGACCTCGTCTGGGATGAGTAGTAAGAATTATGATTACTGGATTGATGTATTAAAATACATTAAAAAGGATTTGCATGATGCTGGATATGAAATATTGCACATAGGAACAGAAGGGTTAAATATCCCTTTCGTGAAATGCCTTATTGGCAAAACTAGCTTGCATCAAACCAATTACATACTAAGAAACAGCAGCCTTCATTTGGGCAATGATTCCTTTGCTGTACATTTGTCTGGACTTCACGAAACTCCCGTAGTCTCCGTATATGGCCCAACTACTCCAGAGAATCATGGACCTTATTTTAAATCTGAAAATACGCATTTAATCTCTTCACATAGAAATGGGAACAACCCCTCGTTCGCTTCTAATGAGCCTGATAAGACGATTAACATGATAAAGGTAGAGGACATTGTAAATAAAGTCTACGAAGCTCTTAGAATTAAAAAGAGCAGCGACGAAGAAACTATCTTTACTGGTAAATTTTATCCGCAACAAATAATAGAAATTGTCCCGAATTTAGACGTAGACGCAAATATCCTTAATAACGTTGAGCCAACAATTAGATGCGACTATGAATGCAATGATAATGTTTTATTTAATTTATTGAAAAAGGTCAAATGCTCTATCATCACTTCTAAAGAAAGCGAAATAAGGTTGTACAAAATTTGTAGAGATAATGTCTCAAACATCAACTTCAAAGTATCGCTTGATGCTAATAAAGATTACGTCAAAAGTCTTTTGAATATTGGTATAGATTGTAAGTTATGGTCGGATGATGTAGAAAATATAGACAAAATAAGATTCATGTTTTTAGACATAGGCCAGGTCCACCTAAAGAAGATTGATTCAGTTAGCATCGATGGTCTTAATTCTGATTGCTTTTACATTTCGAATAAGTTCATTTTAAGCAACGGCAAGGTCTTTACATCTAAACAATCTATGATTGCCGATGAAAGCATTGAATCTCTAGAAGATAATTGTGTTAAATTTAAAGAGATGGATGAAGATTTCATGGAAGAAGTACAATTTTTTAGAATCATCAAAAAAAACTTGACAAAATAACGATCCTAAACAATATATAAATATGATTAAAAATAGCACAGTAGTTAAAAGTAAAGAGGAGTTCGAAGATATGAAGCTTATGATGGCAGAAGATTGCCAAATAAATAACAAAGAAGTATTCTTTTCTGAGGATGTCCCAGAAGATTTTCCATGTTTAGTTAAAATTATTGAAATGGAGGACGTTGGCGTTGAATTTAATTTTGATGAAGACGAGGATGAGCCAGAAGATGTTTTCAACTCAACTGTTGCTTTCTCATCAAATTTCGATTCTTCTATTGAAGAAGATGATATCACCCAAGAGGCTTTTGGCATTTTTTATGACTTTTGGTTCCTTAGCAAAAAAGAAGTGCAGAAACTATTAGAAAGTTAATATGATTGATTGGAAAAAACACTTAGAAGATAATCCAGAGTTTTTGGTTCTGAATAAACAGATGGCCAAGAGTTATGGTAAAATAGACAGCGAAAAAATTTCCAAGAAAAAGGAAAAGGAAGTTTTAGAGTCTGTTGACGAAAAGTTTAAAATCATTCTGCTACAATTCTTCAAAGACATTTTGCACGAAGAAGGTTTCGAGTCAATTGACTATGAACCCATTGGTCAATCTCATGAATCCTACACTGGACTATGCTGTAAGATTAAGTGGGCAAGTGGAAAAGTTACTAGCGGAATTGGTGATGCTCACTATTGCAATACAAATTCTTTTGCAAAATATTACTTAGGCCCTATTGCAGAAAATCGTTCTTTTGTCAGAGCCGTAAAAGCATATTTCAACATCTCGATGCTTGGAGCTGATGAAATTGGGGAGATTCCAAAAGAGAATGATACATCGACTCTTTCTATTGGCGCTCCTACTGGCCCAATCTTCACCTTGAGAAAGGCCTCCAAGGAGAAGCTGTCCATTACATCCTTCGATGAATTCAAGCAGTTTCTTAGGGACAGAGTTAAGTCTCATCCAAAAGAAGCCTGGATTAAGCCAAGCGAATATGACGAATGGGCTGAGTATGGAGATTGGGAAAGCGTAAAGAAAGTGAAAGCAACTGAGCTTATTTCTAAAATTAAAAGACTAAATCAATAAAATATGAATACTATTTGTAATTTCCCCCTAATTGTCTACTTGTCCGTATCAGGATGCCTAGTTCTTACTGTTTGGTTTTTAAGCGACTTTAAAATCCATTTTATTAATACTTTATTTAAAACAGATCTGGATAGCTCAAATATCAATGAGTTTATAGCAATGAAGTTTGATTTTAAGATTCTTAAGACGGATTTCAGTATTGCCTCATTACTAATGTGTCCCATCTGCATAGGCTTTTGGATATCAGTAGTACTCACCCTTATAGGAGGCAGTGCAATGTACTTTCCCTATATCTACTTCTTGCAAATATTGTTATTTGCAACACTTAAAAAGTTGATGCAATAATTTTAAAAAAAATATAAAAATAACCAAAAGATAGCAAGCTAAATACTTGCTATCTTTTTTTTGTATTGGCTTATCAATCCGTTAAGCTTGCACTGTGAGCAGCCTTTGCCCAAATTGTTTTTATCGTTAAGATATGATATTTTCAAATCTTTGTACTTATCAGGAAGTTTTCCTTTTTTTATTCCAAAGAATATATCTTCTAAATTCGCTGGAGCTTTCTCAACTTTAATCTTCTGTACGGGTTTTATCGACCAGTTCACTAGCCTTCCTATGGCGCTTTTATCCTCAAATGCATTTATTGGACACCTCATGCCCACACAAACCTTAGTCCACTTGATGCAGACTTTATTGGCTTTCAACGGGCAGGTGTTACAAATAGTTTCTTTTTCTTCGCAAATCATTGTATTACTATTACTGAATTTGGTAATGGTGGCTGTGCTTCTGGGCAATCATCCACACAGGAGCCATCTACACACACCTGTCCATCTGGACACGGTCCGTCGCAGTTACGAGGATCGTCAGGATCTTCAGGATCAACAGGAGGCTCAACTGGCGGTGGCTTATCTGGACCATCTGGACCATCTGGACCATCTGGACCATCTGGATTATTTGTATTGCATTTTCCATCTATGCATTGGCTCCCTGTAGGGCATAAATTGGGATTCGTGCTACAGTCTATGTCAAGAGACCCCCTGCATTTATTGTCAGAAGCGCAACTCTGCCCTGGTGGGCAATCGGCATCGCCATTACATGGTTGAGTTAAAGTTGTAACGCACTTATTATTTCTACAGTCCTGACCTGTATTGCAGTCTTCCCAAGTCTCACAGTAACCTGCTACATCAGGTGGGTTCTGGTTGAATATAGCATCAGGCGTCTCGAATGTTGCTATGCTGCCAGGACCGCTTATGTATACGTCGGTTGCTTCATCATACAAACTAGTTGTATATACATCAGTCACGACTATCTTCTGTTGAAGTTGAATAGGATATATAGTTCCATTAGGACTAACTCCGTCTACATTTACAATTCTAGTATCATAGGGTACGCTAGACCAAGGTATAGTTGTCTGAGAGGGCGTAGTACCAACAAAATTTTCATTTGAAGTTCTTCCATCTACATAAGTATCTTTTTCAGATATAGTGATTTGGTCAGTGGAAGTGGTTTGACTAACACTAAGATCGTCACCCCTTTCGCCTGCTGTCACAAAACTCGATGAACTAGAAGTACTAGTTTCTATAGCCTTTACAAAATAGTATTGAATCTTCTCCTCAAAACCATTTGTCGCAAAGCTAGAGCCTGCGTCAGAATTTACATTTTCCCCTCTTTTAACGTCAGTCGATTTAGACGCATCTTCATTAAAAGTTACTGTTTTTAAAACTCCATTTTTTGGAAAGCCCTTATAAGTGTCAAATGAAGACTGGATAGTCGCGCCTCTTATAATAGTCTTTAAACGGGCGCTCCTGTAAGGAGTATCGAAAATACCCTGGTCGTATATTAAGTCATCTGGAGGTCTATAATTAGAACCCTCAAGCTGTACATATGCCCTCGCAAATGATCCATCTGCATTTGCTGGTTCTCCATCGTCGGATCTATTATCAATGGTACAGGGTCCTCTATTACCATCCTGCCTTCCGTACTCACTATACCAATATCCCTCAAAATTTGCACAACCCTCATCAACGTCAATGGTTCTGTATCGCCTAAACATAATAGTCTGATCTGTAAAGTTCTTATAAAAAACTTCACCTGCAACCTGTCCGATTTGATCCCAACCATATTTAACCTTGTTAAGCTCTACCCTTACCTTTTGAACCATCATGTATACCTGTCCAATACCAGGAGGATCAGTATCAGGATCAGGGTCAGGGTCAGGATCAGGATCAGGGTCAGGGTCAGGGTCAGGGTCAGGGTCATCCTCACACTTTCGATCTACACATTTTTGCCCTGGTGGGCATGGGCATTCGGTAGCTATTTCGCATTTTCCTTCTACACACCTAAAATCATTTTCGTCATCCGTACAGCAATCGGCATTAGTTTCACAGCCTTGGGTACACTCCCCTTCTCCATTTGTATAAGCGTCATTTTGCCATATAGGGGCAGATGAATCACAAAAACTATTGCAATCGCATTCTACGTCGTCGTCACATTCAGCAGGTTCTGGACATTCGCAATAAACGGTGCAACCTTTAGAATCTATACTCGGAAGAAGAGCGCAATCGCAACACTCATCAATAGTATAAAAATCAAACCCAGGGTTAAGAGTTTCTACAGTTCCGTTAAATTGAACCGTTACCGTTACTGCGCCATCAAGATCTAAACCTTCTACTGCTCTTACCAAGAGAGTTTTATTTTCAAAATACCTAGTACTATTACCTTCTGCATCTTGTTCAGTAGGCTCCTTTGGAAGCTTAAAGCTGCTTATTACTTGATCTTCCTCTTGGTCGTAAAATTCAATTCCACTTCTACCAGCATCTAATTGAAAATTTCCCTGAAGTCCATTATTGGCAATACTATCAAGCGTATCGAAAGTAAAAGACATAATGTCTCCAACAAGAACATTTACTCGAACGGTTCTAGACTTTTCCTCTTTCTCAGATTTGTCACCACCTGAGTTAGTGGACTGCCCAAGGACTATTGGGTTTCCACGAATTCTAAAGTATACGTCTTCGTCAGCCATATTGTATGCTAGGAGTCTACTCTAAAAGCTTGGCTGCAAAGGACCACTATGTTAGCCTCTGACCCATTATTGCATACTTTCAATGTTCTAAATTTCATCTCTATATCCTTATCCGCCGCATCTACAACAGCTTTTAAATCTTCTAGATTCATGTCTATATTAAACATCTTTGATCCATTGTCCGAACCTGCTTGAATTCTAAACGTATTAAACTTCTTCTCGTCCTCCATATTAAGAGTTGGTTTTTCGCTAGATGTTAATGGGGAAATCGAGTAGTTTAAATGTCCATCTTGGTTTTCTCCATCTACGTCGTATTCTATAAACGATGCTGCTAAACTTGTATTATTTATTGCCATAATTATCCTATAAAAGTTAAAGATCCTGTGTTATCGTATGATGTATCTAAAGTACCGATACCACTATATTTAATTATATTTAAATCTACAGAATCAGCAAAGTATTTCTTCTTTACCATCTGGATATTTAAGTCATCATCTCCAGTGAGAGTAACATAACCTGAATAGCCAGTTAGACCAATAGAAGGTATATTAAAGAAACCAGTGCATTTAGCAAATCCAGTATTGTTAATACCAGTAAGAATTTCATACTCTCCAGTAAAAGTCTTTATATAATTTGGAATAGGGAAGTCGTAACTCAAAGATTCTAAGTCAGCAGGATTAACAAAATCAGTATAAAATCCAGTTCCAATAAAAGAGCTATTTAAGTTTCCAGTGAATGGAGTTATAGGAACATTTCCAGAAGATAGTAAAAATACCTCCTGTCCTGTTGGTACTACTGAATTTATAAACTGCGGCAGTCCAGTTTGAATTCCAGAGAAATTAAACTCTCCGCTTCCTGGATATACTATTCCAGTAATGTTTCCAGATATTACTCCAATTCCAATCTTGACTCCCGTTTTTTGTAAGTTTCTTTGAGTGAAGTTTAATATCCCAGTATAATCGAACGATCCAGTTAATATCCCAGTTGCAAAGTTGACTCCCTTTCTAACTCCCGAATATATAAAATTATCTGCATAAGAATCCTCAAACCCTCCTACTGGTTGGTCATAGGTTAATGTCTGCAAATTCACTCCACTAAATGGAAGCATATTGAGAATGGCTTGGTCAAATTCGCCAGACTGCTGTCCAGCAAGGATCGTAATAGGGTCTATTCCAGTTCCACTTGCTATGGTTGGCACATAGCCAGTGACTGTAGCATCTAGGTCTATAATATCGCCATTGAAGTCTAAATTATCTATATACCATTTGGCAGGCCCAGTTTGGATTCCCGTGAACCCACTAGTATAAATATCACCAGTTAGGGTTTCTTCAAATAATCCTGTACCTGTTACAAATTCAGACGGGAAGGAAAAGTCCAACCCGCCACTCATTATTCCTGAGTATGGAAGATTTGTTCCTTGGGTTGCAGTCTCTAGCCCATTCTCTAGTAACGTATAAAGTCCCCCACTCTGTCTTGTTACGTACTTTGCATCTTTAGAGAAAGAATTTTCATGCGAAGTAGAGCTTAATCCAAGCGCCAAAGCGGCTCCAATTGGATAAGTCATTTGGGGTAAAGATGTAAATCCTATTCTGAGAAATGGTCGCGTTAAAGTATATCCAACCCTATCACAGCGACTTTTAAGAATACCGCTAATCTCTTCTATACTACTTTGATAATTAGGTATTCTGAATCGCTCTATCCATTCATAACTTGAAGAGCTATATTGGTCAACATATTGATATTGATTATTATCGACTCGCTTAGCCAAAAGATAAATAGTATTAGACAAAAAAGCTCCAGTATTAACATCAAAACTATTGACGCTTTTATGTCCAGCAAAGTTTCCAGTCATTTGAGTAAATATTTCGTTGGGTATGTTATACCTAGGAAAAAGATTTCTATCTTGAAGGGCATGTAAAATTCCACTAACTTGACCAGTTCCTTCAATATTTCCGACTCCAGACATTCCAGTTCCTTGAGCTATAACATTTTCAACAAATCCAGTCATTTTAAATCCAGTTTGGAATCGATTAAATCCACTAGTATAACTAATAGCGCCTGGAACAGATGTCGCTACTCTATTGGTAGTAACTCCAGTTGGATATTTGGTATCGGCAGATAGTAGATATCCACTAGCATCAGTCGGTGAAGAGTAATTTGTTAAAAATCTGCGAAATCCCTGCCCAGAGCTATCGAAGAACGTATTAAACTGACGAGGACCGAACTCAGGTGGATTCTTGCTGTTTTGGGTATCCTCAAAAGAGAAGTAATTAAACCCACTAGGTTCCAAATCTTCGGTGTCTGAAGTTATTAGAAAGTAGACATTAAAAGGATCGTATTCGGGTATAGCCGCATATCTAAAATACTCATTGAAATCAGTACTTGAATAAAGTGTTATGTTGTCCCTTTCTTTATAGATCATATCTGCAAGGTTACTCCCAGTATAAACACTAATTCTGTAGTTTCTCCTTTTTTGGCTTTTGTAAACTCCACTTCCAGATAAAAAGTACTTAGGACTTATGCCAAATCTCATGGTTGACGGATCGAGATCGGAAGTACCACCACTCAGCAATCTTCTATTGAGCCATACTGGGTTATGAATATATGTACCCCTGGTTGCATCGTTATTAGAAAATGATAATATAGGGGCTTTTTCGTTGGTGTGATCAGAATATAGAAGTATTCCACTATTGCCACTAAAAACAAAGGGATTATATCTTGTATAAACGCTGGAAACGGGGATTCCGTAAGAATTTCCATTCAAAGAAATGCTATCGTCAATAAGCGCTCCAGTGTTTGTTAGATACCGACCAGTTACCCCACTTGACCCATTGAAAATTATATCTTTTACTGGTTCAGAAATTGAGCCTATGAGGCCAAGTCCAGTATATCCTATACCAGTAATTTCTTGAGGATGCACATATGCGCCAGTTCCTGAATACTGAAACTCACCAGTAAAATCAACTCTACCAGAAAGAGTGTCTTCTCCCCCAACTATAAATTGAGATTCGAAGTTGCTTCCTAGTCGATTAGAGTCAAACCGATACTCATATTCTCCCGTCATCAATACATCAGGGATCACATCTTGACCTCCCAAATACTGATCTCTTCCCGTAATAACATTCGTAGTTGAAGTAGTTATCCCGCTCAAATTGGAGGCCTTTGCGATATAATTGTAAACAAAGTCGATCCCAGTAAAACCTGTAGCACTATCCGATACTAGTCCAGTTACTATACCGCTTCCAGTTAAAACTCCAGTCCCTTCCACGTAATCAATTCCAGTTACACCAGTTCCAGAAAATGCCCATCCAGTTAAACCTGGATCTTCTGGCAATAAGCCAGTTGCTAGTCCAGTTAAAATTCGGTCAGATAGATCTATCGTCCAGCCATTATTAACAAAACTTCCTTGGGAATCTTTAGTGTTCATCGGAAAGGTTCCAATGAGGTCAAAAACCCCAGTTCCAGTCCCTATGAATGCCCCTGGACTATCGATGATCTTAAATCCACTAATGGTAGTGGTTATATCTAAGCCAGCCTGATCTCCTGGGTAATACGCAATCCCATCAAATGCGCCAGTTGCAAATCCGCTAAATCTATTGGCATATTCCTTATTTCTTGTTTGATTTGATGTAGCGGTAAACGACTGAACGTCGAAGGAAAAGCAAAGAGAGTCATTTTTCGATGTTACTATCGGTTCTCCGTCAGTATTATTTCCACTAAGTATTATTCCAGTCGTAAAACTTGGAAATAGAGACTGTTGACCAGTAAATCTAATAGCGCCAGTTTCAGTGAAGTTATATCCTCCACTAACATTCCTTATGAATCCAATATCTAATCCAGTTACAATCCCGCTAGAGGACGTTAAAAATGGATACGACATTTCTCCAGTAGCAAATACTGTTTCTCCAGTATAAATCTGAGATGGTATATTGCCAGTATAATTAATTTCAAGACCAGTGCTATAGCCAGAGAGTGTTAAGTACCCGCCGCCCAAGCTGGACTCAATCATTCCAGTTAAATTACCAGTGCCTCTTATATTTCTAGAAATATCAAATCCTGGAATTGACCCAGTTATTTTACCAGTTTTAATATCATAGTCAGCGTAACCACTGTAACCACTAATATTACCAAATGTAAAATGTAGTCCAAATGGATCATCTGTAAGATTTGGACCGTATCTTTCAGAAAATAAAACATTGTAACTAAATATTCCAGTAGAATCCAAAAAGTCTGGCCCCAATAAACTCAACAGGTACTCGTATTCCCTCGTAAAACTAATTAAGCCGCTTTTTGTAAAAGTTCCAAAGTCTGAAACAAAAGATATTGGTATTAGTACTCCAGTTCCAGTAGTAACATTTGAAATTTGATTAATTAAAAAGTCTCTACTAGATTGACCCTCTATTATTCCAGTATTTTGTCCAGTATTGAAATTGAAAAAGTTAGATAATTCTTCAAATCTTCCAGAAAATATATTAAATGATATTCCCTCACTAGAATTATTGCTAACCTTTAAGCTTCCAGTTAAATTACTATTTTCGAATATTCCACTAATACTAATTACTGGCTCTACTCCCATTAAACTAAGTTCCGAAACTACTCCATTTTCAGTAAAGTTATTTATGTAGCCAGTGCCATTTTCATGGTAAGAATTTATAAGTACATTATTAACGAAATAATTATTATAATTCCCAATTTTATTCCCAGAAACGGAGAAAGTGTCCTGATTATTGTAAGAGTAGAAAAAGTTATTATCAGAGTCATAAAGCTTTCCGCTTTCTCCACTAAAAACAATTCTATCTTCAATAGAGCCATCTCCAGTATTTATAAATGAAAATCCAAATGAAATATGATCGTCCCTTTGAGGCCGTATAGAGGCTTGATAAGAAAAGTTTCCTGACTGGGTTCCAATTGAGAATGACATGTCTTTTTATTTTTAGATGAATCTATTTGGGGTATTTAAAGAACTTTTTATTGCATATGCATTCTTCTTTGGAGGTGATGAATTTGGATTGCCGACAAGAACTGAACCCCTTGGCTGAGTTAGCAATTCTTTACTAGGCAAAGTAAAGTTTCTATTGCCAATCGTATAAGTAGTTTTTATGCCATTGCTACTAATACTTATATCTACGTTTTGCAGTCCTTTTTCTATAGAAGCGGTATAATTTGGTATATCTATATTATTAATTGTAAAAGTTTTTTGGACTTTTTTCTGCGTTATAGTATATCCCAAGTTTGGGTAATTAGTTAATGATCCGTTTATTCTAGTAGTATCACCAAGCCTTACATTGTCACCTTCTACTTTAATTACATTAGCTAAACCCGCTACTACAGTTGGTGATGTATCCAAATCGACGTCAGTCCTAATTGTATTAGAATTATAAATTGGCTGAGTAAAAGCTACTGCCTCTACAGCAGCTGTAAAATTCGAGTTATTTTCTCCCCCTCCTCCCCCTTCTAAATCTCCGCCGCTGCCTGGATCAAAGTCGCCTTTATTCTCGATTCTTAGACCTTCCACTCTCAGAGTCTGCTTGTTCTCGTATTTAAACTTTATTCTTTCAAATATATTAGAGAAGTTGATATTCTTAATAACTGCTGCAAACTTTAAATTTGGATTATATCCGTCACTTTGAGCCTTGAATCTAGCGGCACTACTTACTTCTAAAAATATTACAGACTTATTTAAATTCAATGAGCTAACACTATCATAAACGTCGAAAGCCAAATCCCACGGAATGGTTGCATATACTCTATGATTTGATTCAGCGTTACTTTCGCGGTCGGGATTGACATATTCAGTTGTATCCTCTATGTCATACTTTAAATCCGCCCCAATCGCCCAATTATATTCAAAGTATTGGCGTTCAGCTAGATTATTCTCGTAGGTCATGAATTGAGCAAATTTTTGCTTTACAGTTTCCACTGTAACTGTATCAGAGCTATCTAACTCAATATATGAGATTATGTTATAATCCTGATATAAAGTATCCTTTGGATCAAAAGCCTTTTTTTGGTTAGCGCTCAAAACATTGACGTCACTATATCCAAATACACTTGAATATTGCGATGAATACTCCTTGCACAAATACAAAGCAGCGAAAGCAAAAAAAGTCTCTCCTATCGCAGCAGCTTTGCCTAGATTTATAGCAAATCCTGGATTATCCCAATACTGATCTGGCCTGTCAGTCGGCCTATAAAGATATATCTGTGTGTCTGATACCTCTTCAAATTCTCCATACGAAGGATCGTCCCTTCCACCAAGAGTAACACTACTACCACCACCACCACCACCTAGATCTTTGCCAGGCTTGCCGTAATAAACGGAATGACCTTTTGATATAGTGTCCCTCAATGAGAATGAGGTTTTTTCAGATATGAAGTTAACTTCTTCAGGGAAAACTGGAGAAACACTTTCAGTAAGATCTATGAACTGTATCTTACCAGACTCATTAAAAAAAAATGTAAATCCATATAGTGAACCCCAAGAACTTAATACGCTTCTTAAAGTACCAGTAGTGTCCTTCAATATGTCATCATCATGTCTGACTAAAGCTGTATTTATATTTGCAATTTTCCCTTGAATTTTTTGCAAAAGCTCCTTAAGGTTATATAAATAATCTGGGAGCTGCCTGACATCCTGAGAGTTGGTTGATCTAACTATTGGAACCGATTCTCCACTGTTTTCTATCGATTCTTCTACTGTATAATATTTTGCGCCAACTAGTATTAAAGACTTGTCCGTTGCTATTTGGGGAAAATTTTTCCCCGCTAAAACAACAAACTTTTTGTCTAAAAGAAGAATCGACTTGTCGTTATAAGTGACGGTCAAAATTCTTCCACTAACACTATCGTCTATGGAATACTCTATCGCAACCATATTTAGTTCTCTTGATCCTAGATTTATCTTATCACTATCAAAAACATTCAAACTATCTTCGCTTATAGTGTAAGCTCCATCCTCGCTCGAAACAGTTAATGTTAACTGCGTGACTTGCGTCCCAAATCCTATGGAATAAGATGCGCTAATTATTAGTCCACCATATGCTGAAGTACTCCCATTCAAAGTAACCTTATCTGTTTTTCTTATCGCCATTCCTTTATTTTATTACACTTAATTATAGTCCATTTTAAACTTAATCAAACTAAAGGTTGAAAAAGCCACTGGCTCCAGTTAGATAAGATCTATATACTAATCCAGTTGATAGCTCGCTCTGATAATTTCTATTAACAAATAGAGACTTTACTCCGCTTGGAATAAGCTGCTTTTTATTAGATGTTAGGTCTGAAGATTCACTAGTCTCTAAATATAGATCACGGCGCAGTCTCAGCCTACCAAAATAATTGGTAGAGGAGTCTCTAAAGAATTTCCCCGAAGATGGTATAACATTAGACTGGTGTTGACCACTCTGAACTCTAAAGCCAATAGCTAAAATTTCTTTAGTTGAGTCAGATGCTTTTATTGCGGTGAACGAGTTGCTAATTGCGTCTCCAGTATAATCCAATCCAGACGCTAGCTTATACCCTTTTTTGAAAAACAAGTTATCGTGTACGCTTATATTATTGCTACCACTAAAGACACTTTTTACTGCAAAGTCATTAGCATCGTAAAATACTTTTGAGCCAGTATTATTACCGCTTAATATTACCTTACCTAGTTCTATTGAACCAGATTTATAAAAATTTTCTAGACCAGCTGATGTTATGGTAGAGTTTGAAAATCTCAAAAGACCATTAGAAGAGACTCTAAATTCGGACCCATCATACTCTTGATTAATTGAAAATCCAGTCCCATCTAAGCTTGCAAGAGATGTCTTATTTAAGAAATTAAAATTTCTAAATTCATTAGAATAATCGTCTTCTTTTTCATATAAAGCTAAAGAGTTGAAGCTATTTATGCCAGTCTGTTCTTGACCAAATGATTGATCAAAATACTCGCCAAGATAAGTAATTTCGCTCATTCCATACTCAGAAAGCCTTCTTCTGTCGCCACTCATAACATTCTTAAGTCCAGAAATATCATTGTTCCCAGTATTGAAAATAGTAGTAGCTCTTAACCCACTAGATAAGAATCCAGTATTGTTAATGTTTTGATATATATCCGTTCCATTGATAACTTCATCGGTTCCAGAGAATTGACGAATCAACCCAATTACGCCAGTTGAATCTAATGTAGCAACCTTTCTATATATTGGAACTTCTTCGTTTCCTACGCAATACTGCGGTAAGTTTTGTAAGAACTCTATCTTTTCTTCTCCAGATGCTACAACTCCCGTTTCAACAACATATTGATAAATGTCAGAGTAACCAGTAGTATATCCAGTGCCAGTCAAAATGCTGTTCGTAGAAAGTATGCCAGTTACTCCAGTTAAATTATATTCATAGCCACTAACTCCTCCAGTAATTCCAGACTCTATCAAGAAAGGAATCCCACTCTTCGTGTCCGACCAAAAGCCCGAAGCTAGTATGTTTGCATCTACAGTTGAAATGTTTTGATTTAAGTATACAAAATCGTCCATAAAGCCAGAATAGCTTTTTTGATTTTGCCCACTACCAATTAAAAATTTGTTACAAGGAAGAATCTCGTCGGATATAACGCTTTTGATTTCACTCTCAAAAGATTTCGTACTATTATTATAAGCTAAAAAGTAAATTGAGTCATCGAACTTTCTTAATCCTATTAAGTTTTTATCTGATAGCTGCAACAAGCTAGTTTGTATATCGTATCTTTGATTTTGATTATCAAAATATTCAAAATACATTTTATTTGCAGAATTTATCCCAAAAGAATATCCACTTTTTATAACGTTGTCGTCAAAACAAGAAAATAAAACTCCATCTCCAGTATAACGCTTATCTTGAGATAAGAGTACGGTAAAGTCTCTAGAGAATAAATCTTGTTGATTATTTATTTCTAAATATCCGTAATTAAAATTTCCAGAATTTCCATTTCCAGTAAAGCTATCAACGTTTCCTATTATAGAAGCATAGTTTGAGCTTAAAATATTTATATCTTGCCCAATAAAAAAAGAAGCAAAGTTTACAGAATTGTATCCTGAAACATCGACGCCCTCTAATGCTATAAAAGAAGAGTCTTGCGTAATTAAGGGGCTTCCTGACTGTGTGACTAGCTGAGTATAAAATTCATCACTAAAATTATTAAAGTCATAGTATACTGGCATGTTGCCTGTATCTAGTTTTAATATTCCAGAATAAATGTAGTTTATGCCCCTTAAGCCCATATGTTTATATTACACCTTTTATTCTGCATCCTGCGAAAATTGCCTAGATCTGTCTTTAATCTTTATACCCATCTTGTCGGCTTCTTCATGCGTCATGCCAACCACATCTACATCTTTTCCGCCAGACATTTCTTCTAGCTTGGACCTGGAATTTGCTAATCTAATAATTTCGTCAGGATCTTCGCTTTTTATATTTGGATACCTCTCAAAGATTGTTGTAAAAGTTTGTGCGTAATTAGCTAAATTAGTTTGATGGAAAGAGAGTTTGCAAATAGGTTTTCCGAAATACTCAAAAGCATTATTACATATTCTCCAACTAGAAGTAAAAAACTCTTTAGTGGATACCGTTTTTATACTTTGCGTAGAAATATTTTTAAGACATTCCGACTGTATTCTAAAGTATTTTTGCACATCTAAAGATGGGTCCTGCTTATCGTCTTCGCTAAATAAAGGTTTCTCAAGCTGTTTATCTTTAAACAAACTATTTAATAGGTAATATTCATTCAGTCTCCTGTCGGCGATACTCTCACAAGAATGGGCTAGAAAAGAATTTTTTTTATTAATTAAAATAAACAGCTTTTGCTCAAGCTCATCAATATAATCTAATTGAACTTTCTTCTGAGAATGGAGAAGAAGTTTCTGAGAGCTTTGCCTAGTATGATCTATTAGTCGTTCTAAATCTTCAATTTCATAATCTTCCTGCTTAGACCATAGATCCTTGGACTTCGCTTGAGCTAACAGTTCCTCATTATTCAATAGCTTCTTTTTCCTGAGATTTTCGTAGAAAGCATCATATTCACATTCAAAATCTACATAGTCGTCTAGAGTCAAATGCTTAATATAAAAATTTTCATCTTTATAATAAGAGAAGCCTTTTAATATGTCAGAAAGAGCTGAACGAAGCTTCGACTCTTCTTTCAATTAGCCCTCCTTTTTTTTCGAAACTTCTTCTAAAGGTTCCTCTTCAGCTTCTTCTGCAGGTTCTTCTACAGCTTCCTCCTCAGCTTCTTCCAAAGGCTCTTGCTCTTCTTTAAAGTAGGAGTCATAATAAGATTGAAACTCCTCCTCCGTCTGAGCGAGATCTAGATACCATATTGTAAACAAGAATACAAACCTATCGATAACTGAACTCCAAAATTCCGATTCATCTCCACCCCTAAGATCGTCAACTTTCTCATATTGCGATATAGCTCTTTTTTGAAAATCTTCTTCATCCGCATCGAAAATTGGATTCCCATCTAAGTAAGAGTAATTTAACATACAGAAGTCAACGGTCTTATCTCTGGCTTTAATCTCTGCCGTATTATCATATATTGCAGAATAATAAGATGTGAATTTACGCATATCTTCTTGTATCTGCACAATTTTAGCGTAAAGCTCAAACTTCTTTTCAGAGTTTGATTTTTCTCTAATCAGCTTTTCTTGACTTTCTGCCAATTCCTTTTGCAGGTTGAAATAATAAGTCTGATCTTTCTTTGGTAGAGCGGTATCGCTATTATCAGCATAATACTTATCTACGGAAGCTTTCGTCTGAACTCCCATGTTCATTAACTTTGAGAGCATGGCTGCGTAGTAAATCTCCATTTCCTCTCTCTCGGTTCTATTAGGTTGCTTGAGCGTGAACTCGTAATCCTTGTCCTTATTCTTTTCCTTAAAACTAAATAATTTTTTCATTTATTCTCCTGAGTTTAATTTTGTATAATTCTCTCCCTGGTCTCTAAAGAAACGAATAGTATCATTACCCTTATCTAAGACTCGATTTCTTATTCTTTCGAAATCGTCGTCCTCTATAGAGTACTTTTCCTGTATATCCTCTAATTGATAAAGGAAATCCTTGAACAAATGCTTGATACACCTTTCGCCCAAAAACTCAAAATAATAAAAATCCTTTTCTTCCATGCCTATATCTATATACAGACATTTAACTAGTATGTGAAGTAGTTAAACCCTAAAATCATTTATAAGTGAATAGTTGGTATCAGTAAAAAGATTATTATTACTTTCAAAAGAGTATCTTGAATTTAGAGTTATCGATAGTGGGTCCCCAGTACCAATCGATACTCCTTCTAAATTTAAAGATCGAAGCTGCCCATATTCGCTAAGCATATCATTCGACTTATCTTTCAATGAGGATACCAATTGATCCATAGACTGAGAACTTCCAGTTTCAAGTATAGCATCTAAGGATATGTCTAAATATGCTCTGTTTTTAATCTCCAAGTCAATTGTATCATATTCTCCACCCTTGCCTGGAAGTGGGCTTGACGCTATAGAAATCTTAGACGGAGTAAACGATAGAGATGTCTTCACTTCCTTAAAAAAATCTTCCTCTGGAGCGTCTTTATTATCAAATGACTGATCGAAATTTATAGCGTATGTATCAGAGTCCCTTGAAAATGAGTCAGCAGTAACTCTATTGCTTAAAGACTTTGGTGCATTTCCTCCGAAAAAAGCATTAAACTCTCCATTAGCTATATCGAATATATCTATCTCCTCAAAAGCGCTTTGTATAAGTCCAGACCTTATAGACTTATCGGCAGATGATGTTACAGATCCTCCTACAGAAACGGAGACTAAAGAGGTTCCACTATTGATCGAGATATCTGTATCAACTCTAACCTGATCCTGTATAGATTCATCATCACCAAATGAGTATGAAAATTTTATAGAGTTATTGAATAGGTCTTCAGTAATATTCTTCTGCAGTGGCTTTTGTCCAATAGATGCTGAACCAAATTGGTTTATTAGAAATTCAGTAGCCGTAGAGAACCAATCATAAGTTAAAAATCTATCCCTAATTATAGATATTGGATCGCCCAAGACTCCCTCTAATCTACCCTGCATTACGATAGAGTTAGGAGCATCAATGGATGAGTCTATATCTGCCGAATATCTCAATATTCCAGAGTTTCCATATAAATCAGAAGAGTAATTCTCAGTTACACTGTAAGTTCCTTGAACTCTATCTATATTTTCTTGCAAAGAATCTAAATTTAAAGAGTAATCGGAATCCTTGCATATAAAATGAGGAGAAATGAAAGTTTGAGTAGATCCAGTCCTTTGTTTGACGTAGTCTATTGCATTCTGTAATGAAGATGATTTGTCATATGAATCGGCTTGAGGAGTTTCTATGCCCCTTGCACTTATGAGGTGAGAAATTGAAACTATTCCATCATTACCTTCTTCAAACGACCAACTCTCCGCTGGATCTATAACTCCATAATTATCACCAAAATAATCTACTGGGTAAGCAGTAAAACTAATATTATAATCAATAATTTTATTATATTTGCTTTGCCCGAAGTCGATAGAATCAATCTTTACTCCGCTCCTTACCATTACCTCTGCTTCATAAGGCTTAAAATCCTTAACTATAAAAGTTCCAAAGTCTTTTGAAAACCCGCTAATCAGCTTCAATTGTTCTGACCTAAGCTCATTGAAGTCCCTTCCAGTAAGCTGACCATTTAGAGAGTACAATTCCTCACTCCCAAAATTTTCCCCATACTTTAAAAAATTCTCCTGACTACTCAAGAATGGTGTTGGTTGATCACCAAAGTCAAAGCCATCGTAAATTATTTTAGTTGGAGTCATAATGTAGCTCCATTCCTGACTAGTTTGTTGAACTTATATTTTACAGATACTTCTAATGTATTTTCGTCTAAATTGTATTGGTAAGTTGCGCCATCAATATAAGTATCATTATGGGCTTTTACATGCTCATTAGCTACGCCCTTTGCCTGGTCAAGAAGATCATAAAGCGTATCTTCCTCTTGCCCGTTTATAGATATTTTTAAGTCTCTAGATCCCTGGCTTGTAGTATCTATTTTTTGTACAAATTGCTTCTCACCCAAGGCGGAGAAATTAGCAAATGCATTAATTGAATCGTCATCGTTAACCGAAATAGAAACTCTTCTTCCGCTTACCAGAGAAGAGTCATCGGAAAAGGTATAGTCGTAGTCTATAGAGCTTCCATTCGTTTTTTTAGTATAAGAACAGTCCTCTAGGCTCAAATCTTTACTGCCACCCCGCTCCTGATAAAAACTATAACATCTTCCAAAGACATTTTCTTTTTCTATATTGTAGCCATTCACAGAGTTTTGCATTTTTTCTGCCTCAGAGTCACCTCTTCCCAATATACTTGCTTGCTCAGAAATCTGCATAATGTCTCCTAGTCTTTGCATGGAGAGTGTTGAATTCAAAATATAATTTTCTCCATAATCAGAATCAGCATCGTTAAAGGATATTGTGTAGTTAGCCTCGCCAGCAAAATTATCAATACTTTGAGAAGTAGAAACGGCTCCAGAAGGTAGAGCTGAGGAATTACCATATGCTAGATAAGCTTCACTACATCTACCGTAAGATCCGCTTATTTCGCTTTTTATAGCTTCTGATAGATCAACTTCTATAGAAAAGGATTTTGCCTTTATTGAGCCATTTTCAGAAACAGAGATTATCCCGTCTGTTTGCTTTGTGAAATTCTGAGAGTGCTTTACTGAATATTTTTCAAATTCAGAAGTATATGTAGAAAATTTTCTAGAAATACTAACCGAGTTGTTTACTAAATCGTAGGATTCATTAAATTTCTCGTCTATTGCCCCAGTAAAAAAATTGTGTCCAGGAAAACTATCTAAAAGCTCAAAGGGCGGTTCTACTGTTTGAAAAATTTCCGCAGCTAAACCTTTTGCTCTTTGAATAGGGGTGATTATCACTCCATCGCCACTAGCATATTTAATATTTATACTATGCGTATAAGAAAATTGATCACCGTCCCTGTTAATATTAAAATCTTCAGAAAAATCCTCAAGCAGGTATGGCGATTCTAAAATGGTGTTTCCAGTTACTAAGGGAGCTAATCCGCTATAATATTTGCCAGAAAGATTGCTTAAATTTCCAGATTGGAAGCCTTCGATTGATAAATTGTAAGTAGAGTACTGTAAAGACTTTGCATCGTTATTACTAAAACTTAATACCCTTCCTTTTCCGAAGTCATTTCCATTTAGTATTATCGGCTGATAATCTTGAAGACCAGTTCTAAAAAACTCAGAAGCGCTAACTAATCCGCTTACACCAATATCATTTTGAAGATCTATGAAATATCCCTCTATCTCATACTCAACTTTTGAACCGAATCTAAAATTGGAATTTAAGAATTGATTTGTTTTTTTAAAACCTAATAAACTAGCATTATTAAAATTCACTTTTATAATTATTCACTGATCGTGTCTACAATTGATTCTAAATTTCTCCTAAACTCTTCAACCGCTTCTTCTACTGAACCCAACCTAGCTATGCTGCCGTCTGGAAGCTTTATATCTATATTAGTAACAACATCAGTGGTTTTGATTACTCCCTCTGCAAGCCTTTCACTTAGCTCACTAGATGCTTTAATAAATTGCTCTTGAGTAAGAGTATTTGTATTTAATTGTTCTACTAGAGTGGCTATAGCATCTCTATTTACCAACGCTGCGGCCTCCTGCACCTTGAGTGCAGCTAATACATTTGCTGCAGAGTCTGCTGCGGCGGAAGATTGATCACCTCCTTCTACAACTGGTGGCGCTCCAGGAAGCCTACTTTCGGTTGGAGCAACATCACTCAATAGTGATGCTAATGTTGGGCTGACCACCTTGAGGGATTCGACAACAGCAGCTAAACCTTGGTTGATTATTTCAAAGCCACCAATCTCTTCACCTGTATTAGTTTTAACCTTAACTAGTTCGTCTAAGTCCAGTCTAACGCCCTGATCAGATAAACGGTCAAATACACTTTCTAATCTTGCAGGTAAATCCGCAAGCCCTTCAGGAGTTTGATCTCCCCTAGTTAACTCTCGTTCAAAAATGGCCCTAGATCTTTTACTTTCAGAACTACTTAGTTGGCCCCCTTCGCTTTTTGATCTAGTAACAAGATTGAACTGCTCTCTAAGTACATCAGAAGCCCCCTTTAATGCTTGAGCCTCTGGAGAATCGCTATCACCCAGCGCTTCTCTAATTGGATCTCTTCCAGGCAAACTCATTCTATCTAAGCCTAAGAAAGTTTCTCTCATTCCCTTTCTAATTTCTTCAGTAAGACTACTACCCGCCTTATCTTCACCAAATAATTGTGAAAGGTTCTGACCTCCCGTCTTTGACCCTAAATCGTTTAATGCCGATTGAGATACTCTCTGATTTTCAGCCTGTTGATTGAGAGCTACTGTATCTGCAAGTGTCTGATTTGTATTTGCGATAAGAGCATCTCTATTTCCTGCTAGGCTAATTGCCAACTTTGTAAGCTCTTGTTTCAAATCCTTATCATTTGTCGTTCCTATTAGAGAGTTTATATCGCTAATTGAAGCTCCTTCATTCGCAACCTTTTCCAAGATCGGGGAAACCTCAGCTCTTTGCTCTGGTGTGAATGTGGACAATCTATCTTTAAAAGCAGATTGGACACCCCCTGAAGCACCCAAGTTAAGATCCTTCAACCCATTTTTAAGAGCTGTTTGCAGATCACTTATCCGAAGGTCCTGCTTATTACGTGTCTGGTCAAGGCCTTGACCAGAAAGAAACTCCAATTGATTTTGCTTGAGGTTGGATGCTCTACTAACTTGACCCCTTTGCGTTATTCTAGCAGAAGCAGTCTGGCCAGCCTGAGCTTGGAACAAATTAGATGAAGCATCATCAGAGTCTCTGTTAGCTCCTGCAACTTTAAAGTTCGCATCTGTTATCGCAGCGGTATTTTGCTGTTGAATTATATTGGTCTTAATGGAGCCTTTTCCAATCTGTTGATTGAATAAGTTTGATAGAAGACTATCTGCGTCGAACTGAAGAGCAAAAGCTTTTGCAGTTTCCTTTTCAAGGCCCAGCGCAAGTAGCTTCTGGAGATTAGTTCCAGACTTCTCTAAAGTGGAAAAGTCAACATTGTCAAGATCTATATCCGCTAGAAGGCCTCCAACAAAAAGAGATACCTCGTCTTCTGTAACCTTACTAAGATCAAGTTCCGCTTGGTTTGTTACTTTTGAAAACTCCTTACCAAAGCCATATTGACCAACACCCTTAACAGTAGTTCTCTCCGCCGCTATAGTAGCTCGCCTATCTTGAGATTTTGTAGAGAAATCGTCGAAAGCCGCCTGTGTTGACGCTGTCCTTATTTTTGACTGCCCTTCCCTTTGGAGGTCAGCCAATATCTCTCTTCTTGCCTCTGGAGTTGCAGTAACAAAGTCTTGCTGAAGCTTTCTCCCTCTTTCTGATTTGCCAAGATTTGGATCGTTCTGAAAATCATTAAACGTTCTTTGTATATCAGAGAACAGGGCCGCTATCTGTTTTCCTGATGCAGTTCCACTTTCAAATGCATCATTTAGTCTAAACTGCGCATTTACATATGCCTGTGCAGAAGCTATATTCTTTTTATAAAAATCTTGCTGCTCGCCCAGAGTCTTGGAATACTTGCTGGCATCATCATCGGCTGTAGCAAGCGCAGCACTAACTCCACCCAGTATACCCCCAACTCCAGCACCTATTGCAATACCAATCGGATTCCCAGAAAATGCACCCACACTTGCTCCAGTCGCAGCTCCACCTAAAGCACCAGATGCAATTGACCCAGCTCTTTCATTTCCACTTACCTTTGCAATCCCCTGACCAACTACTGGCGCTGCCAAAGCCCCAGCAAAGCTAAGCCCAAATCCAGCC
>TARA_R110000744_G_scaffold60565_11_pt1 | contig 26077 bp, 20 predicted proteins | sample TARA_R110000744 | Tara Oceans TARA_R110000744 (sample SAMEA4398083) | marine metagenome | biome: Polar Biome; feature: [DCM] deep chlorophyll maximum layer (ENVO:01000326); material: water (ENVO:00002006), including particulate matter (ENVO:01000060) such as... | depth 36 m | reverse complement strand
AAAAAAAGTTATTTTCTTAACCGCTGATGCTTTTGGTGTATTACCCCCTGTTGCAAAATTAACACCTGCACAAACAGAATATTACTTCTTGTCTGGTTTCACCGCAAAACTTGCTGGTACTGAACGTGGCATTACGGAACCAACACCGGCATTCTCGAGTTGTTTTGGTGCAGCATTTTTAAGCTTACACCCAACACAATACGCTGAAGTACTTCGCAAACGTATGCAAGCTGCTGGCGCCGAGGCTTACTTGGTCAATACCGGTTGGAATGGCACAGGCAAACGTATTTCAATTAAAGATACGCGCGCAATTATTGATGCTATTTTAGATGGATCAATTGATGATACAGAAACTCAAGTTTTGCCATTATTCAATTTAGATATTCCAACCAGCATCAACGGTGTTGACGATAATATTTTAGACCCACGTAATACTTATGCTGAGGCATCACAATGGCAAGAAAAGGCAGTTGGTTTAGCCACTCGCTTTGTGAACAACTTTAATAAGTTTACTGATACTGATAACGGTAAATCATTAGTAGCAGCAGGGCCAAAGCTATAATAAACGCATTGTCGTACTAAAATAAAAAGCCGTCATATTTATGACGGCTTTTTAATGCGCTATTGCTTTAAAACCCACTCACGACTAGATCTTTTACCATCAGCACAAGTGACTAACCATGACTTATAGGTAAACAAACTTTCGCCTGAAGCCCACCTTCAATTCTATTCGACAATTCTACTCGACCGCTGTGGGTATCGACAATCCGTTTGATAATTGCCAAGCCTAGACCACTCCCTTCTGTTCCTCTTGCGACATCTCCTTGTGTAAAAGGTTGAAATAAACGTTCGATATCAACTTCAGGAATACCGGGGCCTTCATCGCAAACACAAAAACAAACTTCCTGTTTACGTTTGTCAAATGATGTAGTCACCGTAACTTTACCATCAGAATAACGTAAAGCGTTTTGAATTAAATTAGCCAGAGCACGCTTCATTGCAACGTAGCGCAGAGGAACTTTAGGTAAAGGCTCTGCATTGAAAATAACTTCTCGCTCTAAAACACTTTCAGACTGCACTACCTCATCAATCAAAATATTAATATCATCTAACTCAGCTTTGTCTTTACTGTCATGACGAATATAATCAATGAACTGATCTATGATGGTGTTCATATCTTCAATATCTCCTTCAATACCCTCTTTTAAAAATTCATCTTGTTGGGAGATCATTTCAGTTGCTAATCGAATGCGGGTTAATGGTGTACGTAAGTCATGTGATATACCTGCCATCAATAAATTTCTGTCATCTTCAAGTTGCTTAATGCCTTTCGACATACGATTAAAAGCGCGGGTTACCGCCACAATTTCAGTGGTGCCTCGCTCCGTTAATGGCTCAGGAAAATCGCCACGACCAACATCAAGAGCAGCATGTTGTAATGCGCTTAGTGGACGATTAAGTTGCCGAACAAAAATCCAGCCTCCCATAACACTCAAAATACCTAAAATCATCAGCACAAAAATAAGTGGTGAAAAATTCTCTTCTTCCAAACCATTTATCGGAATTTTAACCCAGTAATCAGGTGCTTGCGGTGGGCGTATCCAAAACAAATACTCATCACCTTGAGAAATTCTTACTTCCGCAGGACCGCCAAGTAGATTAGACATTTCATCAGAGCGAAAGGCATAATACACCGCATCTTGTAAACCCAATTTCATTGCGGCGGCTTCACGATAAACGCCAATGCCGGTTTCTCGCTGAAATGCTTCCCCCATTGCAGGGCTTATCGCTTCATCCTCAATATCTATAAAGACAACTCGTACCTGTTTCGCCAGCAGCTGGTTCACTTGCTGGGCATTGGGTTGAATTATATATATCGACATCGATATAAATGACACCACTTGGTTTATTAACAGCAATACACCAATTAAGAGTACCGTTTGACCAAAGGCACTGCGCGGCAATATTTTCATAGACTTCTACTACGTTAGAATTGTTTTCCGTGCATTTTATACCAATCTCCTAATTACCTGCCTATCTCTACTGGTTAAAACAACCAAATACTGCGTGTAAGGTAGGCTATCTAATTAATGCAATTGGTATCAGTAAAATTATGCTACAGACTTTCCTTCAGGAACAAATACATATCCTAAACCCCAAACGGTTTGAATATAACGAGGTTTTGCCGGATCTTCTTCTAGCATTCGACGCAAGCGTGAAACCTGAACATCAATACTTCGCTCTAAGGCAGAGTAGTCTCTACCGCGTGCTAAGTTCATTAACTTATCTCGCGATAATGGCTCTCGAGGATGCGTAATCAATGCCTTTAATACCGCAAATTCACCGCTCGTTAATGGCATATTAATATCGCCTTTCACCATTTCTCGCGTGGCAAGGTTAAGCTGATATTCACCAAAAGAAATAATATTTTCTTCTTGTGATGGCGCACCGGGAGCTTCTTGTACACGTCGACGTAAAACCGCCTTAATTCGCGCTAATAGTTCACGAGGATTGAATGGTTTTGGCATGTAGTCATCAGCGCCAAGCTCCAAACCAATAATACGGTCTACTTCATCGCCTTTCGCCGTTAACATAACAATCGGAATATCATTCGAGTTTTGGCGTAATCGGCGACAAATGGATAAGCCATCTTCTCCAGGTAACATTAAATCGAGCACTAACAGATGAAAGTTTTCGCGCTCAAGCAATCTATCCATTTGCTCAGAGTTTGCTGCACTACGAACAACAAATCCTTGCTCTACTAAATACCGTTCCAGTAAGGCACGTAAACGCATATCATCGTCTACTACCAAAACTTTCGGTGTTTCATGTCCCATACTATTCGTTCCACTTATTATGTTTAAACTTGGCTTAACTATAAGGCATATTACTGCAAATATAAAAAACTGTTCTACGTCAGCTTGATAGCATTTGTTACAAATTATGTTACTCGTACGTTTAGCTAATTGAATTACTTACTTTGACTAAGTATTGTGGGAGAATACGCGCATGAGAATTTGGCAGCACTTTCACAAAGTACCCTTGCGTGTTTTACGTATCAGTAAAAGGCGTAATATCATCCGCCTTAAGCGTAGCATGATTAAAGTGAAAATTGCCTTAGCTCAAGAAAAGGTCGAAACCAGAGCAATGCTAAGTATTTACAAACGCTACACCAAGCGAGATGCAAGTCCTGAGGAAATGCGTATTGCCAATCAACAGTTTGTTGATATTTTAAAAGGCCTCGGCATTGGTATTTTCGCTATTTTGCCTTTTGCCCCTATCACTATACCGTTAATGATAAAAATTGGTCGCTGGGTTGGGGTCGAAATTCTGCCTAGTGCATTTGTAGATGACAAAAAAACACCTAAATCTAAAGCTAAAAGCTAAAAGCTAAAAGCTATTTCAAATAATGAATCGCTTGATCGGTAACACATTGAGTGAAGCTTTTTTGACGCTCACTTCTTGAAAGACCTTCAATTGTTTCAGTCACTAAACGCATTTTTTGCTGCTTTTCGTCTACAGATAAGTGTAATAATTGCTCATGAAAGCAGCCCTTCAAACCATAATTTAATGCCGTATCCGATTTAGGCGACTCCCCGCCTAAGCAAGAAATTAGCTTTTCAGCCAACGTATTTTTATCTAACTGGGTAATCATGGCTTTAATCGTTAAATTCTCACCTGTTTGCTTTTGTTGTTGGCAGCTGTAAAGCATATCTGCGACCGCAACAATGGGGATAAGCGCCTCATGCTGAGCGCCAAATCGTGCTTTTAGCCATTGATTCATATCGAGTGATTGGCTCTGTGTAGCGTGTAATGGTGTACTAAGAAAAAAAGTGAATAAACACGAAACCAAAAAATAATCATAACTATTTTTTCGGCTAAAAAACTTAATGGTCATACGATACCCTTAACTTGTGACTGAACTCAATTTTACCAAGCTTATATTTAATCACCCAAAGTTAAAAACTAATTGTTGAGTCATTGTGGTAAATCTTAAAAAAAACACCAAATTTTGCTATTGCTAACTAACGTGGTTAAATGACGATAAATAAGGTTTAAATAATGTTGGCTATATCGTGATACAAAACTTTAAAATATGCTTTTTTCTTATAACAATCATTACATTTGCTAGCCAAGTATCAGCTACTGATAATGTTAACGTAAATGCTGACTCGAACACAATTGAGTTATTAGACCAACATTTAAAAAATGAAATTGGTAATGTCGTTTACGTTGATTTTTGGGCTTCTTGGTGTATTCCATGTCGTAAATCATTTCCTTGGATGAATAACTTAAAAGCGCAGTATCAAGAACAAGGCTTCACCATCATCAGTATTAACTTGGATCATAGCCGTGAGTTAGCAGACGAATTTTTAATGACAATACCAGCCAATTTTCCGGTTATTTATGATCCTAAAGGCTTAATTGCTAGAAAGTATAAACTAAAAGGTATGCCAAGCAGTTTCATCATTAATCGACAAGGACAAATTGTCAGTGGGCATGTTGGTTTTAATCTAGAGAAAAAATTAGCCTACGAAAAAGAAATTCAAGCGCTATTATACCAAGTTGATTAATTAACTGCTGTATATCGGTCAAACTAATCCCGGTAATTAAAAAGCAAAAAGCGAGCTCTTGGCTCGCTTTTTCAATAATCAGCTACAACTTAAAAACTATATTTATAACCCAACGTTACACTACGTGGTTTACCTGCCATAATCGAACCATGCGCACGTGTCGCCATATATTCTTTATCAAGCAAGTTATCAACATTGAAAGTAATTTCTTGATTATTCGCAATATTGTAATGCGCGGCCATATCAACAACCGTGTGGCTAGCAATTGTCTCACTAGCAAATACGGCTCCTTGCCCAGCAGTAGTGCGCATCTCATCAACATAACGCACTAATATATCGCTGCGCCATTGCTCACCAACAACACCTACACTCAGTTGTAATTGGTTTTCAGGTACGTAAGGTAATTCGTCGCCCACGGTTACATTACCCCAAGTGTCTAAACCTGATTGGAAAGAGTTTTGAAACTCTGTGGTAGTAAAGGTATAAGTTAAATCAACCGGAATAGTGAGCGCACCTGCAGCAAATTCATAGCCTGTTTTTACTTCTAAACCCGAAACTTTTACTTCGCCCGCATTATATTGGTTGCCGATATTTTCATCATCACAGCCTTGACTTGCTGTACAGTTGCCATGCATATTTTCATAATCAGAGTAGAAAAATAAAGCTTCACCACTAAACGCCTGCTTGTTATAACGCAAACCTAATTCATAATTAATGCTTTCTTCATTTTCTGTTTTATCATTGCCCGGTGCTGGTGGTGCGAAACCTTTTTGTACCCCACCGATAATGATTAAATCATTATTAACACGGTAAGTTACGGCTAATGATGGCAATAATACTTCAATATTGTTACTCACATCTTTCTTCAATGGTTCATTTCTATCAATAACACCTTTATCCCAGTCTTTACGAGAAATGGTCATATCTTCATAGCGCAAACCGGCATTGATGATAAAGTCACCAATGGTGTATTCATCATGTACGAATAAGGCAATAGCTTCTGCAGAATCAATACGATTCGAGTCTGCACCATGAATACCCGCTTCAGTTAGTGTCATTTCATAATTTGTATTATCTAAACTGTATGTATTTACCCACTGAAAACGGTCCATTTCATCTTCATGATAACGCGCACCAAATTTTACTTGATGAGCACCAAAGTCAGCATCTAAAACGGTTTGGATACCTTGAGATTCATAAGCACGGCTGTTAGCTTTTACATCAACACTAATTTCATCACTGCCAAAAGTACCATTATCAAACGCAGCAGCGTCATCAATAGCGCCATCACTTAAGCCATTGCCGTTAACGCTACTAGTTTTAAACCAGTTACGGCTAAACTCGTTATAGTAAGCTGAAGTGCCTAATGTGAAACGCTCAGATAATTTAATATGATGGTTAATTTGTAATTGTTTATGCTTAGTATCCATATTATCAAGCTGTGATGCGGAATAACGCGAATATGGACTATCTTCAAAATCAGCTTCGGTTAATCCCATATAAGTTTCATCAGAGTTTTCATCAGAATACTTTAATTTAAACTCTAATTCTTGATAGTGTTTCGCGTCGGCATCGCTGTTGATCATCACTTTAGCCATGATGTCATTTTTTACAAAACCAGTATCATCACCGGTATGGTTCACACTTTTAAAACCATCCGCTTGGTAACGAAATACTTCTACCACTGAAGATACATTTTTTCCTGCACCGCCAACATAGGCATGCGCTTTAGCAAAACCGTCTTCTCCAGCACTAAGGTTAACTTGCCCAGCAAGCGCTTCGTTTGGGATAGTACGCGACAACATGTTTACCACACCGCCGGTTGTACGCGGACCATACATAGCACTTGAGGTACCTTTTAATACTTCAATTTGTTGCATACGGCCAGCTGTTGGAAAGTAATATGCTGAAGGTGCAGAGTAAGGTGCTGGTGCAGCTAAAACACCATCTTCCATAATCGTAACTTTTTCACTGCGGTTTTGGCCTGTACCACGCATACCAATGTTTGGACGTAAACCGTAGCCATCTTCCTCTAATACATAGACACCAGGAACTGATGTTAAGGTACGCATAATATCGGTAAAGTCGAATTTCTCTAACTCTGCCTGAGAAATCATATGAGCACTACCTGGTACGTCATTAATTGCTTGAGCATTTCCAAAAATAGCTAAATGTTCCATGTCATCATCTGCTGTAGCAGTATTTGACAAAGCACTAACAACAGATAAAGCGATCAAAGCGGGTTGAAAAAGAGAAGAATTTCGCATGCCTAAGCCTATATAAGAATCAATAATTTTAATTGCCCGCATTTAATCACGAAACTAAATAGGAATCAATATCATTTGCATTATTTATCATTTCTAATAGATATAAGCATTTTTTCGTTGTTACTAAATGCCGATAATAGTACCAATCGCCTTATTCACCTGCTTGTCATTAAATTTCTGCTCTACCATATGCCGACTTTTATCTGCCATAGACTGCCATTGTTCTGGGTGCTCAATAAACCACATCATACGACTAGCTAAGGCATCAGCATTACGTGTCGGTACTAACCAACCATTCTCGCCATTAATTACGGTGTCTCTACATCCAGTCGCATCAGTTGTGAGTATCGGGCGCCCCATACTCATAGCTTCCAGAACAGTTCTGGGCAAACCTTCATGATATGAAGGTAGTGTATAAATATGGCAAGCTTGAATAAAAGCTTTTACGTTATCCGTTTCTCCTAAATACTGAATATGCCCTTCGTTTTGCCATTGTGTTACTTCAGCAATGCTTATTTTATCCGGTGAGCTATCATAGGGTCCCAATAGCTGAAATTTAGCTTCAGGGTAGCGTTGTTTCACCATTTTAGCGGCGCTAGCAAATTCTCTAATACCTTTGTCACCTAATAATCGAGCAATAAGTAAGAAAGTTGTTTCTTGTCTTGGCAGTGGCTGTTGTTGGTATTCGTTAATATCAACCCCAGAGCCAAAAACTCGATAACACTTCCCAGGCTCAACCAGATCTAATTCAATAAATAATTTACGATTATCTTGATTTTGGAAGATGACACTTTTAACCTTGGATAAAGAATATTTATACAAACGCTTAACGATAAAGTTGATTAAATTACGTGAGATAGCGCCTTTTTCGAAAGCATATCCTAGCCCAGTGATCATGGCATGAAAATTTTTAAAACCTATCATACGAGACGCAATACCGCCCCAAATAATAGGCTTAATAGTATAGGCAAGAACATGGTCAGGTTGTAATAATTGTAAGGTTTTTTTAATTGCAAATAGTGTTCTAATATCTGCAAAGGGGTTTAAGCCGTTACGCTCGACAGGGTAAGGAGAAAAAGTTGCACCTAACGCTGTTACGTCGGCAACAACACTAGCTGAAGCCGCTGCTGTCATCACAATAACCTCATGTCCTGCCCGAACAAATGTGCAGATTAATGACCCACGAAAGCCAATAATAGAGTTTGGGTAAGCCCCGATAATAACTATTTTCAAAAATACGACCTTAATAACAAAACACGAGCGATTAAAAACTTAATTTGGCATTAATCGCAAAAATTCAAAACTGTTTAATTAACTTTTAAAAACTAATCGGTTGATTTTTTTACGCTCACTTGCCACTAAGCTGACAAAATAACTACATATAGCATAAATAACCCCCGTTAGCCCACAGGCAATAAATAATCCTAACCAGGTCGCTGATATATAATCTGATACAAGCATGGCTAAAGCCAACGTTGTTAATATTGCCGGCAATGAATAGCGCAATAGTTCACGATATAAATGCCACATATTCAAGCGAATAACACGATATAAATAAATATTAACCATGATTAACTCTCCCACAAATAAGGCAATTGCCGTGCCCCATGAAGCGCCAATCATACCCATTTTTTTCACTAATATAATTGAAATAACAATATTAGCTAGTGCAGTTACAAGTAGTAATAAACTCCGAATTTTATGCTTGTTCAAGGCTTGTAATACCGCATTAGTAGAGGTTTGAGCTAAAACAAACATCAGTGGCGCCATAGAAATTAATGCAACCCAGTACGCTTGTGCAAACTCAGCCCCCACAAATAACTGGATAAATAATTCACCAAAGGCAGCAAATATCACAAAAACATAGCCTAACACTATCATTTGATATCGAGCGATAATGCAAAGCTGTTTCATTAATATGGTATTAGAAACATTTTGATTGACCATTTGCACAATTTTCGGGGTAAATATATTCGAAATAGCACTGGCAAAGGCCATAAAACTGAAAAGTAATTGGCTGCCAATATTAAAAATACCCAATGTTTTACTATTGGTTAACGTACCAATAATTAAGTTGTCTACACGCCAGTTAATTTGGTTAACAATAACGTTGAGGGCAATAAAAGATGAATAAACAAATATCTCTTTCAACGTCGCTTTGTCAGGTAATTTTGCCTTAAATTGAATATCAATAAATCGCTTAATGTAAATAAATCGAATTAGGCTATGAAGCAGGTTGGTAATGGTATCTATGATTACAATAGCCAAAACGCCAAAGCCTGATTGTAAGCAGGCAACAACAATAATACAGCGAGTGATAAACACCAGTATTTCAGTACTCTTTTGAAACCGAAAGCGTTGATAAGTACTAATAATACCGGTAAGAGAATTACTCATTAACGTAATAACCACGTTAACTAATAGCACTAAAAATGCCGTCTGCAATAATTGAATTTCAACTAGGGTCATTGAGTGTTGAAATATAGTCGGTAATTTAAACCAAATGATCAGCCCAATACCGACAACAAATAATGCTAAAGCGCCATATAGCACAATAATACTACTGATAAATTCTGATTCTTTAGTTTTATCGTTATTGGCCTGATAGACAGATAAAAAGCGAATGGTGGTATTTGCCAAGCCAAACTCTAAAACAATTAAATAGCCTGCTAAAGCAGAAACTAGGCTATAAATACCATAATCGCTAACCCCTAAGTGATTTATAATAAAAGGGATTAAAAGCAAAGCAGCAATATTTCTAATGGCTATTGAACAATAACTTAATAATACGCCATTACGCCTTTCACGGCTTAAGTTTGTCATCTAAGTGTCTTTTCTATACGTGTTATAAACGATCAACATTAAAATAAAGTAGCTACTATATTTACCTAAGTTTTGTAGGCTAAAGCAGTACAAAATAAATACGATAATTGGCAACCACGCTAAACGAAAAATATGGCTACTAGCAACGCGATTCCTTTCAGCCCGAAAGCCAAAATAAATATAAGTGGCAAACAGAGTGAAACCCACGAAGCCAAAACTTATCATAATTTCAAGCAGTGTGTTGTGCGGCCCCACCACTTCATTAAAAAGGCCGGCCTGTAAAAAGTCATGATTGTAATAGGCTAAGTAACCATTAATACCAGCACCAAACAGCACAAAGTTATAAGGTAGCTCGAAGAAAAGCGTTATGTATGCTTGCAATATATCACTACGAGAGCCAGTTAAATCTGATAAGTTATTACCACTAAACCGAACAAATATATCTAACTCACTCAAAAAAGTAGCTCCGCTGAGCCAATACAGACAAAATAAAATCAACAGACCATTTAATAAAATAAGAAAACGGACAAACATGTCCCCTATCGCTGAACGAAAATAAAAAATGAAATAAGTCATTAAACTTAGCGTCGCGACAATAAAGAAACTACGGGATACGGTTAATGCTCCAAAAGTTAGCATCATCAAAATGATCAGTAAGGTTGATCGCGATATTTTTTCTCTTGGGACAATCGGTAAGTAAAAATAAATAAGTAGCAGGCAAAACAAACCAAAATTATTTGGATCACCCGCTCCACCTGAAAAACGAGAAATAGCATTGATTGAATGTGCATTAGAAAGCACCAAATATTGTTGTATTAAGCCAAATAAAGTTGAAGTAATAACACCGCATAAAAGTGCAAAACGTAATTGCGGAAATGAGCAATACTTATTTCGATCGAACAATAACAAAGACGTGAAAATAAAGAAAATTGACCAACGCACGGTCACAAAAGAAGCCATGGAAGGGTTATAAATAATGTGTGCCAACTCGTAAACCAATACCAACAGCATTAACAATAACCCTGGCTGTGAATATTGTGCTTTTGCAACATGGGTCAGCATATATCGACCAAACATAGCCAAAAAAATACAGGTCAATAGCGAAATTGATATATAAGATGACTGAGTAAACACCTCGCTACAAGGCAGTAAAAAAAACGCTAGCTGAATACTGCGCCCAAATGGCAAGACGAATGCACAGGAAACACCAATTAACACCACAAATAATAACAGCAATTCACTTGAGGTTATCGCATACAGCACGATAAGTAGAGCACAAAGCCCAATTTCAATATTAAGTAGCCGCGATAACTTATTTAATATCATTCGATATCACACGAGTTATAAATATCCATTAATTGCGCTAGCACGCTTTCTGTAGAAAATCCTTTTGTAAAAAATGCCTGAGTAACTTTCTCAGAAGTTAAGTTAACACTAGGTAATTTATTTAATTGCGCAAGCCAAGGCGACAAGTCTTCAAGCGGGTAAAATGAAATTAAATCAAGCCCCATATCTGACGCTTTCGCTATAGTATTTGAAATTAAACAGGGTAAAGCTGAGGCTTGCGCTTCTAATAAAGCCACGGAGATACCTTCAAATAATGACGGCATAATAAAAGCGTCTGCACTTTGCAATAAATGAGGGATTTCGGGTGTTGCTGGTAACAAAGTAAAACGCGCTTGTAAATTTTCGTGTTGAATTTTTTCGGCAAACTCTGCTTTTAATGGTCCTTCACCAACACAGACAAAATGTATCAGTGGATCTAACGCGTTATTCTGCGCGAGCTGTAACAAAAACTGATGGTTTTTCACTAGTGAAAAGCGCCCAACATGTAGCACTAATTTTTTATGCTTCGGCAACAAAAATTGCTTTTTTATTTCACGGGGATCGTTCGAATGAGCTAAATATCGTTGCACGGAAATAGCATTGTTAATCACAGTAAAAGGCTTGTTGCCGTATAAAAATTCTCCGGCTTGTCTGCCGCAAGCTAAGTGCACATTACTTGCCCGCGTAACAATCGCTTTAAACACCCCCATAAATGGCAACAAAAACTTGTTTTCAACGCCACTGGTATGCGAATGACAAACGCGAACCTTTACCCCCTTTCGTTTAGCAAGCCAGAGTAATACACCATTTTTAAAACTATTATGCACATGTACAACATCATAGCTATGCTCCTTTGATAGAATATCGTTCAATGCCTTTAAGTGCTCAAATGGCTTTTGCTTGATGGTCGGGATAAGGTGGATCTTACCCCCTAATGCCAAAATTTCAGTCCTTAAAGGGCCATCATTAAAACTAATAAAATCAAATTGGTACATATGAGTATCTAAATGACGATACCAATTCATCACCACGGACGATATACCACCTAAGGTAAGTGCAGGAATAACTTGTAAGACTCTAATTTTTTTCATGGCGTAAATATGCGTCCAAGTATCGCTGACGAGTAGCAGATAAATTATATCCTCGACGTTCAAATTTTTGATCTGTTTCCACCTTACTCACCGGTGAAATCAAGGCCTGTCGTTGAATCGCATATACCCATTCATCAAGCGGTAAACTCAAATCAATATATAGACAAAGCCCTAAACCAATATCCGCTTCCAGAGGGATGCCCGCTGACAGCACACAAGGTAAACCGGCAGCTTGCGCCTCTAACGCTGCCACTCCAAGCCCTTCGCTTTTTGAGGTCATCACCATGACATCAAATAAAGACAACAACTGATCAACGTCAGCTCTTTTGCCCCAAAACCTGACGTTTTTTTCTAAACCTAATCGTTGAACTTGCACTTGCATTGCTTCGTTTAGTTCACCGTCGCCAATCAAATGTAAACAAAAGTCGTTATTTTTTTGCGCTAATTTATGAATAACATCTAACAAAAAAAAATGATTTTTAACCGTATAGAAACGACCGACACAAACAATATTAAGTACTTTTGGATCAAGGTCGTAGAGTAATTTTTCATCCTCTTTAACACATTGTTTGTGTCTTATTTTTCGAAAATCAAAAGCATTAGGCACAACGTCAAAAGGTGCTTTGTTACCGTATAAAAACTTGCCGGCATCAGTTGAAATCGCAAATCGGCTAGTCGCAAATATTGCACTTAACTTTCTGCCAACTAACAACATAATTCTGGTTGACAAATTATCTGCACCGGTGCTGGTATTGCGGGCATGGGTTATTCTAGCTGAAATTCCGGCCACAAAAGCAATAAAAACACATAAGCCAGAATAGTAAGAGGTATGAGCGTGAAGCGCAGTATACTGCGGCTTTACTTTCAAAAGTTGATACAATTGCCAAAGGCTTTTTATCATGGAATTTCGCGGGCTATCAATCACGTGAACCTGCCCGCCTTTAGCAATAACCTCATCGGTAAAGTAGCAATCTTCGTTGGTCATAATTACAAAATCATTCACCAAAACATTAGCATCTTGGCTACGAAATAAATCCATTATGCGACTTTCAGCACCGCCAAGATTTAAGTTCATAAATACATGCAAAACGCGTTGCTGCGCAGAATTATTCAACATCAATACCTAAGCGCTTTTTAATTAACTTAGCCGGAGCACCTACGACAGTGGTATTCGCCGCAACGTTATTTATTACAACAGAATTTGCCCCAATACGAGCATTGTTTCCAATGTTCACGGGACCAAGTATCACAGCTCCCGCACCAATGAATACATTTTCCCCAATCACTGGAATACCATTCTCAGCTTCAGGTTTACCATTCCCGCCTATGGTTACATTTTGATATAAGCAAGTACCTGCACCAATTTTAGCGTTTTTATGAATTACAACACCTAAGCCATTATGGAAGAAGCCTACACCCTTACCAATTTCAGCGGTATACTTTACGTCACATGCAAAGACAATACGTATAAAATAGTAAATCAGTTTAGGTAATAAAGGGATTTTTTTTAAATAGCACCAACGCGATAAATAATATAAACGAACAACAGCGTGCATAAGAAGACTTAGATATGAAAATCAATTTGTTATTATTGTACTGTTCAATTTACTCCTGTTATATTGGAAAATAAAGTCAAAAAGCGAAAACGGAACATTGCAGCTTTCGGTTTCCTGATTGCTGCCTAGTTATTATGTATAAAATAATCAAACGCACTATAGATATATTAGCTGCTTTATTTACGCTAATTATACTCTCACCTTTATATCTTATTATTACCCGTAAAGTCGCTAATAACTTAGGTAAGCCGGTTATATTCAGCCAACAAAGGCCAGGTTTGAATGGCAAGATATTTACCATGAAAAAATTTCGTTCCATGCGAGATGCGCAAGATGAAAATGGTGTTCCATTACCCGATAATCAGCGCTTAACCGAATTTGGTATAAAACTAAGAAACTCAAGTTTAGATGAACTGCCAGGGTTATTTTCGGTGTTAAAAGGCGATATGAGTTTGGTCGGACCAAGGCCCTTGTTGGTTGAATACTTGCCACTATATTCCAAACAGCAAGCAAGAAGACATAACGTTAAACCCGGCATTACAGGCTGGGCGCAGGTTAATGGACGAAACGCGATCAGCTGGCAAGAAAAGTTTGAGCTCGATGTTTGGTATGTAAATAATCAGTCTTTATGGTTAGATATTAAAATTATATACCTCACGATTCAAAAAGTTTTCTCGCAAGCTGATATCAGTGCCAGCGAGGAAGCGACAATGAAAAAGTTTACAGGTCAACAATGAAAAATAATAATACCTTAGTCATTATTGGCGCTGGCGGCCATGGTCTTGTCGCAGCTGATTGTGCAGAAAATATCGGCCACTACAATGAGATTATTTTTCTCGACGACTGTTTGGAAAAACTTAAAGATAAAAGCCACTGGCATATTGCTGGGCCTATCGACAGCTGGGTTGAATATGATGAAAACGTTGACTTTATCGTAGCCATTGGCAATAACACGATACGAGCAAGTATATTGCAGCAGCTATCTGCCGCGAACCGTTGCTTAGCGACATTAATTCACCCGACAGCCATTATCAGCAAACATAGTTATATCGGCCCAGGCGTGGTTATTTTTGCCAATGCCGTGGTAAATATCGGCGCACGTATCGACGAGGGTTGCATTATTAATACTGCTGCGACTATCGATCATGACTGTCATATCCAAGCTTATTGTCATATTTCTCCGGGGGTTAATATCGCTGGTGGTGTTAATGTTGGCAAATTGTCTTGGTTAGGTATTGGCAGCAGTGTTGTCGAATATATTACTATTGCCCAAAACACGCAGTCTGGCGCAGGTGCGGTGATAACAAAATCAACCCAGAGCAATAAACTTTATTTGGGCGTACCTGCCCGCCCTGTTCGTTCACTTATTTAAACTTTATAGGATCACCTGTGCTCAATACGCAACTTTCCCCATGGCCGAGCTTTAGCGAAGAAGAAATTACAGCCGTTAGCCAAGTATTACAGTCTAATAAAGTTAACTACTGGACCGGCCAACAAGGGCGAGAATTTGAAAAAGAGTTTGCTGCTTACACTGATTGTCAATATGCCGTAGCGGTTGCTAATGGCACTTTAGCGTTGGACCTTGCTTTGAATGCTTTAGATATTGCTAAAGGCGATGAAGTCATTGTTACTTCAAGAACTTTTATCGCGTCGATAAGTAGCATTATTAACGCTGGCGCCACACCTATTTTTGCCGATGTTGAACTTGATAGCCAAAACATCAGTGTAACGACAATCAAAGCTGTATTAACAGAAAAAACCAAAGCGATTATTTGTGTTCACTTAGCTGGCTGGCCTTGTGAAATGGACGGCATAATGACGCTAGCCGAACAAAATAATCTCTATGTTGTAGAAGATTGTGCCCAAGCACATGGCACAAAATATAAAGGCAGATCCGTGGGCAGCATTGGCCATATCGGCGCTTGGTCGTTTTGCCAAGACAAAATAATGACCACAGGCGGCGAAGGCGGTATGCTCACCACCAATGACAAAACGCTGTGGAGTAAGGCTTGGGCCTTTAAAGATCATGGCAAATCCTATGCCGCTGTTTATGAAAAACAACATGCTCCAGGGTATCGTTGGCTACACGAAAGCTTTGGCACCAATTGGCGACTAACAGAAATGCAATCGGCTATTGGCCGCATTCAACTCAAGCGCATGCCCACTTGGACAAAAATTCGTAATGAAAATGCTGAGAAAATATTTCAAGTCTGTCGACTATACCCTTGGTTAGTCGTGCCAACAGTGCCTGATTATATCGTTCATGCTTATTACAAATGTTACGTCTTTGTTGATTATGACAAAGTCCCCGAGGGTATCTCCCGAGACGACATTATGAATATCATCAACGAGTTCAATGTGCCTTGTTATTCAGGTACCTGCTCTGAAGTGTATAAAGAAAAAGCTTTCGATCAAACCGGTCTTCAGCCTAAAGTAGCATTGCAGCATGCTCAATCTTTAGGTGAAACTAGCTTAATGTTCTTAGTGCATCCAACATTGACTGAAAGTGAAATGAATACTGTTTGCCAAGGGCTGAGCCAAGCGCTTGATATTATTAGTAACAAGGCATAAAGACATACCTTGACATTAAATCACTGCAACATATTGTTAAATTAAGTAATGACAATGTAACAATATGTTGCAAGAATACCTGCCAAAGATCGTTAATGCAGTTTTTGCGTTGAAAACGACGTGTAGTAGAGTATATTTTCATGGTTAGACCAATTGATTTAATTCCGAGTCCTATTAAGTTGTTACTTGCATTAACCTACGACTTATTTTCTCTTGCTGTAGCATTCTATTTTGCTTACATAATCCGTTTAGGTATTGATAATATTGAGTTCTCTCGGTACGAAAATATTGCGTTTATCTGTGTTGCGATATCAACCTTAGCATTATTCTACCTCTTTGATGTTTACAACTCTTTCGTTCGATTTTTCAATGCTAAAGCCTTACTGAAAATACAGCTCTTATTAATTATTGGCTGTATTATTTTCTACTTATGTAGCGTTGTTTTCGATGCTTTTATTCCACGCTCTGTGCCAATAGTTTTTTTTGTTATTGCGAGTATACAAATTGCTGGCGCTAGGGCCTTGGTAAGCCTAATTTCTAGAAAACATTTGTTTGATGAACGTGAAGGCGTGGTTATTTATGGTGCCAGTAGTGCAGGTAGGCAGCTAGTTCACGCTTTATCACTAGGTAAAAAATATCAACCTCTGGTCTTTTTAGACGAAAAAAAACGCTATGTCGGCCGACGTGTTTTAGGGTTAAAAATTCATTCTCATCACAATATTGCCAAACTTATTAAAAAGCATGGTCAGTTCAAAGTGTTGATTGCGATTCCAACCGTTGATCCTGCTCGATTAAAACAAATCGTAGCGCATTTAGAGCCTTATGCCCTTGAGCTTTTGATCGTACCCGACATGTCTGACATTGTTTCTGGCAAGCGTAATATCGATGAACTAAGAGAAGTATCAGTTGACGAATTATTGGGTCGTAAACCCGTTGAACCCATTGCAGAATTATTGAGCGCAAATATTACTGATAAAATTGTGATGGTTTCTGGTGCCGGCGGCTCTATCGGTAAAGAGCTCTGTCGACAGATTGTATTAAACAAGCCTAAAGCTTTGATATTACTCGATGTTAGTGAAGCATTACTTTATGAAATTCACCAAGAGTTAAGTGAAACGTTAGCAGAAAAATATAATAGCTTGCACGTTGAACCTCTGATCGGCAATGTGCAAAATGGCATGCTGATGAGCCATATTTTTAATAAGCACAAAGTACAAACCATCTACCATGCAGCAGCATACAAGCACGTACCTATGGTAGAGAACAACGTAATAGCCGGTGTAACAAATAACGTTTTAGGCACTTATGAAATCGCACAAGCGGCTATTTATTGCGAAGTTGAAACCTTTGTACTTATTTCTACTGATAAAGCTGTAAGACCGACCAATGTTATGGGGGCCACCAAACGCTTAGCTGAGCTAGTGCTGCAAGGGTTTGCAAAAAAGGAGCACAATACACGCTTTATTATGGTGCGCTTTGGTAATGTATTAGGTTCTTCGGGGTCGGTGGTGCCGCTATTTAAAAAACAGATAAAAAACGGTGGCCCAATTACCATTACACACCCAGATATCATTCGTTACTTTATGACCATTCCTGAAGCCGCACAATTAGTTATTCAAGCAGGTGCTATGGGAACAGGCGGAGATGTTTTTGTTTTAGACATGGGTAAACCAGTCAAAATAGTTGACCTAGCTTACAAGATGACGCACTTAATGGGCTTAACCGTTAAAGACGCCACGAACCCCAATGGTGACGTTCCAATACTTTATAGCGGGCTGCGCCCTGGTGAAAAGCTTTTCGAAGAATTACTGATTGGCGATCATCCTAGAAAAACCCAACATCAACGTATTTTCACCGCCAATGAGCGATCATTACATTACAGCGAGGTCGCAAAAATCATTCACCAGCTAAAATTGGCTATGTGTGATGAAGACGAAGCCGAAATTCGTAAAATCCTTATCGCTGCGCCACTAGACTATCAACCAAAAAATAGTCTAAATATCGTAAAAAAAACCAAAGCGCTTGTAGCCAGCTAGCATAAATTTATTTTCTGAGGTTGTGTACAATAATCAAATACACGCTTTAAGGCTTCATCAGCAATAACCAAGCGTTAGCGTAATCAGGTAAATGCTTATTAGCTTGATGGTAATCTTCCCAGCCGTAATAACTATCAGCTAATAAGTCGAGCTGAAATAAATTATTATCAAATGCGCCACCTTGATCAGAGAGTACGCCCAAGCGTGATATGTTTTCATCCGCTTGTCGGTAGCTCACCATAAACAACTTACCTAAGCCAAGCTCAGCCACATTTCCTGCAAAAGAAACTTGCGGCGTGATCGCTATTTTACTGTCAAGCGTTTCTCCATAACCCATAATGCTTGGCACTTCTGAAAAATACCAATAACGTGCTTGTTCACGCTTACCTATCGCGTAATCATAGGCAATACCGTTATTACGATGAACATTAAAATAGCGTCGCGTGCCATTAACATCAACCACACCTGTACCTTGCAATAACACATCATGCAACGCTTCTTCGGTTAGCCAAATTAATGCTTTAGCTAATTTTTTATCATTTAAAACGCCAGCAATAATTTCTTGTCGAGTATATTTATTACGGGTAATGGTTAAATCATTATTCGCTTCAGTTAACGTTAAACCTAATTCATCATAAGGCAGCGAATACAGTGCCTGATTATAGACTTGAGTTTTTACATCACTGGCGGTTAATAATTTAGTGTAATACTTAGTTAAAAATATTTTGTCACTGGGAATAGCGTTTAGCATGCTAGTTTTTCTTGCATTCGTGCTTTTTATAGCAATTTTTCTTGCTGTTGCCGTATCAGGAGTCCAGCGATAAAAATCAAAGTTATCGATTAAAAATCGCTTATCATGCAACCGACTTTGGCGCTTAGCTCGAACATCTTCGCGATATGTTTGACAGATAAATTCCAGGGTTTTTTCCACCTGAGCAAGCGTCACATTTTCATCAAATACTTTACCCGCATGCACAGCAAACTTATCTTCTGGAGTATGAGTTATATAGTGTTTAGTTTCCTTTGCAACATCACACAAAGCACTGGCTTTAAAACTCGCCATTTTTCCTAACTCAGGCGCTTTATCGAGGTTAAAAAATTTAGCCGATGCATGGGCAGAATAATGAAAAGTGAGAAAAATTAAAGTTAACAAAGATAAACAAAGCTGCATAAGGAAAAGTCATAAAATGAAAAGTGCCACCATGGTATGACAATCAGAAAAGCTACGCTAGCTTGCTCACTCACAAATTTTTAATAAAATGTAGTTGCTAAGTTTTCACATACTAAAAAATTTGTTTTCAGTTATAGTTTTTTATTCAATGTTATGAGATATTTGCACTTAATATCAAAATGTAAATTCATAAAATTCATTGATATAATACCATTAATCAACTTGGTATAAATTCATCAGGATGATGCAAAGTAGCAAGGACAGAAAGATATGCGCTTTAAAGGGAAATTAATTAAATGGCACGCTGATAAAGCTTTTGGTTTTATTGCACCCAATGGCGGTGGCAGCCATGTTTTTATACATAAATCTGCTTTTACTAATAAAAATAGAGTACCGAAAGTTAGTGAAGTCATTACTTTTTCAATCACAAAAGATAACGCCGATCGATACTGCGCTTGTGACGCAACCTTTGCAGGTGAAAAGCTAAAGAAAAAACAGCCAAAAAAAATCAGTAAATTCTCTATTTATTTACCCTTACTATTTTTAGCCACTATCATCATCACTTATACCCTAGGTCATTTACCGCAAAAAATAATGTACGGGTATATCGGATTAAGTGTCATAACTTATCTAACCTACGCCTTCGATAAATCAAAAGCTCAGCGCGGAGCATGGCGAACATCAGAAGGCACACTACACCTACTTGCTCTAGCGGGCGGTTGGCCAGGTGCGGCCTTAGCGCAACAACACCTAAGGCATAAATCTTCTAAGCAAGAGTTTCGAAATGTTTTTTGGCTGACGGTAATGCTGAACTTAGGTGTTTTAATATGGCTGCATACATCTGCAGGTACTAAATATTTAACATTACTAACATGATAGAGCTTTGAAAGAGATTATTTCAAAGGCATACGGCAAGATAATACCTACTCATTCAATAGGTATTATCTTTTATGTTAGCTAAGTGGTGCAAGCAAAGAGTTTAAAATATCATCAGTTAAACTCAGTTTATTATCACTCACTTCTTCAGATAATAACGCTTTTGCTAGCGCGGCTTTATTCTGCTGTATTTTTTGAATCTTTTCTTCTATTGAATTTTCAATAATATATTTATAAACAAAAACAGGTTTGTTTTGCCCAATACGGTGTGCTCTGTCAGTGGCTTGGTTTTCTACCGCAGGGTTCCACCATGGGTCAAAATGAATAACGGTATCGGCTGCTGTTAAGTTTAAGCCCACGCCACCTGCTCGCAAGCTAATCAAAAATACTGGGACTTCACCACGTTGAAACTTATCAACCACTTCTTGTCTTTTGGTGGTTGAGCCGGTTAATTTAACATAACCAATGCCCGCATCTACCAACTCGTTTTCTATTAAAGCGAGCATACTGGTAAACTGAGAAAATATCAGTATTTTACGACCTTCATCAATTTGCTCAGGCAGAGTTTCCATTAAATAATCCAGCTTAGCGGATTGGTTTACTTTTTTAGCTCCTTCAAGCGACAATAACTTGGGGTGATTACAGACTTGTCTCAACTTCAGTAACGCATCCAACACTTCTATCTGACTGCGTTTTAAACCTTTATCCGCAATAATATCTTTTAAGCGACTGTCCATCGCTAAACGCACCGACTCATAAAGCTCAGCCTGTTTACCTTCAATACGCAAGGTTTGAATAATTTCAGTTTTTTGTGGTAGCTCTTTAGCTATTTTATCTTTGGTTCTGCGTAAAATAAACGGTTTAATACGCTGGTTTAATAACTGCTTACGCTCATGATCACCGTGTTTTTCTATCGGTGTTCTAAACAGTTTAGTAAATTGTCTTTGTCCGCCTAAAAATCCCGGTAGTAAAAAATTAAATTGCGCCCAAAACTCACCTAAATGATTTTCCATAGGTGTACCCGTTAAGCACAATTTATGCTGCGCTTTAAGTGACATAAACGCTTGATATAACTTGGTTTTGGTGTTTTTTATATAATGGGCTTCATCAAGAATAAGGTAATAAAAATTTTGCTCAGCATAATGCTCTAAATCTTTAATAATTAACGCATAGCTGGTAATGATGATATCAACCTGCGTTCCGCCTTCTGCAATACTTTCAAAGCAATCAAAGTGCTGCTGGCGCTTACCACCGTGTAATACCTGATAAGACAGTTGCGGGGTAAATTTTTCTATTTCATTCGCCCAGTTAAAAATAACACTGGTGGGTGCAACAATTAATACCGGCTTATTTAATCGACCTTGCTGTTTTTCAATTAACAAGTGCGCCAAGGCTTGAATAGTTTTACCTAAACCCATGTCATCAGCCAAAATACCGTTTAATTGATATTCTCTTAAAAACTGTAACCAATTTAGCCCTTGATGCTGGTAGGTTCTTAAAGTAGCGTTTAAACCACTCGGCACCGGCACAGTGGTAACTTTTTGGAAGTCTTTTAGTTTATCCGCCAACGCTCTTAATTTACTGGTGCCTGTAGCGATCATGCCTTGGTCATCTAACATCGATAACGTTTGATGACCTTGAAAGCGCGAAAGCTCCATGGTGCCATCTTTATTTAAGGCATTGGGCATAAACAGCTCAATAAATTGTTTTAATATTGGCTGCACGCTTTGATAACGCAAGGCAACAAAATCACCATTTTCCAGATCAACATAAATAGGTGAATCTGGTTCGATCAGCTGCTCTTTTTCGCGGTCAAGTAATGCTGATTTAGGTAACTGTTCTATCGCCCCAAGCAAAATAGGAAACGCCGGCATTTTTTTACCATCAATGGTTAAGTTTAACCCTAATGAGAAAAAGTCGTGATCATCGGTTTCAATGACTTCGGCATCAAAGACACTATCCGTGGTCAGTGCCTTATAATAAAAATTATCAGCAAAGCTAATATGCCAACCTAAGTCTTTAAGTAATTGTAATTCTTGATGTAAGAAGTGATGCCAGAAAAATCGCCCTTGCATCAGCATAGAAAACTTAGGCACTTTATCTTTATTCAAGTAGTCTTCATTGGTAAAAGTGTAACGCTTGGGTTTGGGCTGAGCGATAAATTTTAACGTGGTCAGTTTATCAATAACCATTTGCTCAAAGGCCAAATCTCGATACAGCTTTATCTTGCTATCAGTCAGGTTTGATGGCGATACCGTAACACGCTCATTATGCGGATTAACTAAACTGCCTTGATAAGAGAAATTAACCCTTACATTACCGGATTGCGGATTCGCTTCTGCCGGGGTTGAAAAGTGCAAATATACTTCGGGTTTTGTTAGCTCTTGTGAGTACTCTGTTTTTGGCTTAGGCAAACGCTGTACCGCGTCACCTAACGACATAGACAGTTTACTCATGATCCAAGGTAATTTATCTTCTTCAAAAATGGGGGAATTAAGTAAGTCTGCTTCAAAATCACATTGAGTATTGGTATTAATTTTTCCAAAGCAATTTTGGTCTTCATCGAAATAACAAAGCGGTTGCGCTTTAATAATAAGAACACTGCTTGAAGGTTGCATAAAAACAAGCTGTAAGGTGTGTAAGTGATTACCCAATGATAACCATTGCCATTGTGCCTCTAATGGCTCACCTAAAGTAACCGCTTCGTTCAAGTCGTAGTTAGTATGCCAAAAGCAGCGATTAGTTTTTATAATACGTTCAAATAAATCAAAATACTTAATGTTATCGCCAAATTGATTAGTGCGTATAAGCTCAGTTAGTACATCAACATCTTCATTATTAGCGTAAGCACTATTAATTAATGAACTTGCCGTATGCTCACTGCCAAGCGAATGACTCCAGCCGCCACTATTTTTTGGTCGAGCCGATTTAATCCCTAAAGTGTAATAATCATCGTCGTTATAGCTATTAGGCTTTAAAAAATATAATAATGATTTTTGTTGGCTATTAGGTTGATATCTACTGGGCTGAGCTTGAAAGCGGTTAAGCCATTTATCAATGACTTTTTCAGATGATGCGGTATTATTTTGATCAAAATGTTCATGAATAAAATACTGCGCTAAGGCTGCACCATGTTTACAGTCTCGACCAATATAACAATCACAATAACTGGCAATATCATCATATTTACCTTCAAAGACTAAACGCGTTAAATAACTCGACTGGTTAGAGCGCTCACTAGACACTACACCACGAATTGTTTCACCATCAAGGGCGCAGGTTTTAATGCCTTTAGACTGAAAAATTCTCGTGCCTTTTTTCCATTCATTTTTAGTAAAGTGTTGCTCAAGCAATTCAGGGGTAAAGGTGTTTTTAGCCATAAGGTTTTAATTATTAAGAACTCAAATAGATGGATAAGTTGAAAAGTCAGGTCGTTATCTCTTCTCAATAAGATGAAAGTATCAATAGAATGACAAATATCAATTACAGCAATATAACCTTTCACGGTTTGCTGCTAATAGCGGATTACTCATATTTCATACGAATAATACCACTGAGGCTTACAACCTTCAATGCAGCTTATTATCCCAATGTTAAAAATTGGTCTAAGCAGCCTTGAATAAGACTGTAAATCATTATACCAATTGAGTGAAGTAATTGATCAATTGTCAATGAGGATATACAGGTACTTGATTGAGTAATAGCTGGCTATTGGGATTGAAAGTAACGCAGATATTGATTATTTAGACCATGTTAGAATGATGGATTATTTATTTAAATTGGTATAGATCAGAGTTTCAGCAATTTCACTAACTAAACAGGTCATAAATACGCTAAAATAGTCAGTTATTATCTTAGCTTTGAGCCCTTTATATTAATGTCTTCTGTCACAACTCCAGCCAATTTTACAGAACTTGGCCTTATCCCACCTTTGTTAGCGCGCTTAACAGAGCTGGAATATCAACAGCCAACGCCCATTCAAGCGCAAGCTATTCCAAGTATATTAGCCGGACGTGATTTAATTGCTGGGGCAAATACCGGTTCGGGTAAAACGGCGACATTTGCATTACCTCTTTTGCAAAAAATTCACGAAAAACAATTATCGAATAGTGAAAAAAACCCTAAAGGTAACTACGTTACTGGCCTTATTTTAGTGCCTACTCGTGAATTGGCTAAGCAAGTGGCAGACAGTATTAAATCTTATGCGGTACATTTTAACGGCGCGATTAAAACAGTAGCAGTTTTCGGTGGTGTCTCAGCAAATACGCAAATGCTGGCATTACGAGGCGGCAGCGATATTTTAGTGGCAACCCCAGGGCGATTGCTCGATTTAATTTCAAGTAATGCCATTAAGCTCGACAGGGTTAGCACCTTAGTGCTTGATGAAGCCGATAGAATGTTAAGTTTAGGCTTTACTGAAGAATTATCTGCGCTGTTAGCCTTATTACCAAAGAAAAAACAAACCTTATTATTTTCAGCAACGTTCCCTGAACAAGTAAAAGCGTTAACCCAAGAGTTGCTTAATAATCCTATTGAAATACAAGTACAAAGTGCCGATGCTAGCACCTTAGTGCAACGGGTATTTAACGTCAATAAAGGTGACAAAACAGCGGTATTAGCCTATTTGATTCAACAACATCAATGGCGACAAGCACTTATTTTTGTTAACGCTAAACATCATTGTGAACACCTAGCTGAAAAACTCGCTAAACGTGGCATTACCGCGGCTGTCTTTCATGGCGATAAAGGTCAAGGCGAACGAAGCCGAGTACTTGACGGATTCAAATCAGGCGAGATTGACGTATTAATTGCCACGGATATTGCTGCCCGCGGTTTAGACATCGAAAAGCTGCCAGTCGTGATCAACTTTAACTTACCCAGAAGTCCATCAGACTATATGCACCGTATTGGTCGAAGTGGCCGAGCAGGAGAGGTTGGCTTAGCAATATCATTGATCGACTATGAAGATTATCATCATTTTAAAGTGATAGAAAAGAAGCATAAAATCCGTCTTGAACGTGAGCAAGTCGAAGGTTTTGAAGTCGATGAAGTTATTAACGACGCACTATTAGCTGAACTATTAGCTGAAAGTAAACCCATGGCAGCGCCAGAAGGTAGCGGCAAGAAAAAACGCAAAAAGAAAAACACAATTAATGCTGATATTTGGGCTGGTCATTCAGATCCTGAATAACTTATGGTGTTTCACACTGCTTTTTTCAATTATCCTTGCCGTTATAGTAAATGTAATCATAAACGGGCAAGGCTTTATATACTGAGTCAATGAAGTGCAACTATTAGAAATAGACTGTTTAGGCAAAAAACTACGATTAGAAGGTTCAATGGCCGGATGGCAAGAGCTATTTTGGGACGATCAATGTGTCTCACAAATTAATGCCAATGCTGACGGTGATGAATTTTCACATAAATTTTCCTTACAAAGTGAGCAAGGCGAGTTACCCGTCGAGCTTAATGGCTCACTGCAGTGGCAACCATTTGCGCTGCAATTTCAGCTGTTAGTTAATAACGAAAGGTTGCACGATAATACTCTGCATGAAAAAGACATAGAGCAACGAAAAATCACTCAAGGAAAAAAACAACCAATAAAATTTAGTTTCATTGGTATGGCTGGCCTAGGCTTAAAATTATTTAAAAGTGCCAAGGTAATTAAAGTGTTATTTGCTGCAGGGAGTTTAGCGGCTTATAGCTGGTTATTCTCAATTGAATTTGCCATTGCCCTTATTCTTTGCCTCGTGTTTCATGAATATGGGCATATCAAAGCGATGAAA